>Ga0065704_10000951_pt1 | contig 21531 bp, 20 predicted proteins | sample SwiRhicommuniRL2_FD_59091 | JGI IMG/M metagenome (GOLD analysis project Ga0065704, IMG submission 59091) | Switchgrass rhizosphere bacterial communities from Rose Lake, Michigan, USA - RL2 v2 (version 2) | ecosystem: Host-associated > Plants > Roots > Rhizosphere > Soil | place: East Lansing, MI | reverse complement strand
AGTGAGGTCAGCACATGCCCCCACAGCGGGGCCGAACGCGCAATCGGCATGGAGTGGAACCGTTCGAAGATGCCTCTTTGCATATCCATAAACAGACGGTAAGACGTATAGGCGATGCCGCTTGAAATCGCCATCAACATGATGCCGGGCAGCAGGTAATTCACGTAGTTATCCGTGCCGGTTTGAATTGCACCGCCGAACACATAGACGAACAGCAGCATAAACATGATTGGCATGATGGTGACCGTAATGATGGTGTCCATGCTGCGAAAAATATGGCGCATGGAACGTTCAAGCATAACGCCCATATCGCTCGCTTCCCGAAAGTATCTCTTTGTCGTTTCCATTACTTCTTCTCCTTCTTGCCGATGATTGCGAGGAATATCTCCTCCAGGCTCGGCTGTTTTTCAATATATTCCACCTTTGCGGGCGGGAACAGTTTTTTCAGATCGGCGAGCGTGCCGTTGGCGATAATTTTCCCTTCATGCAGAATGGCAATTCTGTCGGCAAGCTGTTCAGCTTCCTCCAAATACTGTGTAGTCAGAAGTACCGTCGTGCCATTATTAGCAAGCTCTTTGACAGTCTTCCAAACCTCGATGCGTGCTTCGGGGTCAAGCCCGTTGGTTGGTTCGTCGAGGAAAATAAGCTGCGGTTTTCCGATCAGGCTCATGGCAATGTCGAGTTTGCGTCGCATTCCGCCCGAATAAGTGGAAACTCTGCGGTCGGCGGCATCGGTCAGGCCGAAGCGGTTCAGTAGATCATCCGCGATCTGACGCGGATCTTTGAGGTGCCGCAGCCTGGCGATCATGATCAAATTTTCCCGCCCGGTCAAGATCTCGTCTACAGCGGCGAATTGCCCGGTCAGGCTGATCGACTGCCGCACATCNTNGGGCTTTGCCGCAACGTCGAAGTCGTTGACGGTGGCAGTNCCGCTATCCTGTTTAAGCAGCGTGGTGAGGATTTTGACAATGGTTGTCTTGCCCGCACCGTTGGAGCCGAGCAGGGCGAAAATACTNCCTTTTTCCACCTCAAAATCCACACCCTTTAGAACATGAAGTTTCTCGTAGGACTTTTGCAGCCCTTTCACCTGGATTGCCTGGTTTTGCATATTCTTTACTCCTTATATAATAATAACCTTTGATAAATCTGCCTGCATGCTTTTGAGTACGGCGTAAGCCAGCTTATCCATCATCGCGCCGTCAAAGCAAATGGCTTTAATGGCACGAGAAGACACATTTTTGAGCGTTGCGCCTCTAAACGTAACTTCGTTTAGCGCCGACAAATAGCAGTCGAAAGTCTCGCAGGGACAGTACCCGTTTCATGGGGCTATTTTGGGATTGTGTAGTTGTAGTATTCATAAGAGGCTCCTTTCAGCTTTTCAAAGGTAATCGGTTGATAAAAAAAAGTGCGTAAATTCGCCATTTTTTCAGTCAATGAAAAAACGTGGTTGTCTTTAGAGGGGTACCCCTCTAAAGTTTCGGTTGGAACACGAACGCTTTAGTGGGAATTCCTAGGTTAGAGTTACATTCGTCAAGTCTGCACCGTAACCTTTTAGAACAGCATACGTCAACCTATCGATGGTAGCGTCGTCAAAAATAGCTTTTTTTACGTTCGCATTTTTGAAGGAAACATTTCTGAGAACGGCACCTTTAAAAGATGTCTCTTTTAGTTCCGACTTATCAAAAATCGTACCAATGAAAGTTTGACCGTCAAGGCGTAGTCCGGATAGATCTGAATAGTGAAAGCGTGTTTGTTCGAAAGTACAGTTTTCAAAACTTGTACCGGAAAATTCTACATAGCTAAATTGTGTATTTTTCAAAATGCTGTTTTTAAAACTTGCGCCATTTAGAGACGACATCACTATTTTTGCTCCGCTAAGATCTGCGCCATCAAATTTTACATTGCCTAGATCACTGCAATTAAAGGAGCAGTTCGTTAGATCTGAACCACTGAAGTCGGTTCCCTTCAAGTCGCTGTAGTCAAACTTTCCAGCGGGTACTCTTACCTGTTTTAAATCGGAATTCTTAAGCTCAAGCATTGAAAAATCCTTCTGCGCCAACTCCAGCAGTTCTCTTGTGCTGGCAGAGATGTTGTCTATCATCTCAGACATATCCCCGATCGAGTCGATGGTCATCCGATACGCAGTTTCATCATCATGGCCCTGGGCCTTCAGATCACTCATCTTCTCCTGTAAATTGTTGAACAGCTCTTCTTTTAAGTCTTTGAGCGTTTTCAAATCCTCATGGGATGCAAATAAGCCATCCAAATATTTCATCAATCTATCATTCATCGTTTTGCTCCTTTCCTTTATAGCAACTGATCGAGAATACGCTTGGCATACTCCCAGTTATCTTTATTTTCGGAATAAATCCTTTTACCCTTTGCGGTAATCCGGTAATACCGTCTTCTACCGCCCTGGGTCTCATTGCCCCAATAGGAAGTAATACAGCCATCACCCTCCAGCCGCTTCAGGCTTGAGTACATGGTGGCTTCCTTAAGCTCATACTCACCAGAGGAGTTGGAGTGGATCAACTTCGATATTTCGTATCCATATTTATCCCCGCTCATCAGTAACTTCAGGATTATCGTATCTGTATGTCCTCTGAGCAGGTCCGAAGAGATTTTGTTGGGGGTCATTGACTCGTCCATGGGTATAATATACAACAAATTACTATGTCTGTCAAGGTACTATTATTGACATTATACTATTACTGATACATTGGACGGTCACGCAGCAAGTGTGATCTGCCTTTTCAGACCCTCCACTTGCCCACCAGGGCTGCAAAACGGAAGTGTGAGCACTTGATACAGATATTACAGGCGCGATACCTGTTGTTTTTGAGGATCTATCGGACTTTTTAGGGATTATGTCCCCCGCTGACTTGATCCTTATGTCGCTTAAGTGACAGACAACTCGATCAATAATTTGTATATTGAACTCAACATTATCCAAAATTATTTCACGAGAGGAGATCAACATGAAGATCGATCGAAGCTTAGGCTTTCAACTCATCGCATTGCTAATGGTGGCAGCTACTTTGTTAGCGGGCAGCGGTCCGCGGGACGCGGGATCAAATCGACGTGAGGGCGTAGACATCATTCCCGTGGTGAGTACTTCTCAGATCGCAAGCAACATTGCCAATGCTGTGTATGACCAGTTAGTCATTCAAGACAGAGGAATATAACCTGCAACTGCCCGCTTGACGTGGGTCTCCCTGACACTCCGTCGACCCGTAGGGGACCGCAGGTCTCGGCTCGCAAAAAAACCCGCAATCGGCGGGTTTTTTTCTGTGAAACAGACGAAGTAAGCGTTCGCTCATCAATTGCGCAGCCCCCTCCAGACCTCGAGTTTGGCTCCCACCCGCTGGATCACTTCATCGGTGAACTCTGTGGTTGAGAGGCGCCCACCCAGATCGGTGGTCACCTGCCCGGCATGCACCGCTTCGAACACCGATTCATAGATGGCGCGTGACGCCTTGTCCGCCAGTGGGTCACTCAGGTAAGAAAGGATCGCGGCTCCGGCCAGGATCATCGCCATGGGGTTGGCAATATTCTTGCCTTGCAGGGCGGGCGCCGTTCCGTGCGGGGCTTCAGTAAAGACAACCTTGATGTGGTTCTGCTCGTCGAAGGCCAGCACCTGGCTCTCGGACCCGGCGATGCTGCCAAACATCTGCAGTACCATATCAGAGAGCAGGTCGCCATCCCGGTTGAGGGTAGGGATGACCAGCGCCTCACCATCGGTCTTCAGCAGGAGCGCCAGGGTGGCATCGATCAATTGCGGGTCATAAGGGATGTTCGGATGGCGGCTGGCAGCCGCATCCAACTCCTCCTTGAACATACCCTCATACAGCGGGCTGACGGTGTATTTGGGACCACCGAACACGGTGGCCGCCGTCCGCTCGGCATGCAGGAAGGAAAACTCTGCCACACAGCGGCAAATTTTGCGGCTGATCTTCGAAGTGCGATAGGCCACTTCGTTGCCGTCCGATGTGGTCTCCCGCCATTCCTTGGCACCATAGGCCCCATCCACTGCCATGCGGACGATCGAGATCGGGTCGTGCACACCTCCCATCGGGCGCACCCGCGGCAGACGCCGACCCGTGCGTAGGATCACCGTCCCGTCGATCATCTCGCGCAGCAGCGCGTTCGGGCTGCCCACATCTTGCGGGTCGGGCGGCGTGATGGTGGCAGCCTTCATTCCCAGGCCGCTCTGGCACATGGCGTTGGCGGCTTCCTTTACGACCTCATTTTTCGTGAGGCGCCGCTTCTCCAGGCTCAAGTCGTGGTGTTGAAAATCAAGCTTCAGACCAATCACCTCCGGCACCAACACCCGCAGGGCTTCCTGCAGCAGCTCCTCGCCGGTCTGGTCTCCGTGCATCACAACGATGCTACGAGCGGTTGAATTCGCTAACTCAGACATCTACATTCTCCCATTCCTGCCAGGGCTTTTGGATAAACCTGGTCTTAATAAATTCATGCGGCGATTGTACCTCACCTCGAAAACAGCCTGAATGATTAACCTCTTCTGGAAGTAGCAATTGGTATTTCCATGAAGATACCTATGGCAGTGGACCAAAATGCAGTGTGCTTCGCTAGGGTGACATACTTTATTTGTCCTCGAAATTAGGCACTTCCTGAATGTCCATTGTTGATCCTTCGAAGAATTTCCACCTGCGCCTGCACCACTACATCGGCTATGCCCAATCATGCCCGGAGCTTGACCAACTCGATTCCATAACACGGGACCTGATCAATACAAGTTTCTACCAGACACCAGACCAGGATCGTGTATATAATATCGATAGACCACACGAATAAAGATAAAGGAGGTAAATTGTGACAAAGGTATTACCGACTTCTGTGTTAGGCCGCACAGGCCTGGATGTGACAAGGTTGAGTTTTGGAGCCATGGAGATTCGCGGACCTCGGATCTGGGGCGGCCGTCCGGTCACAGATCAGCAGGCCGAAACGATCCTGAACGCCGTATTGGATGATGGCATTAATTTCATAGACACCGCCAATGACTACGGGCGCAGCGAAGAATTCATCGGCAAATATATCGCTCACCGTCGTGACGAATTTTACCTGGCTACGAAATGCGGCTGCACGGTGGTTCGCAAGGATGCGAACACAGATGACACCCCGCACATCTGGACCCGCGACAATCTGTTCCGCGGATTGAACGAAAGCCTCCAGCGTATGAAAACCCACTATATCGACATTATGCAGCTGCACAATCCCCCGGTGGAGGAGACCGAGAAAAACCAATTGGTGGAGGCCCTCCGGGAGATGCAGCAGCAGGGCAAAGTGCGCTTCATCAGCATCTCCACCACCTTGCCGCACCTGCCGACCTATCTCCACTGGGGTGTATTCGATACCTTCCAGATCCCGTATTCCGCTCTGGAGCGAGAGCATGAGGAGTGGATCAGTCGGGCGGCCGAGGCAGGCATCGGGACGATCATCCGCGGCGGCGTGGCACGCGGCGAGTTTGGCGTCGGATTGGGGAACGAAGATCGCTGGAAAAAGTTTGAAGAAGCGGGCTTGGACGAACTTCGCGAGCCCGGCGAGAGCCGCACGGCCTTCCTCCTGCGCTTCACCCTCTCGCATCCGCATGTGCATACGATCATTGTCGGGACGCTCTATCCCGAGCATCTGCAGGAAAATATTGCTGCCGTAGAAAAGGGACCTCTTGCGGAGGATGTCTATGAGGAGGCCAAGAGCCGGCTAGATCGGGTGGGGATTGTTCCCATTCCAACTGGCTGATCCCGTTCCCTCTCTTTTTCAACGTCAGAGGGGCAGATCAAGGTGGCGCCTGCGCGCCACCTTGATCATTTCATTGGTATGAACGTTATTCTTTAGCGCGAAGACGTTGGGAGAGATGGGCTTTCAACACTGGGAATAGAGGGGGCTATCACCACCCGAAAGCCGACGAAGTCGAGAAAGCTCGGGTCGCCTCGATAGCGGGCCGCGGCCCGCGCCAGCTGGTCAGTGCCAAGGAAGGAGCCGCCGCGCTGGACATGCTGGCCGGAAACATCTTCCGCCTCGCGACCGTCATCCGCCTCATAAGGGTATGTCCGGAATAAGGAATGGGTCCACTCCCAGACGTTGCCCACCATGTCCGCCGCGCCGTAAGGGCTATCGCCCTGCGGCGAATAGGCTCCCACGGGAGTGGTATCATTTTTGCCGCCTTCATCGGTGTTGCACTTATTTTTGTCAAACGTGTCGCCCCAGGGGTAGATGGATCCATCGGTGCCGCGGGCTGCTTTTTCCCACTCCGCTTCGGTGGACAGGCGCAACATCACGCCGGAGGGCAATTCATTCCTTTGCAAATCATTCCACCACAGACAATAGGCCATGGCATCCTGCCACGACACATTCACGACCGGATGATCGCGTTTGGTTTCCCAGCCACCCACCGGGTGGATGAGTCCTTTTGCGTTCACGTACGCGGCGTACTGGGCATTGGTGATGGGAAAACGTGCCATGAAATAATCATAGGGAATATCAACCGTGTGCTGCGGCTTTTCATCCTCACTGGGTTCGTCTTGATTGCGGCTGCCCATCATAAATTTCCCGGCCGGCACCTCGACAAATTCCATTTCACCAAAGGTATAAATGACGTGGCCGCCAGGGGCGAATTTTATAGTGGAACGATGCTTAACGACCTGGGTGATCTCGCGGTTCGATCTGACCTGCGACCCATCCGTGGAGAAGGGTGGAGGCCCGGGTTTTGAGGGGGCAGCGCCGGTGACGATCCCCAGTGCCTGAGCGCGCAACTCCAGGCTTTGTCGCAGGCGGGCATACGCGGCTACGCGGCGTTCGAGTGGGAAGTAATCAATGCCCTGGATGGGCCGCAATCGGCGGGGTCGTTCGCAATCATCCAGACGCACCGGCAAAATGAAAATGGTCCCCTCTGGCTTTTCCAGGGCAATATCCAGCGCAAATCGTAGTTCCTTCTGGACGTAGCCCTCCTTCGATACGGAGTCAGTGGAAAGCGTCACAATGACGGCATCCGATTTGTCCAGTGCCCTGTCAATTTCATAATCCCAGTCCTGACCGGGCAGCAGTTTTTCTTCGTCCAGCCAGACATCCATCCAGCCTTCCGCGCTGAGCTTTTGATAGAGCTCGCGCACAGTGGGTTTGTCACTGGAAGAGTGGCATAAAAAAACACGCAGGGGTCGGGAAACAGATTCAGGCATCGGCTTATTCCCAGGAGGAGGATAATTAATTATACAGCCAAGCTTCCCAAGCGGAAGCCGTGAAAAGGCCATCCTGCAGAGAAATGCATAGGCCCAACAAATCTCACCTATGGGCCGCTGTGTGGATCATTTCGTGTAAACTTTAAAAGGACGGCGTACCTAAATTCAAAGATACAAATGATATGTTTCCCTGAGCGTAGCGAAGGGCCTCCTTTGGATTTGAGCCATACAGCTCAAATCCAAAGGGATTCTTCACTCCCTTCGGTCGTTCCGAATGACATGATGCTTTTGATGTTATGCACTCCCTAAAAGGACAAAGCTGACTGCATTGGTTACCTTCCAGGCTTATTTTCGTCATGAGTTCAACCATCCAAAATGGAAGCCGGTTTGTAATCTGTTCTTATTTATATAGATAGAAAGGAAACTATAAATGAATAAACTTATGAATTATCGCCGTTTCATCAGGACCCTCCTTGGGATCCTGCCCCTGATCCTATCTCTGGGGAGCAGCCAGGTAGCTTTTGCAGCTACCTCAACATCGGATATTTCTGTCACGCTGGTTGCAGATCAAAGCCACGTAAAAATGGGACAGATGATCACGTATACAGCGACCATGACCAATCTTGGCCCGGACGATGCCGTCTTTGTCGATGTGGGCTTTTTCTTACCAGATCAACTCAATCTTGTCTCCATGACTTGTGATCGAGGCATCAGCCCGGATACTCCATTTTGCGAGTATTCAACTCTGGCCGCGGGTGAGACCGTGATCTCAACATTGGTTGCAACTCCTACCCCGGGTGCGCTGACTCAGGATCGGAAACTCACGGTCACTGCCAATGTCTTTTTCGAAGTCGATTGCTCGTATGATCCGAATTGTACATTTGACCCGAACAGTAGTAATAATTCAGTTTCGATTGTTACCAAGTTAATTGCAAAGTTGGCCCATCCCTGATCCCACAATCGTGCAGTGATTGAGCTTTTAGCCAGCCTGCACTTCGCTTCAAAACATTTACAGAGTGCCCTCTACGGATAATTTGCTTAGCTTCCTGTTTGGATTTGCAGGTGGAAAATCCAAACAGGAAGCTAAGTTACGCATATGGAACATGCATGAGACAAGCGGTATTTCCATCGCGCGGGATCGGATCAAGACAAGTTTCTGCTGGACGATGGAAGAGATGGGCTCCCCAAGCGGAAGCCGTGAAAAAGGTCATCGTGCATCTGCTCAACAAATCTCATCCTTAATACTAAAAGACCCGCCTTCTTTGGCGGGTCTTTTGATGGAGCAGTAGAAGCACATCCCCCTAGATCACCTGGATAAACGGAAGCAATTCTAATTGAATTTAGGAAACGACTTTATTCCCGCGTATTTCGGATAAAAAGTTCATGGTCGCCTGATATTCGTTGAGAGAAAAAATAACGTTGGGAAAGATACCCGCCTGCATGGATTCCTTGACCGCCACCCGCAAAGCAGTAACCATTTTGATATGTGTGCTGATGCTGTCGCCCAGCATATCCACCAGGTCCGGGTGCGTTGCGATCATGGACACCCAGCGATCAAAACGCTTCAAGATGGCGGATACTTCACTGTGGCTGAGAACTGCATACGGTTCTGCAAACGTAAAATCTTTGAGCGAACTGTAGAAATTGACATTGGGTTCAACTTGAGGGTTCACGATGATAATTCCTTTGGTTGCATGTGGCTTCGGCGCGGGAGTATATCATCCGAGGTGATCAGTTTCCCTTACATTTTTATCAGCTTACAAGGCTGCGAAGATGCACGAAGGCACGGAGTGCACCAGACAGCATTTCGTTCAAGAAACGAATTCCTAACGCTGCAACACAAGTTTCCGCTGGACGATGGAAGAAATGTGCTTCCAAAGCTGAAGCCTTTCCTCCTCGATCAGGATTTGAGAAATTCGTCCGTCACCCGCACGAACTCGTCTGTGTGTGTCCAGATCAGTGCGTGGTCGGCGCCCTCGATCATGACGAGCTGAGAATCAGGGATACCGTCGTGGAGCATCCTGGCGTGGTGGATCGGTACTCCCTGATCGTTCGAGCCAGCAATCACCAGCGTCGGACATCGGATCTCCGCCAGGCGCTTCCGGCTATCAAACGCCATCGTCTCCTTCCACGCCGTCAGCATCAGGGTGCGATCCTGGTCCGCCATGAGGCCAGCCAGCCAGTGGGCGCGTTCCTGATCGAGCTGCAGCATGCTCTGTGAGACGACCAAATTCGCCAACCGTCTCATACCCAGGACGCGTATCAGGAGCGGCGCAAGGTGGCCTTCGATCTTCTCGCGAGTTGTCGCCATGTTGAAGGCATAGGTGCACGCCAGCACGAGCAGGTCACATAGCTGCGGGTGGTCGAGGACCAGTTGTTGCGCGATCGCACCGCCCTGTGAGTAGCCGAGCACTGCGGTAGAGTGGATGTTCAGATGGTCGAGTAGACGCGCCAGGTCAGAGGCGAGCTGCGCAGCGTGATACGGTGGTGGCAACCCTCGACTCCGCCCGTGGCCGCGCAGATCGGGAACGATCACGCGCTGTCGGGCTGCGAAATGCTCGATCACCGGCTCGAACATCTCGCCGCTGACCATTAACCCATGCACAAGCAGCAGGGGCGGCCCCGACCCGCGCTCGCGGAAGTAGAGCAGCTCTGAGGCTGCCGCGGCAGAACTCATGGCAACCTCCATAACGTGGTTTGCGACATCAGTCCATCCTCGATCATCTTAGTACTGAATCGATTATACAAGTTTCTGCTGGACGAGAGAAGAGATGTACTTCCAAAGCGGAAGGATAATGAGTGATCAGCAAACAGTAACCACTAAAACAAAAGGACCCGCCAAACAGGTGCGTATTTGCGTACTGATAAGCACAGGTCGAGAGGCAACTTTCCAGCAGATAGTTGGCCACCTGCTCAATTTTGTTTGGTGCGATTGCCGATGGTAAAACAAAAAACTGAGCCTTGCCCCTGTCCATTTGATTCCACCCAAATATTTCCGCCATGCATATCTATAATACGTTTCACGAGAGCCAGGCCAATCCCGTTCCCTTCTCCCAGTGGATCCAGTTTTTCGAATAAGTTGAAGATTCGTTTCTGATAAAGCAGGTCGATCCCCTGGCCATTATCCTTGACAAAGATAATTTGTTGGCTGTCATGCTTCCGCGTGCCAATTTCTATCACTGGATTTGGTTGGTCCACCGTATATTTTGCGGCATTTTCTATCAAGTTTTCCAGCACTTCTCCCAGATGGATGCGATCCCCATAAAGGGTGGGAAGATCAGGGGAAATCATGACCGTGATGTTCCTGGAGTGGAGCTTCTCCTCCATTCCTTTCAGAATCTCCTGGGTCAACTGCAGGAGGTTGACATCTTCAGAAGGGCGAATGATATGTCCAACTTTGGCGAGTTTAAGCAACCCGGAAAGCAGTGTATCCATTTTGGAGGCTGCTCCTGAAATACGCTCAATGTAACTTTGGATCTTATCCCGCCTGTCAGTCTGAAGATCACGATTCAGCATTCCCAGAAAGCCCTGGATGGTAACCAGAGGGGATCTCAGATCATGAAAAGCGGTGTACAGGAAACGTTCCAGCTCTGTGTTTACAATTTCCAGGCTGGCAGTCAGGTTGATGCGTTCTGCTTCTGCCTGCCTGTGTGCACGCCTGATCTCTGCCTCTTTCATTTCGCGCTCGATCGCGGGTACTAGTCGTGCCAGTCTGCCCTTGACCATAAAATCGTGTGCCCCGGCTTTCAAGGCTGTTACTGCAGTTTCTTCCTCAATCGTGCCGGAAATAACAAAAAAGGGGATATCCAGGCTACTTTCTTTGAGAGTGGCCAGGGCATTCATGGCATTGAACTGTGGGAGGCTGTAATCACACAGGATAATATCCCAGCCCTTCTGTGCGAGTGCCTGCTCCATCGCCGGGCGCGTTTCGACGCGTTCATATTCCACTTCATAGCCATGCCGCCGAAGTTCGCGCACCACCAATTGCGCATCGGCGTCCCAATCTTCCACAATCAGAGCGCGTAACAATGCACTCATAATTCACAACTAAATGTCATTATAGAGGCAGATAGGATGCAAATCGGACTGCATACTCCAATTTCTCTGATCCATTGAACAATATCAGGAGTGCGGGGTTGGAAAGGCAGGAACTCCCCGAAGACGTTCAGGGAATTCAATACGATCAGGGCACGCAAATTTACACGTCCGTCACTCCAGCGGGCGCTTGAAGTAATAGATTTCCTGTTTCCCACTCCGAAATACACTTACCATTTCCAAATGCTGATCGCTGAGTCTGTCCTGGGAAGGAATTAATTGAGATGGTTTGACGCTCACCGTGCGAGGTAGNTCGAAATTCGGTGTCATCCTTGCCGTATCTCATGTAAAGTCGGNCGACTNCATCGGCTATGCCAAANAGTATCTGGACCTGGGACTTTGACCAGCCCTGCAGAGTGCCGCCTCATTTGCTTAACTTCTCCCTTGGATTTTCCACCTGCAACCCAAAGGAGAAGTTAAGTTACTCAGGTGGAACATGCGTGAAACAAGCGGTATTCCATACCGCCGGACCTGAGCAACACAAGTTTCTGCTGGACGATGGAAGAGGTGTACTCCAAAGCTGAAGCCGTGAAAGAGGTGATCGTGCAGATGAAGTGGCAGGCTCAACAAATCTCGCCCCCTTTTTCTTCATTTACATAGTGCCGCACGCATGTCTGACATGCGTTACTTTACGTTTGAATTTCAGCTATGAATCCATGTGAAAAGTAAAGTTACGCATGTTATGCGTGAGACAGACGGTAGCTCCTCCCAATGATTTTCGGCAGGGAATGCGGTCGAGTTCAATGTTCAACTTTTTGCGCGGCGCATACCTCGTCCCTTTCCGGCGAGAAATCGACCACATCTTGTTTTTCAATCAAATTGGATTTATAGTGTAGCAATAGTATAGGTAGCATTAACGATGCTTTTCGATAGATCGCTGATTTGCCCCATCTTGATTGGCCGCGAGAACGATCTGCAATTGTTAGACCGTTTGATGCTGCAATCCTGCGAAAAAAATGGTCAGATCGCGCTCATAGCGGGCGAGGCGGGTATTGGGAAATCGCGGTTGGTGAGAGAAATCAAAGGTCGGGCTCCTCGAGGCACACTGATTCTAGAGGGTCAATGTTTTCAAACAGATTCGGCGCTGCCTTATGCCCCACTCCTGGATCTATTTAGAAACTTCTTTGCAACCCATGCCAGGGAAGAGATTGCTCGGGTGATGGCAGCCTCTGCTGCATGGCTGGTTGAGCTATTTCCAGAATTGACGGTTACGCTACCGCATCTGACTCCAACGCCTAGTCCGGATCCCCAACAGGAAAAACGACGTCTCTTCCAGGCCCTTGCTCAAACCATTACAGAGATTGCACAAGATCAGCCATTGATCGTCGTGATCGAAGACCTGCATTGGTGTGATTCGACCAGCCTCGAATTCCTTCTCCTGTTGGCGCGCCGGATTCCGTCGCAACCGATTCTCTTCCTCGTCACGTATCGGGGCGAGGATACTACCCCAGAGTTGACTCATTTTCTCGCGGAGCTTGACCGCGCCCATCTCGGCACGGAATTCGTACTCAGGCGCATGAGTCCGCCGCAAGTGGATGCGATGCTGCAGATGATTCTTAACTTGAGCTCCCCTGTCAGTAAGGAATTTCTTGGCATCCTTTTTGCTTTGACGGAGGGAAATCCATTCTTCATTGAGGAAATCCTGAAAGCCCTCATTGCCGGTGGGGATATTTCCTATATCGATGGAACCTGGGATCGAAAAGAGATCGATCAATTGCGCATCCCTCGCACCATCCAGGATGCCGTACAAAGGCGAACGCAGCAGCTGGACGAACGAACACTTCAGGCGTTGACCCTTGCCTCGGTGATGGGACGGCGTTTTGATTTTCGGCTGCTTCAGGAACTATTGAACGCGGAGGAAGCAGACTTGATGGCAATGCTCAAGAAACTGATCGCCGCCCAACTCGTCGTGGAAGAAACCGCCGATCATTTTGCATTTCGCCACGCCCTCACCCGCGAAGCCATCTACACCACGCTCCTGCTGCGCGAACGACAGACACTCCATCGCCAGGTGGGGGAAGCCACGGAGCGGCTGTATGCAGCTTCCATTCATCCACAACTTGCCGATTTGTCTTATCACTATTACACCGCAGGGGAGTGGGAAAAAGCGCTGCACTACTCACAACAAGCGGGGGAACGGGCGCGGCGGTTGTATTCCCAACGCGAAGCCATCGTCTATTACTCGCGCGCCCTGGTGGCGGCCCGTCATCTCAGCATCGTTGTCGAGGCCGAACTCTTGAGTGCCCGAGGGCATGCCTACCGAATTTTGGGCGACTATCGGTCTGCCCTGGATGATTTTGAACAGGCACGCAAAATTGCGCAGGAGCAGCAGAACGGAAAGGCAGAATGGCGAGCCCTGAATGATCTTGGAACCTTCTGGACGGGTCGCAACTATGGACGAACCGGAGAATTTTTCCGTCAGGCCGAAGAACTGGCACGAAAACTGAATGAACCCAAATTGATCGCCCTCAGCCTCAATAATGTGGGCAACTGGTTTTTCGTCACGGGTCAAACGGCGCAAGCGTTGAAGTGCCATCGCCAGGCGCTCGAATTTTTCGAAGGCGAGCAGGACGAGCCAGGCATGGCCCAGACTCGCTCCCATCTGGGAATGGCAAACCTGCATCATGGAGATCAAATCGGTTCTTATGAAGAGTACCGGCATGCCATCCAGCTCTTTCGAAAATTGGATGATAAACATGAACTGATTCCTGCCTTGATTGGGGCATGTCATACCTGCTATGATGAAACAGACTTTATACCACCTCAATCCCGCAGGGAGAGTCAGCAGATGGCGCTCGAAGCGCTGGAGCTCGCCCGTCAAGTTGGCTGGGCTTCCGGCGAGGCGTTTGCCGAGTGGGACATTGCACTCGGTCTGGCGCAATGTGGATTGTTTGGGGATGCGCTCGTACACGCCAATGCCATGTTTCGGATCGCAACGGAGATCGAGGATCCGCAGCGGATCTCGGGAGCGTATTATGCGCTCGGGTACAGCTACCTGTTGATGCTTGAGGCAGACCTTGCCATCCAGAATCTGGAGCTGGGACTCACGGTGGCAAAGGAATTTGGTTCCTCCTGGATGATCGGGAATACAACGACGGAACTGGCAAGCGCTTACCTGCGAAACGATCGGCCGGGTAGAGCGCGCACACTTCTCGATTCGGTCCCGCTCCAGGAAACCGGTCATCATACCAGAGCGGAACGGCGCATGCTCTGGGCAAAAGGCAATCTTTTTCTGGCAGAGAACCAACCCGCCGAGGCATTGCGGATCGCCGAACATTTGCTTGACTCGAAGCGGAGTTCCCAGCAAACGCAACCGATCCCAGCCTTATGCAAACTCAAGGGTGAGGCATTGCTGGCCTTAAAGCAATTCAAAAAAGCCGAGCGCAGCCTGGAAGGAGCCAAACAGGGGGCGGAAGACCGCCAGGCACTTCCCCTGTTATGGCAGATCCATGCCCAGTTGGGATGGCTGCATAAAGCCCAAAAAAATAGCGACAAGAGCGAACGAGAATTTGCCAGCGGACGCCAGGTCATCCACACGCTGGCAGCGAATATTCCCGAGGAAACATTCCGCACAAATTTTCTTCAGACTGCTTTGAAAAGTTTGCCAAAGGAAAGAACGCCTTCCAAGCGTCAGCAGGAAGCCGAAACATTCGGAGGCTTGACCCCTCGCGAACGGGAAGTGGCCCATCTTGTGTCCCAGGGGAAATCCAACCGGGAAATTGCCGAGGGATTGTTCCTCAGTGAACGGACCGTCGAAAGTCATGTCGGCAATATTTTGACAAAGTTGGGTTTCGACTCACGGGCACAGATTGCCGTTTGGGCGGTGGAAAAAGGCTTGCGCCCTTCGGGAAAAACTTAAGTACTCCATCTTTTAATATCTGAGTGTTTTCCACGATGGCAGGCCATCGGCTTTTTGCTTTAATGCAGCAAGGTCGAGATGCTACGCAATCTCGATACTTTACAAACCTTATGGAGAACCTCATGAACAAACGTTTCCAAATCCTCATTGCCTTTGCCGCGCTTGCACTCTTCGCCGCCACGTTCGGTGCCCTCGTCGTTCAGGCCCAACCCTCAGAGCGCGCTGTACCCGAAGCGGCTACCTATGAAGGCGTCCTCGGAAAATCTCTGGACGATATAGATGTGGCAGATTTCATTGCCAGCAATCGCTGCTCAGGCACAGGTCGGTTTCAATTGTGCAACCCCGCCGGGATCGCCTTGCTGATTGGTGGTGACCAAAAGATAGAGACCGTTTATCTCTATCCCAACACGACTGCCGATTTCGCAGCCTACAAAGGGAACCTGCCGTTCGGTCTGTCTGCGAAGGATACCATGGCAAGTGTGGAAGACAAGTTTGGTCAGCCCAGAGTGCAGCAAGCCCCTCAGGCCGGCTGGGAGCCGGGCTACCCCGATCAAAGCGGAACACCAGACCATATCCATACCTGGGCAGTGTACAAACGTTTTGGTGTGACCATTGTGTACAACTCACCTTCCGGAACGGACAAAGGCGCGACGATCCATGCTATTCTGGTCAGCAAATGATCGCCACAATTGTCCCTTCGGGCCCGAATGGGGAGGCGTTCTCTACGAGAATGGCCTCCCCATTCCCGAAATGATTTTATAGATCCTATGAACAGCTTACTCAACAAAAGGAGAACCGAATGAACGTACTCACTGCTGAAATGACCCCTGAAATGGAAGCACTCAAGGCTCGACTGAAAGCCATCTGGATGTCTGGAGACTATGGTCACTTTGCAACGTATCTGGAGGCGGGCGCGCTGGAATTTCTTTCCCGCATTCCTATCGAACCAGGCATGCGTATCCTGGATGTCGCTTGCGGCGCTGGTCAACTCTCCATCCCGGCCGCACGGGCCGGGGCAAAAGTCACAGGCATTGATATCGCACCCAATTTGATCGAGCAGGCCCGTGTTCGTGCCCAGGCTGAAAACCTGGATGCGCATTTCGAGGAGGGCGACGCGGAAATGCTCCCTTACCCGGACAGTTCCTTCGACCTCGTGATCAGCCTGATTGGCGCCATGTTCGCCCCTCGCCCCGAATTCGTGGCAGCCGAACTGAAGCGTGTCTGCCGGCCCGGCGGGAAGATCATTATGGGCAACTGGACACCCACTGGGTTCGTCGGCCAGATGTTCAAGGCCCATGGAAAGCATGTACCGCCTCCTGGCAGCATGCCCGCGCCTGTGAAGTGGGGAGACGAAGAAACGGTACGCGAGCGGTTCAAGGATGGCATCTCACATCTTAAACTGAACCGGCGTCTGTATCCCTTTCGATATCCGTTCCCGCCTTCGCAGGTCGTTGAGTTCTTCCGTACCTACTATGGACCGAGCCTTAAAGCGTTCGCCGCCCTGGACCCTGAAAAACAAACCGCCCTGCGCCAGGATCTGGAAATGCTTTGGACGGCGCATAACTCTGCGACCGACGGGACAACCTCTCTTGAATCCGAATATCTGGAAGTGATCGCAATAAGACATTGAGATGGGCAGCCGAATGCAAAGGCTGACAAACCCTGCCATACACTTCCACCGAGGATCAGCCAGATTTCCTTTGCTCTGGCTGATCCTCTGCTTTCGGCGGGGCTGCCAGCGCAGGATCGAGAAGCGGTCAAATTTCTGCTGGACGATGGAAGAGATGTGCTTCCAAAGCTGAAGCCGTGAGAAAGCTTATCATGCCGATGAAGGCAGGTTGGGCAAATCTCCGCTTGGCGAAGGTGTTCGCGCAGCATCCCGGAGCATAGTGAAGATGTCCCGCCGAGCGCGGAGCGCGAGATGACCACAGGGCCTCCTCTCCCATAAGCTTCGAGACCGGCGGTCCCCTGCGGGTCTCGGCGGGGTCAAAGATCCACGCCGAGCGGGGCTGACCTGAGGTTTGAGCAGTTCTACCCGTTCATACCCATATGATGGCAAACCACTTTTGAAGGGAAAATCGTTCGGTTTGATCTGGCGTAACCATTGAAATGTCAGGTCGTCATGTAGGTGGATTTTGGTAGTATGTTGTGCTTTTTCATTCATTCTGATTTCAATCATTCGACCTTAGAAGTTTTTTGTTCAAGGAGGAAAAATGAAAAAGGAATTTTTAGAAGACGAGTTGGATGCACTTCGCCGTCAACTGGTTGCGGTCAGGAATAAATATGCTGAATTAGTCCTGAAGGCCTCAGCCGACAAGGAACTCATACCGCAAATACGGCAGAATCTCGCGCAGCAAATTGACCTGAATGGGTGGATAGGGCATTACTACGAATTGCCAGAGCTTTATCGGAAATATGCAGGCTGGTGCATGGATCAGGGGGATGTGGAAGCCGCACGCAAAGCGAATGAAACAGATCTGGATGATGTGACAACGAGTTACCGGGAACGTCGTTGCCTGCGTGGTTTTGAAGATTGGAAACAGCTTTACGATTAAGAGACGAGCAGGGATCCCGTACGCCTGCGCATACACCGTATGTGTATATGTATGCGTAAACTAAAATTTGAAAACCTAACCTGCACTTCACTTCAAAAGTTTCAGAATTGATGAGACAGGCAGTATTTCCAACCTGCGGGACCTGATCAACACAAATTTCTGCCGGACTAGTGGAAATCCCCATTGAAGACCCCGCATCAGTGCAAACCATTTTGTCGGGAGGCAGGAAAATCGACGAGCTCAACGAGTTCCGTCTCGTCCACCAATTCATGCAGGAAGCTGTAGTGACGGAGGCCGGACCACGTATCTCCCCATCGTTTTTCAGGTACGATAGGAAAGACCTTCTGGCGTGATTTGCCTGTCGAAGGTCGATGGACGGATGAAAAAAAGACCACGGACGAGGCGATTGTGTAAAAGGATTTGGTCGCTAGGAAGATGCATCTGGTTCTGGTGTGTCGATGAGCTTCAAAAACACATTGACCACCTGAGGATCGAAATACGAGCCGGATTGTTCCTGGATGTATTCCAGGGCATCGGCTTTTGACCAACCTTTTCGATAAGGCCGATCACTCGTGATGGCATCCCATACATCTGCGACGGCAAAGATCCGGGCTGCCAGTGGGACCTCTAACCCCTTGAGTCCGCGTGGGTATCCGCTGCCATCCCATTTTTCATGATGCGAATAGGGAATCTCGAGCGCGTGACGGAGATAATCAACAGAAGCCAGCATACGAAACGCATAGACCGGGTGCTGGCGCATGATCTCCCATTCTTCGTCGCTGAGGGCATCCGCTTTAAGCAGGATATGGTCCGGGACGCCTAACTTACCAATATCATGAAGAAGAGCACCGCGACGGATCTGTACCAGATCTGCCTCGTCGACATTCATGGCGAGTGCGAGCCTCATCGTCATGTCTGTGACACGCTGTGTATGCCCCTCCGTTTCCTTATCCCGTAAATCCATCGCCCGCGACCAACCTTCGATGGTAGCATCGTAGGCTTGCGACAATCTACGATTCGACAATTTCAGGTTTTCAAAGAGGGTGGCGTGATCAATGGCAATAGCAGCCTGCCCGGCCAGCGTGTTGAGAAATTCAAACCATTCTTCATCACGGGCTATGATTTTCCGTTGAAATACTTCCAGAACGCCGATGGCTTCACCCTTAACGATCAGAGGCATGCCATAATAGCTGACAAAATCCTCCTCTTTCAGAAAGCCGGTCAGGAATAAGTTATTCGGGTCGTCAGCCAGGTTCGGAATCTGGACCATGTGTTGTTCCAGCGCTGCCCGGCCAGCATAACTCTCTCCGAGTTTTACACGGGCTGTACGAACTGCAGTACCCCGAAACCCGTACGAGGCAGCACTCGTCAGAGAATTTGTCATCGGATCGATCAGTAAAATGGTGGCGGCATCTACGCCGAGCAGCGAGACTGCGCGTGAGATCAATGTGTTCAGACTGATCCGAACATCAAACGAAGCGACGATCGCCTGGTCGACTTCGCGGAGAGCCGTCAGGTAATCGATGTGTCGGTGCAGCTTTTCTTCTGCCTGCCTGTGGTCTGTAATGTCAACGGTCGTTCCTACATATCCAATGAGTCTGTCCCCATCGAGAATGGGCGCGGCATTGACATCCACCCATACGATGGTTCCATCGGCGTGCAGGTATCGGTTAATTCCTTTGTAAACCGAGCCCTGCTGAACCGCCTCCGCAAACCTGGAGAATACAGCGGCGCGGTCTTCAGGATGAATGGCCTGCTGCCATCCGATTCCTTTTGCTTCTTCCTCTGTCAGACCCATCTGACGAAGGCCCTGGTCATTTGCATACAGGCTGAATCCATCTGGCGCCGTCAGAAATATGCCAATCGGTGAAAAGTCGGCCATGGCGCGGAAACGAGCCTCGTTTTCACGTAAGGCATCCTCGGTCTGCTTTCGGGTGGTGATGTCATGAGCAATGCCCAGGATTTGCTTTACCTTTCCCTCTTCATCGAGCGTGAAGGCAGCTTCACGGCTGTGTAGCCAGCGCCATTCCCCGGCTTTCGTTCGTAACCGGTATTCGGTTTCTCGAAGATCATGCTCATCTGCCTGCCGCCATTGTTCGTGATGGGCGAAAATCCCCGCCAGGTCATCTGGATGAGCAATACGTACAAAAAGCTCATCGATCATTTCTTGCGTTTCTTTTTCCGTATATCCAAAAGCAAAAAACCAATGGCTGTTGATGTATATATTGCGGCGTTCTTCCAGGTCATAAATGTATACCACCCCTGGCTCCGCATCTACGATCTTATCAATAAAATCTAGCCGTTCCTGAAGAAAGGTGGTTTTTTTTTCACCAGCCCCAGTCTTTTGGGTAGGTTTGGACTTCTGGACACTCGTCTTATTGCCAGGTGATTTACGTTGCTTCGGGGGTGTCCTTCTTTTCTTTTGGGCAGGCATACTGGTGCTCTTGAAACTTAATGACGAAAAGCAGAAGAATTGTTCAACATGGAGTATAGCACGTTCATTTTCGTGACAGGCTTGCAATATTCCAATCAAGCGCTGTCAGCCTGCACACGGGCAGAGTGCGTTCTGCAAAGACCAGGAAGCAGGCATAATAAGTTGCACATCGTTCCTCCAGCGGGAGGAATCCAATGATGAGAACAAAGCAGGGATCGGGTTGAAAGAGGTGATGGAAGTTGGATAGCGACGGATCCTCCATTTATTATCACTTGCAGATTTAACCTGAGAAACAAGTCACTTTAATCACCCCTGCTTCCCATCCGGCGTCTTACTTCCTTACTGTCTGGCGGACCTGCTCGACCATCTGAATGATCGCTGCGACCGCCGCATCCGGCTCTTCGATTTGAATATTGTGCTCACTCTTCTCTGCAAACAACTGTTGGCTGTTGGAGGATAGTTGGAGCAGCTCAGTCTGCCACGTCTGCCAGTTGGGCGGGTCGGTATGCAGCCTGCCGGTCAGAACGATCAGTGGCAGATCGCCGAAGGTCTTCACGGCCGCTGCTTCCTCTCCAGAAGCTGGCAGGCCCTGAGATTCGCCCATAGCGGCTTGCATACTTTGTACGCGCACAAATCGGGAGTAGTAGGCTTTCTCATCAGGGATTATGGAGGAACTACTCATCCGCGTAACCGGCCTGGCGAGCACCCGCACCACGCCGAAACGCGCCAGCCCGGTAAGAACGGAATAGTACCGGGATTGCGGGTTCGGCTGAGACCGTACCCCGGTCGGAGATTGGGGTAATTGTTTGGGATTCATCGATTCGATCAACACAACCCCACTGACCTCGGAAGAGTAATCGTGGACAAATACGCGTACTCCCAGCCCTCCCAGAGAGTGTCCTACCATTACATAAGGTCCCGGAACATTGGCGTTTTGCAGCAGGGTATACAGTTCCTTTGCGAATTGTGCCGCATCCCGTGGAAGTGGACCTGCCTCGCTCCACCCCATGCCGGCCCGATCATAGGTGCAGACCCGCGTCGTCTTCGCCACTTCCGCTTGAACAAATCCCCAGGAGGTTGACCAATCGCCCAACCCGGCCTCGATCACCACGGCAGGACTCCCGTTGCCGGTGCATTTGATGTGCAGGCGATGACCGCCAACATCCACCAATTCACCAGGCGGTGGATACGTTTTTGCATCAGCCGCTTCTGCCGGGGGCTCGAAAATGTACCCCACCAGCATGAGGCCGAGTAAGGAAGCCAGGCTTGCCCCGAGCCGGAGCAGACAGCCTCTGCCCCGCCGGCTGGAAGTAGAATCTTTTCCGATTTGATTCTGATCGTTCATTCTGAACCCTCCATGATTGACGATTAATATGCATTGCCCCTCTC
>Ga0065704_10070530_pt1 | contig 21585 bp, 11 predicted proteins | sample SwiRhicommuniRL2_FD_59091 | JGI IMG/M metagenome (GOLD analysis project Ga0065704, IMG submission 59091) | Switchgrass rhizosphere bacterial communities from Rose Lake, Michigan, USA - RL2 v2 (version 2) | ecosystem: Host-associated > Plants > Roots > Rhizosphere > Soil | place: East Lansing, MI | reverse complement strand
TTGGGGCATCTTGGGGATGCTTCGAATTAATAAATTCAGGTGTTCTAACGTTATTGACGTTAATATATATCAATGCTTAAAGTATTGATATACGGTTGTTTGTATTAAGTAAAAGGAAATTGAATTGGGAACTTTGGGTGCAAAATTTATAGTCTCGCACAATAGCCACAAACACAATTTTTTGGGTGCAAATTATGGCGGAAATTGATGTTGCTGTTACTAAAATTGACGTTACAGATCCACAGAAGCAAAATTATTATTTCTGGACTAAAAAATATACGACAAGGCAGCATATTTCCGAGGTTCTAGAAGGCACAGATTTATGTCTCGTACGTATGTCAATTTAGTTAGTACTAGTAGCTTGTAGTTAATCCGGTGGCCATATCAGTGCATTACCCTCAAAGGAATGAAGCCAACTTCAAAAGAGATTAGACATGTGAAGCGATTGGTGCATTATTCGTGTATAATCAAGAACACTCTGTTAATGGGAATAAACTGATGGGACATATCATCATATTTCGTATTTCTTAATATCAAATCTCCCTAGGAACCACCAATACGACGGAATTCGTTATATAGGTATTTAAAAGGTAGCTTAGCCACTTTTCCGGTCAACATGTGAAAGTTAATAACAAAATATACGGATGTTGAGAATATTGATCAAACTTCGTATCTAATAAATGCTCGAATGCAGTAGTGTCATAATTGTTGAAAACCTTCGTTGGATTGTCACCTAGATAGGTCATCAGAGCCTGTCGTTGGAATGACAGGAATAATCAAGTCCCTGATCCTTCTATAAAAGGAGCCGAAAAGTCCTTATTCTTTCGTAATTTTTGAAATTTGCATGATTCATATCTTTAGAAGCAATTCTTCAATCACAGGTTGGTAGCGTCGTTTATAATATCAATATGCGATATAGGTGTAGTGTGTAAGAAAAGGAAAGAGTATGGCAGCCGTTTTCTACTCTCAGTTTCGTAAACGCGTGAACTCTTAAATTGGAAGTCCTCTGATAGGAAACCAGTTGTCCAGCCCTCAATTATGTGAGCTTGTAGAGATGTGAACTTATAGAGAACTATCCTTACTTGTATACAAGTGAGCATTGGAGACTTTTTTCTTTGAATTATCGTTATTATTAAGAGCATTAGTTATTATATACCATATAGAGCGTAGAACGGGTTGGGGGTCCGTTGGGGCATGCCTGGCTTTTCTGTCAATTTAAAAAAGTCATCGTCAATAAGCTTGAAGTTGAAGGAGTCAGACGGTTTCATTGGCGAACTGGCGGCTGAAGAATCAGGAGATTCATCCATGTATGTGTGAGATGTCGATAACGTGTCCATGGAGTCGTTGAATAAACCATCGTTTGACTCTGGAGATGACAGGTCAGCTTGGTTTGTATTAATTGAGTATGCAGATACATTAGCATTAGGGCCCACCGAGGATGATTTAATATCGGGCTGTGGAGCAACGGAGTATGGAGTTTGTGAATCAACAGAATATATCGTAGCTTGAGAGTTTGCCGAGTTTTCTGAGAAGTTGGAAGGACCAAAGTTAAAGTCGTCCTCAAAGTCAAGATTCAACTTGTGAGAAGGTACTTCTGCATCTAGTAGAGTTTCCTTAGATTGATTATTGTTTTGTTCTGTCAAGGATTCTGCCAAGGAGTCTGCTAAAGATTGTTTTCTTGATATTTCAAGAGGTTGCGTTTGGGTAAGACTATCATTCGAATCGTTAACTAAAGTGACATTGGATGTCAATTGTTGGCCAGCCATGAGCAATTTGATATCCTCCTCAGAATAGTAAACCTTTTCGGAATTGATGGTTATATCTACTGCATCATATATCTTAGAGTGCATTCCAAAGAAGGAAGATCCGTCAATTGATAAAACTCTTAAATCAGAAGAGTCTGAACCATTTACGGAACACATTCCTATGATATTCGTATTAGAAGCGGGCAATAGTGTACCACATTGTCTTTCACTAATAGTTTTCTCCATGCGATTTTGTTTGGGATCGAAATTAATACTACTAAACCCTTCCTTCAATCCACAATTCATAAGGGAATCTTTGGAAGTATCAGTGGTAAAGTCCCAATGAATTATGTTCCCGTCATGGCCTCCGGTGAATAAATCTCCATGATTCCACTCCATACTCACTACCGAGTCAAGATGTCCCTTCATTTGAGCAAAACTGTCTTGTTTCCTTATATCCCATAGTCTTACTACGCTGTCGTCATGGGCAGCAGCAAAAACATTTTTGTTGTCAGGATTCCATTTCATTATATTTGAACACAATTTCAGCTTCTGTGCTTGTTGGATAACTGAAGTTGGTACGTTAAACTTGGGCTGTCTTAAATCAAACAAAGATACCCCGAATTTGCCACAGATTCCTACGTTTGTAGAACTTTCAGGAACAGGATCGAAATTTTTGATTCCAGGAATCGTTGATATGGATATAGGACTTGGTTTAGCCTGTGATTCACTGTTGCGAATATCCCAAAAGAATAAGTTATTGGAATACAACGATAAGAGATTGTTGGTGGAGTCGAAACAGTTGATTTTGGATATATTTTGATTGGGCTCGTTGTTTTTTCTTAAATGTTTTCGATGGTTGAATCGTTTACAGATTTCAGCAGGCACTTCTTCGCCATCTTGTTGGGCAGCAAGCTGGTCGTCAATGCTGGGTATAGATACAAGATGTGCATAGCCTTTGTTATTTCCAGTTATCAAATATTTCGAGTTCAACCATTTGATGCTGTTTATGTTGGGAAGAGTGATAGTGTTGTGATGGGTCAAGTAGTTGTCCTCCATGTTCAACTCATAGATGAATAAGTTGGCTTCGTTATTTCCACTAGATATGGCCAAGGTCGAAATATCGCTGTCTTGGTTACATATACTTATAGCCGTCAAGTTCATATTGTTGTCTGGAATTTTCCAGTAGTTTGACTTGATATTCAATCTGTTAAGGGAGCACGATTTGTTCAAGACCTCATTGTCCTGAGGATTGTTTGCATTGAGTATCCATGAAGCATTTGGAGAGTAGCTATTGCTTATTGTTGAGCTCAAGCTTTCAGTGCTCACGATGGGTGAGAGCTCTGGATTAAACCTTCTAATTGCATTATTTCTAAACAACAATGTTGGTTCGTAGTAATCAGTCATGGTCATAAATATAGGGAGAACAATATATTCAATCCTGGCGGGCCCATTTTTGTATTTATAAGTCCCTGTTATATTCTGGGAACCATGCAGCTGCACTCTGCTACATACATCTGCTGGTAAAACGCCTAATTCATTTTGTACCAGCCAAAAGGTAACTGCCTTTGGAGGCTGGCGGATTCTACAAAAGGTAATCACGTGAGTGCTGCATTCCATTTTGGGATTTTGCACCAGTTGCAAATTAAAAAGATTTGGTGAGAATCTCCAAAATAACAGGGACGATACCTACCGATAGAGATACTCGAATGATATTGTTGTCAAACAATGTTAGTCAAGTAGAATTTGACTGTTTAAATAAAATCAAAAAGAAAACGGTTAAATAAAACTCTTGTGGGGGTAACCCGTTGAAAATGTACTCCCTCGTAGCCTCCAAGACACAAAGTCACAATATTAATATACGCGAGACTAATTAGGATACTAGCCATTCAATTCGGTTACCCACTATATTAATTAGGAAAGTGCACGCAAGAAAACCGATCTCCAATCCCAAAAAGGACTTGTGTCAATCTAAGAGTCCGGGCTAATGTTAGTCTTTTTAGTTTACAATGACAGACAAAACCAAGAAGGTGGCAGCATAACATTTTCGTGGGAAAGATAACTTGAATAGCAGTGGAGTGGCATTTGTCTTCTCATCAAAAATACAATTACAAGCCGATAAGAATATGTCAAAGTTGAGGAAGCATAATGCTACGTATAGTACATTACATTAAGTGCTTCTAGTTAACTATTACGTCACAGAATTGTCACTATGGTACATATATTATTTAGTATTTTTAGATATTTACCAACTGATGTTAAAGTTAGATCCAGACAGTCATTTCAAATATTTCAGAGTACTGAAATTTTCAGCATATTGCTATTGCTAGCAATATTTTCACATCAAGCAATCATCTTGTAGACATATTTAGTAGACAATATCTTAAATTATAGCCTATACCACCACTAAAATATCGATTATCTTCTCTTATAAATACATGGTTTCAATAACCATTCACCTTCAGGTTTGGTGTTTCTTTTCTCGTTAAACTCTTCACGCTCTGTCTTACTTTCAATGAACTTCTTTCTTCTTTCCAACTTTTCGTTTCTTTCTTGCATAATTCCTCTCGATGGTTTAAAGAATTCGAATCTTGTAAACATTTTATTGTCATTATCAGTGTTTTTGTGGAAAAATCCGTTCATCTTGACTGCATTGACAAATTCTGTTCCCAAGTCTTCGGGTTTGACAACTTTGCCTCCAGTAGACTCGGTAAATCTAGACTTGATTTCTGCAATCCATAATTCTCCATTAGGTACCAAGAGTCTGTTTGCTTCTTTGATGAAATCCAAAAAGTTGGTTCCCATCAATGCTAAACAAAAGATGACAATGGTACAAGATTGGTCTGGTAATGGTACGTTCTTAATATCGGCCACAGTGATTCTGTCGTTTTGTTTCTTCAAATCAAAACTGTGAACTTTAATTTCTAAACTTCTTGGTCCTCCATTTCTCTTATTTCCAGCATTTGCTTTAGAAAGCTTTTTCTTGTTTCCCAGGTTGTATTCAGCGACCATTTTGTTGACATCGAGAGCTAATTGTGCTTCTCCACAACCCATATCCGCAATAACAACCTTTTTGGTTGGCAAACCTGGTAATCCTCCTGGTGCATTAACCTGCTTGGTAGTACCTCTTAATTTGATTTGATTCACAAATACATCCACAGGGTTTTCGGGCCATCCTTCAACTTGTGATCTGAAACCTTGATGGTACTCGTCAAACAAGGCAGGTTGCTGTTTGATTAATTCTAAAGCATCGTTGGATGTAATAGTATACAATTGTTCGTTGATCCATCTGAATCTAGACCCAGATAACTTGGCCATCATCTTCTGTTGTAATGGGGTCAATTTGCTGGTTACTCGTATTGGTGGTATATCTTCGACCTTTCTCTTTTTCGAAACTGGCTCTTCTTTCTTTGGTTGTTCTTTTTCGAGCTCTTGGGCCTCGGCGTATTCTTCTTGTGCTTGTGATGCTGCTTCCTTTTCCTCCTCGTTTCTCTTAGTCTTCAAGGCCTTTCTTTCCTCATTTCTTGCCCGTTTCTTCTCCTTTTTTGCTTTACTCTTTTCAGAGACCCCGCCAACAATGACTCTCTCCTTTAAATCCCATCCGTCTACTTGAAACAACGACATTATCTATAATATTCTCTAGAAGAAGAGAGCTCATCTCGTGGAGAAAAATTGAAAATCATATTTGGATCGTCGCGGGTTTGCCTAATTGGGAGGCCAATATCAGAAACTGATTTTCTACAGGTAATCACACAGAAACCAACAGGAGCAACCACTTCAGGAATGAATAAGTATGGAACTGTGGATTTTGCTCCTGGAGAGAATCATATAACACTACGATATCCCAACAAGAATTACTACGTGCCTGCGGTGTTCCATAATGCCCCAACTATGAACCGCGTTGTGCCTTTGTTTATATCTGACATCAACACAAGTCAGTCAGTACGAGAAATTTATGGCCCCATAGATGGCCACCTCCGCTACTTGATTCTTGTTAACAACTATCCTGTGTCGAAACTTAGTGTTTTCGGTAAGATTGTTTGTGAGAAGTACTTCAATTTCGACGTGTCTTTGCAGGAACCCAATCCTCGAAACTTCTTTTGGTTAAGTATAGACGATTTCAGCGGAAAGAAACTGCTTCTTGATATTAAAGTATCAGAGGAGGTGTTCAGAGAGGGTGGACTATCTATCGATGGCTCTTATGGAAAATTGGTCAATATAGTATGTTATGTGGAGAGAGCTACAAATAAGATTAGGGTGTTTGGTGAAAAAATACACACCTTAGGAGATCAACACGATTTGCATGTTGAGCTTGAATATTGGCAAAAAGCTTTGAGTTATCGAAATACCGTGTTGAAAGTCCCTTGGGTATATACTCCACCGCCTACAACAGAACAAGACGTGGTCAGTCGGTTATCAAGTACGGATTCTAGACGCAAACAACAGAGAAATAAGTTGAAGATAGCTGATTCGATTGAAATTCACCAATTGACCGAAGATAGTTTACTATTGAATCGTTCCGTAAACGTTAAACTTAGTAGAAAACGTTTACGAGATGTTAACTCTACTGAAAAAGGTAAAAAGGGAAGAAGTAGAGTAATGAAAGTAGCTGAAGATAAATTATCTACAGACAATGAATTGGAAATTTTGGACATGAGCAACTTGAATGAAAAGCTGCAAAATATCCACGTTGACTCTGACGTTGAGATATTGGATATAAGACCAGTCCAGATTATACCGGAGTTCCAAATATACCTTGAAACCATCAAATGGATAATACGACGGCGGTTTCGAAACTTTCGACTCATTGAGTTATACAAAGATCCAGCCATTTCCCAGTTATTGGAAACATTGGCCAATTTGAAGATCGCTTGCACGCATCTTTCTCCATCGCCACTTCTCGACTCTATCCCACCCCAAGATTCATTTTCTGCGTTGAAGGGTACGATATTCCATCGGATCCGTCATATTCTACAGATCCAGTACAAACTAATCACCGTTTCCAAGGGCCAGAACGTCGCCCTGCATCACTTGAAATTGCTCTATAAACACTTGAAGACTTGCTTGATCATCATCCGTGATGATATGGCCAACAAGCAACAGGTCAAACTTCTCAACGTCAAATCATACTTGGAGCTTATCTCCAAAGAAATCATTGATATCAACATCGATTACCGGCTAATTAATGGGATGGTGGATTATATCATCACCAATGAGTTCAAGAACCGCACAGATTGGCTCTATGACAGAAAGAATTTACAATGGTCGTATAAGTTGTCTACACATTGCCGTTCCTAAATATTAATTACTAATTATGATTCACTGGTGAATCTGAACTAAGTTTAGCATACTGATTCTGTTGATGTAAAGATCCTTACCAGAGATTTTAAATTCTCATGGACTACGATGTAGTCTTGTGAAGTTAGCTGCTACTAGTTTTTAGCTAGTAAATACATGCGCTACATCTATAGTCATAGTGTACTAATATATGGGGATATTTCGGAGTTGGCCGGGCGCGGGGCTCCACGCACGATAACGGAGTTTTAAAAATTGACCAACTCAGTTAGTTTATATAATCTACAAGTCCTGACGAAATTGTCACCACCTTATAGTAACGACATTGTTCACCGCCTTATAGTCACGAAATTGCTCACCAGCTAGTCTCGATATCTTTTTCTGTCCTTTAGTCACGATATCATCAACACGAGTATTAACTATCGCAACCACTCATCTTAAGTCTCCTCATCTTTACTGATCCTCGAAACTCCAACTCCTCATCTTCATTACTCAGAATTGTCATGGATCCAGTCACTTGTCACATTTTAGATACCACAATCGGCAAACCAGCTACCAATGTCACTGTCCAGTTGTTCTACATTGCTCCATTCTTATCTTTCGCAGAAGATGATAGAGCCTACGAGTTGCCTTACAACAATGAACCATTTGCCATGAGCAAAACTGATGCCGACGGGAGAATCAAGAACTGGACCATTAACCCTAGTTTTACCAGCGCTCAAAAGGCTCGGATCGGAATCACCTCCTCGTGGTCTGAGTTGAAGCCGGGCATTTACAAGTGTATGTTTTTAACAGGCTCTTATTTCCACAGGCAAGGAGACACTGTGGCACCTAGAACTTTCTTCCCATACGTAGAAATAACGTTTGAGATAGGCAATCCTCCAGATTCCCATTACCATATTCCATTGTTGTTGTCGAATCATAGCTTTACTACATATAGAGGAAGTTAGTGATGAACTGAATAGCCACTGACTTTAGACTGTTTAGCGACTCTTTAGTAGGACTAGATGTTGAAACTCTGCCATGAAACTCTGTCATGAAACTCTGCCATGAAACTCTGCCATGAAACTCTACGACTCAGTTGACATCTCTAGTTGCCCTTTCTGACTTTTATTGTCTCGCTCATAGCTATCTCTTCATTAATAGCTGCAAAATTATCACGTTCTTTTCTAGTTTCATCATTTGTATCTTGCATTTACCTCAACATTTATTGGGGGCATATCCGCTTACAACATTCCTATCTGTATGATAATATCACCGGACGAGTGTGTCAAAAATGGGCTCTCATTATCATCTGGATTTTTTTAGATTTGTGGAAATATTCCTGTCGATCTATGACTCAAAAGAAAGTTCGTCAGATCTATGTAAATGTTTTCGTTTCTATATAACTATAAAATGCTCGCCCTTAGACATTAGCACAATTTATTCTTTAAACGTGTCCAAATAACCCAGATTAACATCATTAGGCTAGTAGAAGAAATGGGTGTTGTTCTGGGAACTTTCGTGGACCAACATTTCATTGCACTTGTAACTATTCAACTCACTCTTGATTCTATTGATTTCATAAGACTCCGTCAAGGTATACTGAGTTACTGACTTGTTGTAACGTTTGTACATTTCTGCAGCGTATGTTTCGTTGACATAGATTTTGTTGGAAAACATTACTCTTTTCTTGGATTCATTAGAAGAAAGCATGCTGGAGTTGTTTCTAAACACATACTCACCCTCTGATTTCTTGAGAATCGATGGCGAAGACTGGAGTAGATGGTTTGAGAGATTTATTCCAGATAAATCTTCAAATTTCGTTACACTAACCTCAATATACTTGAAGTCCTTGAATTGCTTGATATACTTCAAATGTCCTGGTAAATGTCTTCTCTGTAACTCTGAGAGGTTGTTGAAGATGAGGTTCAATTGATCGTATGTCATGACAATAGTATCGACGTTGCCTCTTTCCTTGGATTCTGGAGCGATTTCATTGTCGTCATTATCGTAGTCAACTTTTTTTGTAGACTGGACATCGACTTCATCATCAAATTTATGGTCGTCCAACTTTGTCCATTGTAATTCGCCTTGTAAAAATCTAATGTTGTCGTCGATATATGTGTTGTCGGAGCTATGTCTGCTTGTTTGCAGATCAGCATCTTGTTTGTCTTCCTGTTTTTCATCGTCTTGTTTCTCATCTTCCTGTTTTTCATCTTCCTGTTTTTCATCTTCCTGTTTTTCATCTTCCTGCTCGTCCTTGATTTGTTGGTCATGGATTTGGGCAGAGGTAAGTTCGTCATCTTTCAAAAATGGATCCTTGGTTGTTAATCTTGGCCCCACAGGAATAGAACTCGTCACACAATGTTCTGCTTGCTCAGATACATTGTTAATGGAAACAAACATATCGTCAAACATATGTGCGTCTGTTTCAAAACTAGGAAGTTCAAGCATGGCTAATGTTTGATCTGTATGGTCTGATTCTGAATGATTACTCTTGACGGTTTCTAATTTAGATGCTTCAACCCTGGGTTTTTCCTGTTTTTTATTGAACTTGGATCTCAAAGAAATGTTTCCCAATGAAAATGACTTTTTAATATTCTTGGTTGGTGCCGGCACGTTCGGTGTGATTGATCTAGACTCGGCACGCGAAGATGCAGATGAAGTGTTCACGGAATGATAAGAAGCAGAGTTAATCGACTTGGAATCAAGGATATTGGACGTGTTGAAACTCTGTTTTCTCTCAATGTCGGATTCTGCCATAGAAGTCGAATTTATGCTGGTTGACGATTTATTGAACACCTTTCTAAAAAAGGACCTGAAGTTGTTGACAGATGTTGATCTCTTGGGAATTGTCCTGTTCGGAATTGAACCCAAGGACGTCATTGATCTTGAAAAGTCATGCGATTTAAGTGTTCTTGGTGAAGGGCTTGGTATCTTTGGAGTTGGCCCAAACTTTTTAGATTCAGAAGGGACACTTGTTGTATTAGGCTTCGGTCTTGTGGTGGCGACTGGTTTTTGTGGAGAGTTTTTTGATATTGGCGTTGGTGGATCGTCTCCTAAAACATCCAACATGGACATTGTCTGCTTGGGAGTGTTCTCTGCTCCAATACGAGCCATATTGGAAGTCGACTTGGCATCAGTGGTCCGTTGAGTTTTCGAAACCGGTTGAGAATTTGAGAGTTGAGTGTTATGAGCCATCTGCGTATTTGAAGGTAAGGAAGTTTTAGAAGCTTCGTTTATCGAATACAAATTCAATGACGAATCTGAAGAAGACGGAACACTCTCCTTGAGAGGAACCGGGGATCTGAAATCTTCTCCAGTTGGTGATTGTATACTGATCGGATCCTTGGGAGATGGGGGTAATGATTTCATGCATGAATCTTTCAATTTCAATGGAGGAAGTGCTTTGCTGAAAACTTCCCCTTCCGGTGATTGAGATCGTTTAGGAGTTCTGGGGAGTTCTCCCTCTGTACCATTAATAATAGAGTTAAATGAACTAATCGACGACACTGACCTTTCATGCTTTCTGATCTTATGATTCTTTTTTATCACCAAATCACCCCGAGGTGGTACTTCTTCTTGGGTATCGTTGAGGAACTTATTGAATGCATCCCTGTCGGAATTGAAATCAAAAAACTTGGAGTTCCTTGGCGTACTACATCCAGAATTTAAAGGTGATGACTGGTAAAGAAGAGTATAATCCGACATGTCGTGGGATTCGGCGTTGTTTGTTTTCGAAGACGGGGTGCCTTTTCCAGGTTCATAGGAGAGATCGATTGTAGGCTCAGGGAGAATACTACCATTGCGCTGATGTGAAAGTGTTGAGAGTGGTAGGACTTCTTGGTTTGGGATAATAATAGAAGGTGGTTGCAAAGATGGAACTATCGACGAATCCTGTGATAAAAGTCGATTTTGCTCTTCGGAAGGTGAGTGGCGAGGCGTAGCATAAACCAAACTTTCCTCGCTTTCATTTGCTTGACCAATAACTGGAAGTGAATAAGAAATTGTATTTGGCGAAACAGCATCGGTAGTAATGGATGTGGGTTTCACAGTTAAGTTCTCCTCGCTCACTTCATTCAAAGTGCTCAAGATGGTATCGTCAGCATTTACCGTAGTAGATCGTGGGGATGTTTCGGTCTTGCCGCTAGAATAGGTATCGATTTCGCGTGCCTCTTCTTCATGCACAACTTCGAATGCTTCTTCGACATTCTCTTCTTCATCTAAAACTTCGGATACTTCTTTGACACCCTGGTTGTCCTTTGCTGGTACTTCGGCAGGGTGTTCCTCAATGGTTTGATTGGTAGGCAAAGTTGACGTTGCTACATTTGAAAATCTTTCCTTTTCGTTGATATTAATTGAAGTCAGCGGAGTGTTGGAGATGGTTTGGGATAAGTAAGTGCTGGAATCTATAATGGGAGGATCCTCACTGGATGGTGATGAAGAATATGCTGAGCTTTTGTTCGATGACGTGGCAGAAAAGCGTGTTTCGTCGGATTTTAAAGTGAGTGTAGGCACATTCAGTTTTAGAATCTCACTTCTGCTTTCATTACTAGTGTTCGTTAAGGATGTTGAAGGTGAGATTGTGGTTTCTGGGAGCGAGCTCAACGAGGAATTATTTTCCGAAGAAGATGCCTTTACTATATTTGTGGGTTGTAGCTTCGGGTGGGAATGCATCGGGTTATATGGATTGAATGGTTGGCTTGTATAGATTGTGTTTCGAAGACTGGTGCTACTTCCGTTATTGTGAGACTGTACGAAACTTGCAGGTATTACGGTTGGTAGTTGGTTTAATGGTTGAATGGTAGGGGAATGGGCAGACTTCGTAAGAGAGTTTGTGCGCAGTTGAGAAGTAAATGGAACCACATGAGGAACATGTGGAGTGGTCGTGAAAGAATTTGAACGAGGGATTTGGGTCGACGAAGTAAGTGAGGATTCACGTGTGGATTCACTTACAGGGTTGATGTGGAGATTTGTTGGAGTATCCATTTTGTTGGCCCTAATATCTTTGACCAAATTTTGCTTGTGGAGCATTTTCATATTGTTATAGGAGTTTGATCTGGGTATGGATGGGGTTGCGGACAAGTTTGTGGCCAAAGTTGAAGTCGAATTGTTGTTGAGAGAATGTAAGGAATTGATGGAAGGGTTACGATGAAACGAGTCTTGGGAGGAGGTGAACGGAGCTCGAAGATAGGTAGAGTCTATCGGAGGTGCAATAGTGTGAGACTCTGTGGCAGTATTATTCATTTCAGGATGATGATGAAGTTTGTTGGGACGGTTACGTTTCGAGGGAGTTGTACGTGGGCGGAATACTTCACCGTTTGGAAAGAGGTAAGTGCCAGTGTTTGTTTTGTGAAAGGCTTCGCCATTGGATGCATTAAGTACAGGAGATGGCTCGGATAGAGCGTTATTTGAATGCATGCTATTAGAAGTGGTGGGTCCGCTGGGTATACCAGATATAGCACTTGGCGGCACTGCAGTTCCGTGTCCCCCACCCGGTCTTTTCATTGATCTCTTGATGAATTTTTCTTCCAACGACATCAAATTGTCCGTTGACAAGTCTCTTGCTTGAGGAGATCTCGAAACCATCGAACCTGTCGTCGCCAAAGACGTTATTGAATTTTTCCTTGAATATAAATCAGACATAACGAGTGTAAAGGAAGTTGTAGTGACGGAATAAAGAGCGAGAAGTGCTAACAGCGAAAGAACGAGTTAACAGTAGTAATACCAAGCGATAGTAGTAGTAGCCGAAGAAATGTGAATAAGCAACCAACTATGCTGCGATACCAGTAACCAGCGACTTAGAAAAGTACTCAAAATAAAAACAGTCTAACAATTTATTTAGGCAAAGAACGATACATTCGTCTAAAAATCGCAGACTCTGTAGAAGACCAAAATAGAGTTTTGAAAAAGAGTATTAGGAGAGTATGTTGTTGAAAATTGGTTGTTACGAACCTGAGGTGAGATGGTGTGTAGTGTTTTTGTTGAGCGTATTTTTTGCAAATACACGTCCAGGACCAATATCGTTTCGAGAGGGACGGTTGTAGACGGGGGTTTGCAGTTAACAATTAATAGTTATAGAATTGGCGGTGGGTAGTTGTGGGAGCAAAGGGGGTCCTCTGGCTGTTATATTACAAGGCGAAGTCTGTTCTAGGGTGAGACGTAACGGGAATATTACACATAAAATGTGTTGAAGCCACCAAAGGCCCGGAGCTTAAAAATGATCTCTACAGGTATTTCTATGAAGCTTCGTTGCACATATATAATTGGAACATATATAAATTCAATGGATCTTCACTGTGATCTCTCCTTAAACGATGAATTTATTTCCCATCTAATATATTTCTTGAGCTCTGTTTCTTGAAAACTCTAGCCACTTGTTTTGTCCTAGCCTCGCTCCCCTACATACCGAACGAGCCGGATTTTGCATACTTCGCTGTAATTTTCAGGATTTCCTGTTCAGATTACGAGCAGAATTCTAATTATAATTCGTGGGAGATAAGCGTGCGAGGGGGGCCAAAGTGTATCTAGGTATTTTGATATAACAAGTAAGTACAAATGCTATTAGACACTTCGGTTGTAATTATTTGTTAGCAGTGCGTTTCAAAATCATATAAGCAATACAGGTACCTGACAAGTTGTCTGTGATTTGTTAGGCCACTATTAAATTACAAGTCCAGCCGGCGACAGCGGTCGGCATTATAGTCGGTTTTATGCAATTCCCGATTAAATTAATTGCTTTCCATTTCGGGAATTGTTAAATAATATGACCCAGGGCTGTGCTTGGTATTGGTACCGGCACGTTAACGTATTAATATAAGGAGTTTGCAGCCATCAAGAAAGTGAGATAAGGGAGTTGATAAGAATCTAGAGTCAATGAGATTCTTATATTGGTAGAGTAGTCAATGAGATTCTTATATTGGTAGAGTAGTCTAGTAGATACTTAGTAAGAATGTGAGTGATGGGGTTCGGGGGAGTGCTCGTCATTAGATAGTTATAACAATGCAATATGGATAGTCGTTCCTCTAACTTACCTCTCTCACTAACAAGCTTTACACCCTTCGCATTTAAGTTCCTTAGTTTAAACAACAATAATAAACTTTTTTAGAATTATACTTCCCTTGTTTACCCCAAGTTTACACTTGATGAAATAAAAATGTCACGTGATCGTGCTTAAATATCGAACTTTACTGTCATTCTTTTGCCTCGGTCGAAATACTAAATCTCTTTACCAGAAGTGATATCACATAAATTTCTTGTGTCTGGTTATCCGCATACTTCAATAATTTGTATGCTGACTTATTCCATACTCAATTAATTTGATGCTGATTTCTACTCTTCTCACTTCTTTCTCGAAAATTTGGCTGCGAAATCCAATTACCACAAACACCCTATGAAACCCAGCAAACTTCTAGTATTGGCATTTGCTATCAGAATCCATTCTTTGGATGTATATGTGGGAGGCGAGGAGGTTGAAGATGCTCCAGGAATGATTTCTGATTTTCTAGACCTTCCTCGGATAAAAACAAGAATCAAACTGATGTTCCCTGATGAAGAACCTCTAGTGGTCCCCGTTCAACAAGGTAAAACATTGCGTGAATCTATATTAAATGTCAAACAATACTCAAAATCAGGAGAGTTGCCTCTAAGAAGGAAATTGAAACTATCAAAGGAAGTTAGGGTTAAGACTTCTACACCATCCACTTCGATTCCGCTGAAGGTAGACGAAGGATCAGAGATACCTGTCCAAACATCAGTCAAATTGACGTCTAAAAGATCATGGGTGGCAGCATTTCTTGCTTTCAAGCCTCCAGAAACCTCGCATTTGACTCCTACTACCCATTCTCTCCATTCTACTATCAAAAACTACGAAGACATGGTGTCAGACGACAGCGACCTCAGCGCTTGGACAAGGTTTGTAGTTGAAGAAGACAAAGATACCGTTTCCCATAAACAATATGGAAGGACGCAAACCAAAGTAGTCAACGTAAATGAATTCATTAACTACTTGGTCAAATACCATGGGTTCCGTCGCAACGATCTTGCTTTTCTAAGGAGAACTGATTTGGATTATGGACTTGACGAGATAGAACGTGAACTTAACAAGATCAAAAACCGTCAAGATCAAGAAATTGATATCGGAGGCGAGCCTACAGATGTTGTCACTAACGAGTCAACTTCATTACGCATGAACGTTTATTATATGTACTTGATCCTTTTATTTGTCCTCTTTTAACTCAATATAATTACTCTTTCAATTCCTTTTGTTGGATTCCGGTATTTTCCAATACTTCGATATTAGTGGAAGCCAAACGCCACATTATCAACATAAATACTGATTGGTAAGGACTAAATCGTTTGCCCGCGTGTTTAACGTACTCGTCGTGATAAGGAACCCAGTCTCTCTTTGAATCCTTCTTGTCGAATTTCGATTTCTTTTTAAGCAACAATCTAAGATGTTCTTCGGCATTAACTTCCTCCTTAATCTCTGCAAGTAGTTCGGGTCTCCGCAATAAGTAGCGTGAGATTCCTCTTGCTACTCCTAAATCATCGTAGGCAAAGACGTCTAGTTCTCGTAAAGTAAATATAGCAAACATTTTAGCAGACCATTCTCCGATTCCCTTAAGTTTGACCAATTCTTCAATCACGACGGGTAGTGGCAGTTTATAAAATTCTAGCTTTGTGAGGTTCTGGGTGGGATCGTTGAACACTTCACTTATATGTTGAATATATTTAGTTTTCTGATTAGACAAACCAGCACTCCGAAGCTCATCATACGATTTTTCTAGCGTAATTTGAGGAGTTGGATCTTGTTCTCCAAACAATAGTCTGAACTTACCCTCGATGGCCCTTGCAGACGCTCCACTTACCTGTTGACTAATCACACTCGATACCAAATTGTACCAGTAAGTAGTTATTCTGTTGGCAGTAGAATTTTTGTTCGCCTCCACGGCCGCCTTGTCATATGCAGTGAAAGGCTTGTGCACGATTGATTTATAAAGTGACGGATCCAACTTTATAACGTGTTTAATCCCAGAAATGAAATCCTCCGTATGATATTCTTCAAACTCCAGTGGCAACAGGAAATCCGAAGGAACCAGCACATGCTGAACAAAGTCTTCGAACTCTATTCTTTTTGATGGTGATTTTCTTGGACTCTTTGATTTGGAAGGCGTGGTTGGAGTAACTGGAGTCTTCGGAGAAGACGTGAGTGAAACGCGTTTTAATGTAATTTTCTTCGTAATAACACGTTTGGTAACCTTTGCATCGTCAAAAGGTGCATCAAGCTTACCCGTGGTAAGTGCCTGCTTCAACGCAGCCCTAGTTTTTGCCACCATCTTCAATAATGTAATTAGTGTCTCAAATATCTGATCGGAACCCTCAAATTCAAAGTGCGAATATACTCGCAATTTGTGGAGAACATTCATTGATTACGAAGCAAGCAGGATTCAAATTAAATCATATCAATTGTATGAAAAGTATTATTACCAAAAGTAAACCGAACCTTCTCGACTTTCTAGTTCTAATGATGCAACTTACGCATTATAAAGAGGTATTTTGAGAAGTCCATTGAAGATTCATGAGAAGAGTAAACAACTCCGAAGATGATGATGATTCATCGCATCCTTCTCTGTGTTCTCTTACCATGTATTATATCTCATATTGCTCTACGTTCTCAAATTGCTCTACGTTCTCAAATTGCTCTACGTTCTCAAATTGCTCTATGTTCTCATTGCTCTACAGTCTCTAGTTGCAATTCATCTCGTGACTTGATCTCTATAAATATGCATCCTGTATGTAACGCGAGATATTGATATATCGAATTTCGTACCACTAATCCATCGTCCCTCCTCTGACATATAATGCCAAATGAAAGGCCGTTTGCTAAGCTTACATTCTGTTGCACGGGTATATCCCTGAACCGAGAGGACCTAGCTGAGAAGATCGAGGCGCTAGGCGGGGTCCATTATAGTGACTTGATGAGTGATGTCAAATACTTGATTGTGGGCGATCGAGATACTGCAAAGTACAATTTTTGCATAAAAAACCGGGTGGATATACGATTTTTGAACCGTGACGCGATATTGAAGGTCTATAGCCTCTGGTTGAAAGGAGAAGATGATTCTTCCAAGCTTGATATCAATAACTATAGCTTGGAGATCTTTGGAGGAATGCAGGTCTGTTTTTCACGAATAGAGCTTGATTTGGATGATTTGAGACGTGTCATTGAAGGATGTGGGTGGAGAAAAGACGGAATAAAGGCTGTTGGTCCCCCATTGACGCTTGCTGAGACCTTCAGCACCAAGAATTTGGTGGAGTTGATACACGCGAATGGTGGGAAGTCGTCTGGTTCATTAACAATCTCTAATACATGTGTTGTGACTACTGAGAAAAGAGGCAAGAGGTATACAAAGGCTTTGGAATGGAAAAAACCAGTAATACATCCGTTGTGGATAGTTGATAGCATACTAAGAGGAGCAGCTTTAGACTTTGAAGACTACATTTTGAACGACAAGAATGAAAATAGTTTATACGATAAGGGATGTAATGTATGGAACCAATGCGTGGGCGCCCCTGTGGAAATCAATGAGGAAATTTATCAAGAAGACAAGCCAAAGAAAGTTCTTAAAAAAAATACTACCGTATGGAATTCCATCATGGATACTACGAAGCATCTGTCCAAACGTGTCGTGACCGACTCTGCATGGGATGAGGAAGAAAAAGCTGCCAATGGTAGCGACGATGATCTTCCTACCTTTGTGCGGGCCAAAAAACACCAACAAGACCGAGAACATGCTCTTGAGGCCCAGTTGTTCCTGGGTAGTAACTTTTTGCTCGTTGGATTCTCTGCACAACAACAGACTCTCTTGACTCAGGTTATTGAAAGCCACCATGGAGAGGTAACAATGGACAGTACAGATGATACGATCACACATATAATAGTGCCAGCGTCAGCCGGTGCTCAGGCATCTATGATGTTGCGTATATTGTCACCTGCGGTGAAAGCACGAATAAGTAATGGTGACATTAAAGCGGTAACAGAATGGTATATTGAAAGGTCAATGTACTATAAGAGACCGATGATGGATCGCTGGGGACAACCTATGAAAGGTCTTGTACGATCAACCAAGAAGTTCAAGGTGTGTATTACAGGATTTACAGGCATTGAATTGCTTCATATAGAAAAATTGGTGGAGTACTTGGGATTTGAGTTTTGTAAAGCATTAACTCTGAAACGTGACTTATTGGTTATGAATATCAACCTATTCAAGAATACTCTTGTCAAGAATTCTCCAAAGTTGTATCAATACAAATTTTTGGACGTCATTAACTGTCCCACGTACCTGGCCGGCTCGACCTCAGTGCTGGAGATGTCTTCAAAAAACAAAATAAATGCAGCAAAGAAGTGGCAAATCCCGATCGTGTCTGTGGCTTATCTTTGGGAGACTATGGAACTTTCAGCAAACAAGGCAACGCTTATTATGCCCAATATTGTGGACTTAACGTGGTGTCTATATGCTCCTAGTAAATATAGCAGACCACAAACATTGATGGAGTACGTCAAAAACATGTCCACCGAGGAGGAAGAACATGCAAGTGACGAACCTTCAAGTAGGCATGAGGTCCAAGGAGAAAGCTACCACGATGAGGAGGATTCTCAGAAAAGAAAAGATGACGATAGTATACGATTACCATCCCCACGTAAAGCAGTTAAACGACAAAAGTATGGACGTTTAGCGGGTCGAGAACAGCAGGGATTACTAAATAAGTTGATCGATGCAGACTCGCCAACCCCTGATGAATCCTTACCCGAGATCAACCCAGACATTACGAACGATGACGACGACTTCCTTTCACAAATCCAATACCAAGATGCTGCTTCGCTCAAAAATGACGAAGAATTACGCAAGAAACTCAGTCATGAAGAATTGCCGGTACGGAGACGAACTCGTCAACAAAATAAATAGTGCTCTTGGATCATCAGAAAGCATATACATCTCCAGTTAATTATCTGGAAATGTACACTCAAAGATAAATTGTATAGATCGATTGTAGCATCAAACATTATGTAACTAATACAATATATTCCACTTGTTGGATCATTTTACCTACCCTAATTGTTCTGGTCAGCGTTTATCATCTTTTAATTAAATTCTAGAATACCAGGAATCATAAGTATATTCAGAGCCCTAGTAAGCAAACATCAATCATTGCGTGCCGGTACCAAATATGTTTTGCAGCTATTTTTTGGATGTTACTTGAGCAACATGTAGTAAACAAAGTATGGACTGTTGGGAATTGCATCATCTTCGCGTTGTTTAGTTGTTTACTTATTTCCTTGACGAGATGAAGAGGCTCGTCTTCCTCAAAGTTTTTCCCTCTCACCATAAGATTTAAACTTACAATTCCCTGTAATTTAAGAGAAGCTTCAAAAAAGTCATCTTATGATGAACATCCTATGAGAGAAATAGAGTTTCTAAATGTCTTACAGATTGTTTAAGAAGTGCTGCAGTTGAAATCATATGTTCAAGAGTCGAACTATATGGGATGAGTTCGAGACTAAGTGCTAGCTAAAAATACACTGAGTAATCATTGGTTTTAAAGTTGAAGGATCATGGTTTGAAATGAAGGACTATTATGTTGCTAATTGATCTACTGTTGCCTCCTTTTGATTATCCTTAATTGCCCTTATCTTTATATCCATTGATATAAATCAATCAAGTCTTGATTTGACGGGTTGTCGCGTGATATGATAAATATCTGAGGGCTGTTAACCTATATATCTGGTGACTGCGATATATTTCCCCATCTATCAAATTATACGAGAAGAGGGGGGCGGCCACTAGCTACCGATCAATTTCGAAGTCATGTGCGGCGCCGCTATAATTGCCTATTTAGATGACTTCCGAAGACAACGAAGCAAATACTGAATTAACGAAGGACAAGTCAACAATTTACCAGCTCTAGGCTAGCCATTAACAGAAATATTGTAGCCGTCAATGATCCGTCTATAGTTTATCTACCAACAGAAGTCTTAGTTGTAGCAGTTTGCCCCTCAACGAACGAGCCAACAGTCACACGTGTCATTTGGTAGGGCTACCGCCCTGTTGAGTGTCATTACCAAAGTTGAAAATTTTTCAACTCGCGAACATTTAAAAACGAAGGTTCTCCCCCCCAACGAAATTTAATATTCTTTTCCTTATAATCATCAAATTTCATAATGGGTAAGGAAAAAACTCACGTTAACGTTGTTGTTATTGGACACGTCGATTCTGGTAAGTCTACTACCACCGGTCACTTGATTTTCAAGTGTGGTGGTATTGACAAGAGAACCATCGAAAAGTTCGAAAAGGAAGCCGCTGAATTAGGTAAGGGTTCTTTCAAGTACGCTTGGGTTTTAGACAAACTTAAGGCTGAACGTGAAAGAGGTATCACTATTGATATCGCTTTATGGAAGTTCGAAACTCCAAAGTACCACGTTACTGTTATTGATGCCCCAGGTCACAGAGATTTCATCAAGAACATGATCACTGGTACTTCCCAAGCTGATTGTGCTATTTTGATTATTGCTGGTGGTATTGGTGAATTCGAAGCCGGTATCTCTAAGGATGGTCAAACCAGAGAACACGCTTTATTGGCTTTCACCTTAGGTGTTAGACAATTGATTGTTGCTGTCAACAAGATGGACTCCGTTAAGTGGGACAAATCTAGATTCGAAGAAATCGTCAAGGAAACCTCTAACTTCATCAAGAAGGTCGGTTACAACCCAAAGACTGTTCCATTCGTCCCAATCTCTGGTTGGAACGGTGACAACATGATTGACAACTCTACCAACTGTCCATGGTACAAGGGTTGGGAAAAGGAAACCAAGACCGGTAAGTACTCTGGTAAGACCTTATTGGAAGCCATTGATGCTATTGAACCACCTTCAAGACCAACTGACAAGCCATTGAGATTGCCATTGCAAGATGTCTACAAGATCGGTGGTATCGGTACGGTGCCAGTCGGTAGAGTCGAAACCGGTGTTATCAAGCCAGGTATGGTTGTCACCTTTGCCCCAGCTGGTGTCACCACTGAAGTCAAGTCCGTTGAAATGCATCACGAACAATTGACTGAAGGTCTCCCAGGTGACAATGTTGGTTTCAACGTCAAGAATGTTTCCGTTAAGGAAATTAGAAGAGGTAACGTCTGTGGTGACTCCAAGAACGATCCACCAAAGGGTGCTGCTTCTTTCAATGCTCAAGTCATTGTCATGAACCATCCTGGTCAAATCTCTGCTGGATACTCTCCAGTTTTGGATTGTCACACCGCCCATATTGCCTGTAGATTCGACACTTTGCTCGAAAAGATTGACAGAAGAACCGGTAAGAAGATGGAAGACTTGCCAAAGTTCATCAAGTCCGGTGATGCTGCCATTGTTACTATGATCCCATCTAAGCCAATGTGTGTTGAAGCCTTCACTGAATACCCACCTTTAGGTAGATTCGCCGTCAGAGACATGAGACAAACTGTCGCCGTCGGTGTTATCAAGTCTGTTGACAAGTCCGACAAGGTTGGTAAG
>Ga0065704_10070531_pt1 | contig 21590 bp, 20 predicted proteins | sample SwiRhicommuniRL2_FD_59091 | JGI IMG/M metagenome (GOLD analysis project Ga0065704, IMG submission 59091) | Switchgrass rhizosphere bacterial communities from Rose Lake, Michigan, USA - RL2 v2 (version 2) | ecosystem: Host-associated > Plants > Roots > Rhizosphere > Soil | place: East Lansing, MI | reverse complement strand
GAACTGGTGCCGCATTTCTTCCGCTCGCTCTGCGATGCGTCCGGGCTGAACCTCAACCTGAGCGTGCAGGGCGACAACGACCACCACAAGGTGGAAGCCTCGTTCAAGGCGCTGGCGCGCGCATTGCGCCAAGCGGTGAAACGCGAGGGCGCGGAACTGCCTTCCACCAAGGGCGCGCTGTGATGCGTGTGGCCCTGATCGATGCCGGCGGCGCGAACCTGGGGTCGGTGCGCTACGCGCTGGACCGCCTGGGCGTGGAGCCCGAGCTGACCACCGATGCGGACGTCATCCGTGCGGCGGACCGGGTGATCCTGCCCGGCGTCAGCACGGCCGCGCAGGTGATGGGCGGCTTGCGCGCATCGGCGCTGGTGGACGTGCTGCGGACGCTGGAAAAGCCCTTGCTGGGTGTCTGCGTTGGCATGCAGATTCTGTTCGAGCATTCCGAAGAGGACGACACGCCCTGCCTGGGCCTGCTGCCGGGCCGCGTGGCCAAGCTGCCCGCCACGCCCGGCATCCGCGTGCCGCACATGGGCTGGAACACGCTCGCGTCGCGACGTGAAAGCCTGTTGACCCGCGACATCGCCGACGGCCGCCACGCGTACTTCGTCCACAGTTACGCCGCGCCAGTCACTGCCGATTGCGTGGCGTCGAGTGAACATGGGGTGCCATTCGCCGCCATCGTGCAGCGTGGCAACGTGGGGGGGGCCCAGTTCCATCCCGAGCGATCGGCGGACGTCGGCGCGCGTCTGCTGGAGAATTTCCTGAAGTACGGTGTGCAATGAGCGGATTCACGGTTTATCCCGCCATCGATGTACGCGATGGCCGCGTGGTGCGGCTGGCGCAGGGTGACTATGCGCGCGAGACACGCTATGACGGCACGCCGCTGGATGTCGCGGTGCGCTACGCCGCGCAAGGTGCGGAATGGCTGCACCTCGTCGACCTGGATGCGGCGCGGGCGGGCGGCTACACCCTCGCACCGCTGCTGGGCGAACTCGCGCAACATACGTCACTGAAGGTGCAGACCGGGGGAGGCGTGCGCCAGCGCGATGACGTGGCGCGCATGCTGGCGGCGGGCGCGCAGCGCGTCGTGGTCGGCTCGCTGGCCGTGCGCCAACCCGATACCGTCCTGGCCTGGCTGGCCGAATTCAGCAGCGACCGCATCACGGTCGCGCTCGACACGCGCCGCGACGATGGCGGGGTCTGGCGCCTGCCGGTGCATGGCTGGACGGAAACCGCATCGGAAACACTGGATGAACTCGCGTCGCGCTACGCCGAGGGTGGCCTGCGGCACCTGCTGTGCACCGACATCGCCCGCGACGGCATGCTGACGGGACCGAACCTGGACCTCTACGCGCACCTGCGACAGGTCGTGCCGTCGTTGCAGGTGCAGGCGTCCGGCGGCGTCAGTGCCGTGGTCGATGTCACCGGGGCACGTGCCGCCGGTTGCGCCGGGATCGTGCTCGGGCGGGCATTGCTGGAGGGCAGGTTCGAACTGCCCGAGGCGCTGGCATGCTGAGCCGTCGCATCATTCCCTGCCTGGATGTGCGCGAAGGCCGCGTGGTCAAGGGCGTGAAGTTCCGCGACCATGTCGACATGGGCGACATCGCCGAGCTGGCGTTGCGATACCGGGACGAAGGCGCGGACGAACTGGTGTTCTACGACATCAGCGCGAGTCCGGAGGGGCGCTCCGTGGACTACGCCTGGATCGAGCGCGTGTCACGGCTGCTCGACATTCCGTTCTGCGTGGCGGGCGGCATCCGCGACGTCGAGATGGCACGGCGGGTGCTGCATAGCGGTGCCGACAAGGTGTCGGTGAACACACCTGCGCTGGAGCGCCCCGGTCTCATCGGCGAACTCGCCGAGGCCTTCGGCGTGCAGTGCGTCGTGGTTGGCGTGGATTCCATTCGGGAAGCGGACGGCGAGTGGCGTGTGCGCCGCTACACCGGTGATCCCGCGAAGATGCAGGGCGCCGGCTTGCGTACGCTGGACTGGGTGGTGCAGGCGCAGCGGCTGGGCGCCGGCGAGATCGTGTTGAACTGCATGGACCAGGACGGCGTACGGCGTGGTTACGACATCACGCAATTGCAGGCCGTGCGCGCCGTGTGTGGCGTGCCCTTGATCGCCTCCGGTGGTGCGGGCGAGGTGCAGCATTTCGTCGATGTGTTCCAGCAGGCGGACGTGGATGGCGCGCTGGCCGCCAGCGTGTTCCACAGCGGGCATATCGCGATCCCGGCGTTGAAGCGGGTGTTGGCAGAGCAGGGCATCGAGGTGCGGCGTGGCGACTGAAACGATGAAGACCGACATCGAACCCTCGGCGCTGGACTGGACGAAGGGCGATGGCCTGCTGCCCGTCATCGTGCAGGATGCAGGAAACCTGCGCGTGCTGATGCTGGGCTACATGAACCGGGAGGCGCTGGACGCCACCCTGGCGAGCCGGCGCGTGACCTTCTTCAGCCGCAGCAAACAGCGTCTGTGGACCAAGGGCGAGAGTTCGGGCCATGTGCTGGAACTGGTCTCGGTGGAGGCCGATTGCGACAACGATACGCTGCTGGTCCTCGCGCATCCGCAGGGACCGACCTGCCACCTGCAGCGGCCCAGTTGCTTCCCTTCGGCGCCGTCGGCGTTCCTGTCGGACCTGGATGCCCTGGTGGCGCAGCGCGACCGCGAGCGCCCCGTCGACAGCTACACGACGCGCCTGTTCGACGACGGCGTGCGCCGCATCGCGCAGAAGGTGGGCGAGGAGGGCGTGGAAACCGCATTGGCCGCAGTCGCGCAGGACGAGACCGCACTGCTCGGCGAGAGCGCCGATCTCCTGTACCACCTGACGGTCCTGCTGCGGGCACGTGGTCTGTCGCTGGCCGATGCCGTCGACGTGCTGCGCCAACGCCACGCGTCCACGTGAGCTTCCCCCGCACCTTGTAGGAGCGAGGTGAGTCGCGACCGTGGATCTGGATCGAACGCGATGGTCCATCGTCCGTATCGCTTGCGGCACATCTCCATGGTGATCCAGCCGTGCGGTCGCGACTTACGTCGCTCCTGCAACGGCAATGCTGTTGCTGCGCCATAATCTCCCGGTCTTCCGGCTGGAGTCGCCATGCGCGCTTCGTTGATCGCTCTCGTCCTGGCGCTGTCGGCGGTCCCCGCGCATGCGCTGCCGCCTCCGTGCAGCGGGGGACAGGTGTATGAGGACCGCAACGGCAACGCGACCCGCGATGCAGGGGAGCCGGGCCTGCCGGGCATCAAGGTGTCCAACGGTATCGACATCGCGGTCACCGATGCGCAGGGCGAATACGGCCTCGATTACGTTGACGGCCGCACCCTCTTCATCATCAAACCGGCCGGCTACGACCTCGCCGTGCGGCCGGACGGCTTGCCGGCCCGCTGGCGCAACCTGCAGTACCATGCCGGTCCTGCGCTGAAGCATGGCGGCATCCCGCAACGCCAGCCCGACTGCACGCACTTCGGCCTTCGACCGCAGGCGGCAGCCTCAACGAAGGGCGAACTCGATGTGCTGTTGTTCGCTGACAGCCAGACTTCGTCTTTCAAGGACGTGGACTATTACTGGCGCGACATCGTGCAGCCCCTGGTCGGGAAACACGGGGCGGCGCTGGGCCTGACCCTGGGCGATGTCACCAACGACGACCTGTCGCTGTACCCGGAGATCCTGCGCACGACGATGAGCCTGCAGGTGCCGTGGCTGTTCATCCCCGGCAACCACGACCTGGATTTCGACGCCGCAGGAGACGAAGACTCGCTGCGCACGTTCCGCCATCACCTGGGCCCGGACACGTTCGCCTGGGAAGAAGAGGCGGCGACGTTCATCGGCCTGGATGACGTGATCTACCAGCCAGGCCAGACACCGTCGTACTTCGGCGGTCTGCGCGAGGACCAGTTCGCCTTCCTGCAGGCCTACCTGCCGACGGTGCGCAAGGACCGGCTGCTGGTGATCGGTGTGCATATCCCGGTCTACGAGCCGGGTGCTCGCGGTTTCCGACCGGCAGACCGCGAGCGCCTGTTCGCCATGCTGGAGGATTTCCCGCACGTGCTGCTGCTCAGTGGGCACACCCATACGCAGCGGCACTGGTACCACGACGCTTCCACTGGTTGGCACGGACTGCAGCCGTTGCACGAGTACAACGTCGGCGCCGCCTGCGGTGCCTACTGGTCGGGCGTGAAGGATGCGGATGGCATCCCCGACACGACGATGGCCGACGGCACGCCCAATGGCTATGCGCGGCTGCGCGTGCGTGCGGGCGGCGCGTACGCGCTGTCGTGGCACCCGGCGCGCGGCACGGACGACAGCGGCATCGGGCTGCATGTGCCGCACGTGTTGCGGAAGGGGGCGTATCCGGCATGGGGCGTGTTCGCCAATGTCTACATGGGGGATGCCGAGACCCGTGTCGAGTACCGGATCGACGGCGGCGAATGGAAGCCGATGAAGCGCGTCGAACAACCCGATCCGCGCCTGCTGGTGGAGAACATGCGCGACGACACGGCCGATGCCTTGCGTGGCTATGACCGATCGCCGGAAGCCGAAGCTTCCCAGCACCTGTGGCGCGGCGCGCTGCCCACCGACCTGGCTGCAGGCGAGCATGCGGTGGAGGTGCGCGCGTTCGACCGCTGGCGCGGCGAACGACCGGCTCGCACGTCGTATCGCCTGCAGCTCGCGGAGCCCTGATCATGGCCATGACGGAACTTCCCATCGAACACTTCGTGGACGCCGCCGCCTGGGAACGCTGGCTGGAGCGCCACCCCGCGTCCGATGGCGTGTGGCTGAAGATCGCGAAGAAGGATTCGGGCCTCGCGTCGGTCAGCTATGCCGATGCGCTCGACGTCGCGCTGTGCCACGGCTGGATCGACGGGCAGAAGAAGGGGTTCGATGCGCAGTGCTTCCTGCAGCGCTTCACGCCGCGTCGCCCGCGCAGCACCTGGTCGAAGATCAATGTCGGCAAGGTCGACGCGCTGGTCGCGGCGGGGCGGATGCAGCCCGCCGGATTGCGCGAGATCGAACAGGCGAAGGCCGATGGCCGCTGGGATGCCGCCTACGATGGCGCGCGCTCCATGGAGGTACCCCCCGAGCTCGCGCAGGCACTGGCGAAGAACCGGAAGGCAAGGGACTTCTTCGAGGCGCTCGACAGGACCAACCGCTACGCCGTGTGTTGGCGCGTGCAGACCGCGGTGAAGCTCGAAACGAAACGGGCGCGGGTGGAGAAACTGGTCGCCATGCTGGCGCGCGGCGAGAAGATCCACGCCTGAAGCCATGAACGGAAACGCCTCCCGATGGGAGGCGTTCCATGTCCTTGCGGGCGAGCGGAGGCTGGCGGGCGAGGCATGCGTGGCTGGCTGGCGTTAGGGCTGGCTTGCGACGTGCGCGCAGTCTAGGGAAACACGCCCCGGCATGTAGAAACGCGAATCGCTCTCATCGCTGGGTGCGGCTCGCACGGACGCTGAGCCAGGCCCCGGCCAGCAGCAATACGATGGCGACGCCCTGTATCCAATGCGCCTGCGCGCGCCCCGACGCCACCAGCAGCAGGGTCGACAACAACGGCGCCAGGTAGGACAGGCTGCCCAGCAGCGCAATATCGCCGCGCTTGGTGCCGTGGTCCCACAGCCAGAACGCGGCACCTACCGGGCCGATACCCATGAGCACCAGCACGGTCCACTGGCTTGCGGTGGGGGTGACCGTGTCCTCGCCCAGCAGGTGCGCGATGGCGCCCAGCACCGCCACGCCCGCGCAGGCCACGGTGATCGCCGCGCTGGGCACGTCGGCATGGCGCCGGTTGAGCACCGAATACATGGACCAGATCAGGGCCGCACCCAGCGCGGCGAGATAGCCGGGTACATGCGATGGCTCGACCTGGAAGCTGCGGCCGCGTGTCACCAGCAGTATCGCCGCGACCAGGCCCAGTCCGGTGCCCAGCCACTGCCCGGGGCGCACGGAGACACCGCCGAAGATGCCCGCGAACACCACGATCAACAGTGGCCACAGGTAGTTGAGCAGGTTGGCTTCCACGGCCGGTGCACGCTTCAGCGCGATGAAGTACAGCGCGTGGTAGCCGAACAGCGCCAGCGTCGACAGGGCGAACGCGGGCAGCGGCTGGCGCAGTTCGCTCCAGCCGGCGCGGCCGCGCACTCCCGCGCGCAGAAGCCCCAGTGCCGCCGCGATGCCGAAACCGATCGCCAGCACCTGGAAGGGCGGCAAGTCGCCCGTCGCCGTCGTCAACAGCGCCAGCGACGCCCACAGCAGGATCGCGACCAGCCCCACCAGGGTGGCACGGCGCTGCGAAATGGCATCGCTCACGCGGTGGGCAGCGCGATGTCAGCGAAGGAGTCGACGCGCACGTGGCCATGCGCCGCGTCGCCTTCGCGCGGCGCAGGGTAGTCGTCCAGCCGGTCGATCAGGCGCGTCTGCAGGCCTGCGTCGCGCGCGGCATCCAGTTCTTCCACCACGTCGGACAGGAACAGGATGTCCCCCGGGTCCACACCGATGCGGTCGGCGATGGTCCGGTAACTGGCTGCTTCGCGCTTGCCGCCGACTTCGGTATCGAACCAGCCCGAGAACATCGGCGACAGGTCACCGGCGTCACTGTGGCCGAAGAACAGTTTCTGCGCCGGTACGGAACCGGAGGAATACACATACAGCGGATAGCCCTGCGCGTACCATGTGCGCAATGCCGGCGCGGCGTCGGGATAGATGTGCGCGGTGAAATCCGCATCGCGGTAGCCGGCCTCCCAGATCAGGCCCTGGAGCGCTTTCAGCGCTGTGTGCTTGCGATCCTGATCGATCCAGCCCTGCAGCGTCTCCACGATGACGTCATCGCTGCAGATACTGCCGTGCTCCGTGGCGACCACGTCGAGCCAGCGCCGCACCTCGGGTTCCTGTCCATGCTCGCGGACGAAGCCGGGCAGGGCGCGGCGCGCGTACGGGAACAGCACGTCCTTCACGAACGAGATGCTGCTGGTGGTGCCTTCGATGTCGGTAAGGATGGCGGAAACGGGCATGGGGTTCTTCTGGTTCGCGGTAGAGCGGAGCTTGCTCCGATACGCTTTTCATGGGGAGCAAAGGGAGGGCAGCAGGAGCCGATCCTTGGCGCGACGGTTCATCCCCGGTCGTTTCGCCGGACCCTCACCCCAACCCCTCTCCCGACGGGAGAGGGGCGTCAGCGTTCGGTCAGGCCTTCGTAGCGCGGGAACTGCTGCGCCAGCGTGGTACCCGTGAAGTGGCCCACCCAGCCGTCCGGCTCGGTGAAGAAGCGGATGGCGACGAAGCTCGGTTCCGGCCCCATGTCGAACCAGTGCAAGGTGCTGTCTGGCACGCCGATCAGGTCGTCCTGCACGCACTCCACCTCGTAGACCTTGTCGCCCACGTGCAGCGTGAACAGGCCGGAGCCGGCGACGAAGAAACGCACTTCGTCTTCCTTGTGGTAGTGCTCGTCGAGGAACTTCGCGCGCATGGCCTCGCGCTGCGGGTTGTCGGGCGCGATGCTGACCACATCGACGGTCTTGAAGCCGCGTTCGGCGACCAGCCGGTCGATGTCGGCGCGATAGGCGTCGATCACATCCTCCGGCGACGCGCCAGGTTCGATGGCCTTGGTCGCCTTCCAGCGCTCGAAGGTCACGCCGAGCTTCTTCAGCTCGGTGGCGATGAAGTCGGGATCGTAACTGGCGAACTCCGGCGTGGCCGGGTCGGATTCGCTGAAGATGCGCAGGCGGCTCATGGCGGTATGGCGTGAGGCGACAGAGGGGGCCGTTAGGGTACCAGACCGGTCCGCGCGGCCTGGTGGGGAAACGGAACGCCCGGATAACCGCCGGTTATCAGCGACGGCAGCCCAGCTTGCGCAGTTCCAGTTCGGCCGCGAACAGGAACTCGAAGGCCTCCAGGTGGCGGCGGGCCTCGGCCATCGTGCGGCCCCACGCGTACAGACCGTGGCCGTCGATCAGGTAGCCCCACAGCGGCTGGTTGTCGAGCAGCGCGTCCACCTGCGCGGCGAGCGTGGGCATGTCCTGGGTGTTGGCGAACACGGGCACGTCGATCGCCATCTCGTGCGTGCTGTTGCCGTGGAACGCCTTCAGCAATTCGAAGCCTTCCAGGCGGACATGGCCGGCACCGGCGAACAGGCGTGATGCCACCGTCTGCACCAGCGAATGGGTGTGCAGCACGCATCCGATCTCGGGATAACGGCGATACAGCTGGGTATGCAGCAGCGTTTCGGCGGACGGGCGGTGGTCGCTGCCGACGGCCTTGCCGTCGAAGTCCACCACCATGATGTCCGCCTCCACCAGTCGGCCCTTGTCGCGGCCGGAGACTGTGATGGCCGCGTGCCGGTCATCCAGCCGCTGCGAGAAATTACTGCTGGTGGCCGGTGTCCAGCCCAGCTGCGCCAGCTCGCGCACGTTGGAGATGATGGACTGCGCGCGGTCGCGCAGCTGGTCGGCGTGATAGGGCAGGGGCGTGGCGTTCATGCCGCCATTCTACCGCCTGCCCGGAGGTGGAGCTCAGCGCTGCGCGCGCATGCGGCTGTGGCGATATCCGTACAGGAAATAGATGAGGAAACCCACGGCCGTCCACACGGCCATCAGCATCCAGTTGTGGGCGGTCATCGCCGACAGCAGTGCCAGGCAGCTCAGCACGCCCAGGGTGCAGATCAGCCACGCGGCGGGGATGCGGAACGGACGCGGCAGATCGGGCTGGGTGCGGCGCAGGACCAGCACGCCAACGCAGACCGAGGCGAAGGCGATCAGGGTCCCCATCGAGGTCAGTTCGCCCAGGACATCAAGCGGGAACAGCGCCGCCAGCAGGGCGATGCCGATACCCGTGATCACGGTGTTGATGTGGGGCGTGCGGTATTCAGGATGGATCCGGGTAAACACCGGCGGCAGCAGGCCGTCGCGGGCCATGATCATGAAAATGCGCGGTTGGCCGATGATCATCACCAGCACCACCGAGGACAGGCCGATCAGCGCGCCGATCTCCACCGTGACCCGCAGCCAACCCAGTTCGGGATGGGCCGCTACCGCGGTCACGACCGGTTCGGCCGTGCCCAAGGCGGTGTACGGCACCAGGCCCGTCATCACCGCCGCCATGGCGATGTACAACACGGTGCAGATCGCCAGCGAGGCCAGCATGCCGACGGGGAGATCCTTCTGCGGGCGATGCGATTCCTGCGCCGCCACCGAGACCGCCTCGAAACCGATGTAGGCGAAGAACACCATCGCCGCGCCGCGCAGCACGCCATCCCAGCCGAACTTGCCGGGGCCTTCGTTGGCAGGAATGAAGGGCTGCCAGTTGGAGGGATCGACGTACTGCCAGCCTGCGATGATGACCAGCACGATCAGGCCGGTCTTCAGCACCACCATCGCCATGTTCATGGCCGAGGACTTGCGGATGCCCACGTAGCACAACCAGGTCAGCAGCAGCACGATGACGGCGGCCGGGACGTTGGCGATGGCGCCGGTCGGGCGAAGCTGTGCATCCAGTGGTGCGCTGACGAGCGCCTTGGGCAGGAAGATGTCGAAGTGTTCGAGCAGGCTCAGGAAATAGCCGGTCCAGCTGACCGCGACCGCCGAGGCTGACACGCCATATTCGAGGACCAGCATCCAGCCGATGAACCACGCGGTGAGTTCACCCAGCGTGGCGTAGGTATAGGTGTAGGCGCTGCCGGACACCGGCACCATCGCAGCGAATTCCGCGTACGCCAGCGCACAGAACGTGCAGCAGATCGCCGCCAGCACGAACGACAGCATGATGGCCGGACCGGCATGGTTGGCCGCCGCCTGGCCGGTGATGACGAAGATGCCGCCACCGATCACCGCACCGATGCCGAGTGCGGTCAGCCCCCAGGGGCCGAGCGTGCGGCGCAGGCTGAGCCCTTCGGCCTCTTCATGGGCGGCATGGGGGTGCTTGGTGGCGAGGAGCTGTCGGAGCATCGTGCGTGTTCCTGGAACGGGTTCGATGAGGGCAACCAAAAAGGCCGGCGGTGCGCCCGCCGGCCTTGAAGAGGATCAGGCCTTCTGCCTGAGTTTGCTGTTCCGGAAGCCGTAGGCGAAGTAGATCAGCTGGCCCAGCACGGTCCAGGCCACGAAGATCTGCCAGTGCTCCATGAACGACTGCAGGAACAGGAACAGGCAGGCGAGCACGCCCACCGGGCAGATCAGCCAGAACATCGGCACGCGGAACGGCCGGTTGAGGTCAGGACGGGTGAAGCGCAGCACCAGCACGCCGAGGCACACCGTGGCGAAGGCCAGCAGCGTCCCCATCGAAACCAGTTCGCCGAGCACGCTGAGCGGCATGAAGCCGGCGAGCAGGCAGGCCAGCACGCCGACGATGATCGTGCCGACATAAGGCGTATGGAACTTCGGATGCACCTTGCCGAAGATCTTCGGCATCAGCCCGTCCTTGGCCATGCTGTAGAAAATGCGTGGCTGTGCCATCAGCATGACCAGGATCACCGACGACAGGCCTGCAATGGCGCCGATTTCCACCGCGGTCTTGAGCCAGCTCACGCTGGCACCGGGATCGGCCTTGAGGACCTCTTCCAGCGCCGTGGCAACCGGCTTGGCGGTACCCAGCAGCGTGTAGTGGGTCATGCCGGTCAGCACCGCGCAGACGGCGATGTAGATGACGGTGCAGATGGCCAGCGAGCCGAGGATGCCCTTGGGCATGTCGCGCTGCGGGTTCTTGGCCTCGCCTGCGGCCGTGGAAACCGCGTCGAAGCCGATGTAAGCGAAGAACACGATGGTCGCCGCGCGGAACACGCCATCCATGCCGAACTGGCCGGGGCCGGTGTTCTCGGGAATGAAGGGGGTCCAGTTCGCCGGGTCGACGTACTGGATGCCAAAGCCGAGGAAGGCCGCAATCACGACCACCTTGATCGCGACGATGATCGAGTTGACGAAGGCCGACTGGGTGATGCCGACGTAGCACAGGCCACTGACCGCCGCGACGATCAGCACCGCAGGCAGGTTGATGATGCCGTCGGTGGCGACGAACCCGCCGTTGGCCCAGGTGATCGGCGCGATGGCCAGCTGCTCGGGGAAGGGCACGCCCAGCGTGCCGGTGAGGAAGCTCACCAGGTAGCCTGACCAGCCCACCGCAACGGTGGACGAGGCGAACAGGTATTCCAGCACCAGGCACCAGCCGATGAACCAGGCCACGGCCTCGCCCAGGGTGGCGTAGGAGTACGAATACGCGCTGCCGGACACCGGCATCATCGAGGCGAACTCGGCGTAGCAGAGGCCGGCCATGGCGCAGGCAAAGCCGGCAATCACGAAGCTCAACATGATCGCGGGGCCGGCATGGTTGGCCGCAGCCTGGCCGGTCAGCACGAAGATGCCCGCACCGATGACCGCGCCCACGCCCAGAAGCACGAGATGTTTGGCGGTCAGGGTTCGCTTCAGACTGCTTTCGCCGTCCAGGCTGCCTTCGAAAGGTTCACCGGCATCGATATGTCCCGCCGGTGCAACCGGCTTGACCCTGAACAGAGCTTTGAGCATTCGCAGCGTCCCCTTGCAAGACTGGATGCCGGCGGAAAGACCCGCCAGGCGGTGGCAACTGTCATGGGGAAGGCGCCCCCACGGAAGGCCGTACCTTGCCAAAGCGGGCGGGGGATCACAAGCGCGGTTGCAGCATGCCGGGCGATAATCACGACACCACCGACCTGCCCGCAAGGAAAAAACACGCCGTGTCAGTCGCTTACACCGCCCTTCGCGCACATCTGGCCGATTACGGACACCGCTGGCCCGACGAACAGGCGGTGGTCGCGCAGTTTCTCGAACTGCTGGACGATCCCGCCAACCCGCTGCTCCGCGAGCGGCTGGAAGGGCATCTCACGGGGGGCGCCTGGCTGGTCAGCGCCGATGGCCGGCGTACGTTGCTGACCCACCACCGCAAGCTGGGCCGGTGGCTGCAGCTGGGAGGCCATGCCGACGGTGATGAGGACATGGCGCGCGTGGCGCTGAAGGAAGCCGAGGAGGAATCCGGCCTGTCCGATCTGTCCGTGGAAGGCGGCATCTTCGATCTGGACCGCCACTGGATACCCGAACGCAAGGACGTGCCGGGGCACTGGCACTACGACATACGCTATGTGGTGCGTGCCAACGGCAGCGAGGACTACGTGGTCAGCGAGGAGTCGCTCGACCTGGCTTGGCGCGATATCGGACCGATCGCCGCCGAGCCGGATGAATCCCTCAGCCGCATGGCCCGCAAGTGGCTGGCGCGCAACACGGCGTAGGCTGGGCCCTGGCCCACCGCACTGCGGATATCAATACAGGACGCGCACCCGCAGCGTGCCGTCGATCGCCGCCATCGCGTCGCGCAGGCTGGCCGTCTGTTCTTCATCGGCAGTCACATCGATGACCACGTAGCCGACTTTCGGGTCGGTACGCAGGAACTGGCCGTCGATGTTGATGCCGCGGTCGCGGAAGATGTCGTTGATCTGCGACAGCACGCCCGGCACATTGCGATGGATATGCAGGATGCGTCGGCTGCCCTCGTGGCCGGGCAGGGTGACTTCGGGGAAGTTCACCGCCGACAGCGTGCTGCCGTTGTCGCTGTAGCGCACCAGCTTGGCCGCCACTTCCACGCCGATGTTGTCCTGCGCCTCCAGCGTGCTGCCACCGACATGCGGGGTCAGGATCACGTTGTCCAATCCGCGCAACGGCGACTCGAAGGCATCCGCATTGCCCTTGGGTTCCACCGGGAACACGTCCACTGCGGCACCGCCGACCTTGCCGGACTTCAATGCTTCCGCCAGTGCATCGATGTCCACCACGGTGCCGCGCGAGGCGTTGATCAGGTGTGCGCCGGGCTTCATCCGGGCGATCTGCGCCGCGCCGAACATGTCTTTCGTCGCGGCCGTCTCCGGCACGTGCAGCGTGACCACGTCGCTGAGTTCCAGCAGGTCGTCCAGGCTGACGGCGGCGCGAGCGTTGCCCAGCGACAGCTTGGTCTCGATGTCGTGGAAGAGCACCTGCATGCCCAGCGACTCGGCCAGCACGCCCACCTGGGTGCCGATATGGCCGTAGCCGATGATGCCCAGGGTCTTGCCTCGCACCTCATGACTGCCGGCAGCGGACTTGCTCCAGCCGCCCCGGTGGCACTCGGCGTTCTTCTGGGGGATGCCACGCATCAGCAGGATGGCCTGCGCAACGACCAGTTCCGCCACGCTGCGGGTATTGGAGTACGGGGCGTTGAAGACCGGAATGCCGGCCAGTTCCGCCGCGTCCAGGTCCACCTGGTTGGTGCCGATGCAGAAGCAGCCCACCGCGATCAGCCGGCGTGCCTGCGACAGCACATCGTCGGTCAGGTGGCTGCGCGAGCGGATGCCGACGATGTGCGCCTCGGCGATGCGGCGCTTCAGTTCGTCTTCCGGCAGCGATTTCTCGTGGTACTCGATCTGCGTATAGCCCGCCGCGCGGAACGTCTCAACGGCGGTCTGGCTGACCCCTTCCAGCAACAGCACGCGGATGTCCTGCTTCGGGTACGAGGTCTTCTTGATCGACATTGCCGGAAAGGTCGCAGCGGAGGGGGAAGGGGCGTCACTATGCCAGATGCACGCCGTCGATGGTGCGGCGCGGAATGGAAAGCTCGGTTGCCGTTTTCCAGGCTTTGTTGCCCTTGCAACCAAGCGCATCGCTCGCTGGACGCAGCGCAGCATCGCTGGCACGCTGGGCGCCCCCGAAAGCCTGCCCTCCGCAATGAGCGATCCGCGCCTGGAAGCCCTGCTGCACGCCGCCCCGGCGCTGCGCCTGAAGACCGATTCTGCCGATCTCGAGCACTACGGCCGCGACTGGACCCGGCGCTGGACACCCGCACCGCTGGCGATCGCATTGCCCGCCACGGTCGAGGAAGTGCAGGCCGTCGTGCGTTGGGCGAACGAGCATCGCGTGGCCGTGGTGCCCTCGGGCGGGCGCACCGGCCTGTCCGGTGGCGCCGTGGCCGTGAATGGCGAACTGGTGCTGAGCCTTGAGCGCATGAACCAGGCGCTCGACTTCAATGCCGTCGACCGCACGCTGACCGTGCAGGCCGGTATGCCGCTGGAGGCCGTACATAACGCGGCGCGTGAGCACGGACTGGTCTATCCGGTCGATTTCGCCGCACGCGGTTCTTGCGCCATCGGCGGCAACATCGCCACCAACGCCGGCGGCATCCGGGTGATCCGCTACGGCAACACGCGCGAATGGATCGCCGGTCTGAAAGTCGTCACCGGTGCCGGCGACGTGCTGGAGCTCAACAAGGCACTGATCAAGAATTCCAGCGGCTACGACCTGCGCCATCTCTGGATCGGCTCGGAAGGGACGTTGGGCATCGTGGTGGAAGCCACCGTGAGGCTGACCGATCCGCCGCCGCCGACCAATGTCATGCTGCTGGCACTGCCGTCGTTCGATGTGCTGATGCAGGTGTTCGCCGCGTTCCGCGAGCGCCTGCAGCTGGAGGCCTTCGAATTCTTCACCGACCGCGCGCTGCACCATGTGCTGGCGCATGGCGCACAGAAGCCGTTCGAGGAAATCCATCCGTACTACGTGGTCACCGAGTTCGCGATCGGCGACGAGGCGAGGGAAGCCGCAGCAATGGCGGCCTTCGAGGCCTGCATGGAGCAGGGCTGGGTCAGCGATGGCGTGATCAGCCAGTCCGATGCCCAGGCCGCGCAGCTGTGGCGCCTGCGCGAGGGCATCACCGAGGCGCTGGCGCGCTATGTGCCGTACAAGAACGACGTGTCCGTGCGCATTTCCGCCATGCCGGCGTTCCTTGCCGAGACGCAGGCGTTGCTGGGCGAGGCGTACCCGCACTTCGAAGTGGTGTGGTTCGGCCATATCGGTGACGGCAACCTGCATATCAACGTGCTGAAGCCCGACGGTATGGGGAACGCGGAGTTCGTCACCCAGTGCGAGCAGGTCACCAAGCTGCTGGCCGACTCGCTGCGCCGCCACCACGGCAGCATTTCCGCCGAACATGGCATCGGCCTGGTGAAGAAGGGCTATCTGGAAAGCACGCGCAGCGCCGACGAGATCGCGGTGATGCGCGGCATCAAGCGCGTGCTGGATCCGAACGGCCTGATGAACCCGGGCAAGCTGTTCGACGCGTGACGCGGATTCATCCAGCCATCGCTGATTGCAGGTAGTCTTGGCGCGCCGCGATGCGCGCGGTGTCCGTTCATTCCCTGGAAGTGTCCATGTCCCGAATTCTCCTGGCTGGCGTCCTGCTGGCGTTCTCCGTCCCGGCACTGGCCGGCAGCTTCGCCGGCAGTTCGGCCGGTGCGTCATCCGCCGGCTCGTCCGCCTCGTCCGACAGCTCATCCGGCGACGACAAGATCGTCGTGCAGGCGCGCGAGGACGCCGCCAGCTTTGTCGCCAGCGACGGCCGTATCCGTGGCGCCCAACTGGAAGCCGCGCTGCGTCACCTGCGCGAGAAGGATGAAGCAGCTCGCAAGGCCAGCGACATGCAGCTGGCGCAGGCCATCCTGGCCCGCTGATGCAACCGCGTCGGCCCCGCGGCCGGCGCTTCGTCGCGCTGCTCGCATGGGCGTGGCTGGGGCCGGCCGTCACGGCGGCCGCGCTCGACATCGATCCGACGGGCCTCGGCTCGGATGACATCGTCGCGACGCAGGCGCTGCTCGACGAAGTCCTGCCGCGCCTGCCGCAGGCATGGCGCGATGAGCTGCCGTCCGATCTCGTCCTGCAATGGCGCGACGATCTTCCGGCGCATGTCGCCGGCCGACGGGTCGGTGATCGCATCCTGTTGCCGCGCCACCTGCTGCAGGCATGGCAGGCGCGCGAGGGCGTGCCTGCGGACGATGCTTCGTTGCGCGCCGTCCGTCATGCGCTGGTGCACGAACTTGCGCACAGTTACGATCGTGCACGACGCGACGTCCTGTCGCGCGATCCGAGCCTGCGCGATCTCGCGGGATGGCAGCGCAGCGTGTTTGCCATCGCGGGGCGCCGTTCGGGCAACGATTTCGTCGCGCGGACGCCCGATCCGTACGAGCGGGAGCGTCCTTCCGAATTCGTGGCGGTGAACCTCGAGCATTTCGTACTCGACCCGGCCTACGGCTGCCGGCGCCCGGCGTTGCACCGCCATTTCGCGACGCACTTCCAGGTGTCGGCGAAGCCGGCGGCATGCGCGCCCGGGTTGCCTTTCCTGGATGTGGATGCCGAAGCCGGCGATGCCTCGCTGCTCGCGCTGGATCCGGCGCGCATCTACGCGGTCGACTATCTGCTGGCGGAGGGCAACACGCAGGCGATGAGTCGCTGGGGCCACAGCATGCTGCGGTTGGTGGTCTGCGCGCCCGGTCGTGCACCGGGACCCGATTGCCGCCTCGACCTGGCCCATCACCGCGTGCTGTCGTTCCGCGCGTTCGTGGGCGACGTGCAGATCTCCGGGTGGCGCGGCCTGACCGGCTCGTACCCGTCGCGCCTGTTCCTGTTGCCGCTGGACCAGGTGATCGAGGAGTACACCCGGGTGGAACTGCGCGGCCTGCAGTCCATTCCCCTGCAACTGGAGCAGGATGAAATCGCGTCCCTGGTCGAGCGGGCCGCGCAGCTTCACTGGAGCTACGACGGACGCTACTACTTCATCAGCAACAACTGCGCGGTGGAGACCTGGAAGCTGCTGCACGACGGCGTGCCACGACTGGCCGGGGAACCGCTCGCCAGCATCACGCCCACCGGACTGCTGAAGAAGCTGGAGCGTCGTGGCATCGCCGATACCCGCGTGCTCGACGACGCAGGGCAGGCGCGACGACTCGGTTACTACTTCGAGCCGATGAGCGCGCGCTACGACGCACTGTTCGATGTGGCACGCGAGGCGCTCGCGCTGCCGCAGCAGGACGTGCACGCCTGGCTGGCGCTGTCGCCTGCGGAGCGCGCCATCTGGCTGCCACGGGCCGACCTGCGTGCGAGCGCGGCGCTGCTGGTGCTGGAGAATGCGGCGCTCCGTCGCCAGCAACTGCTGTTGCGCGACGAACTGAAGCGACGCTACCTGGGCCGCAATGCGCCCGCCGATGTCGCGCGGGCGCTGCAGGCCTTGCGCACGTGGCTGGGCGATACCGGTTTCGCCAGTCGCCCCTCGGAACTGCTGCCGGAGGGCTACGGACTTCCGCAGGCCGATGAGCGCGCGCGCATTGCGAAGGAAGCAGGAACCCGCGTGGCGCGCTTGCGTGAGCAGGATGGTGTGCTTCGTGGCGAACTGGAGCGCTGGCTGCCCGCCGACCAGCGCGAGGTCGTGCGGGGCATCGAAGCAAACCTGAAAACGATCAGCGCGCGCCTGCGCGCACTGGATGCGGCAGGCGCGTCGTGACCGAAGGCCTCAGTCGGCGCGACCGCCGAACTCGCCCGTCGTCGTGTTGACCAGGATGCGCTCGCCGTTGGTGATGTACTCCGGCACCATGATCTCGATGCCGGTGTTGAGCTTGGCCGGCTTCGGGCGCTTGGTCGCGGTGCCACCCTTCAGTTCCGGCGGCGTTTCCACCACTTCCAGCGTCACGTGCTGCGGAAGCTGCAGGGCGACAGGCAGTTCGTCGATGACCTGCACGTAGCAGCCGGCCAGGCCTTCGGTGATGTAGCCGGCGTCATCGCCGATGACGTTGGCATCCAGCGTGTAGGGCGTGTAGTCCTCGTCGTCGAGGAAGACGAACGCATCGCCATCCATGTACGAGAACGTCGCCTGCCGGCGCAGCAGTTCGACTTCCGGCAGGTTGTCGTCGGCGTCGAAGCTGGCATCCAGCTTGTTGCCGCCGGGTACGCTGTACATGATGAAACGGAAGCGCACGTTGCCACCGCGCCCTTGCGGCGAGCTGCGCTCGATGTCGCGGATCTGGTAGACGCCGCCGTTGTGTTCGACGACGTTGCCCTTCTTGATGTCGAAAGCTTTCATGGTGGTGATTTGCGATTGGTGATGGGTGATGGGGTGGGGTGGCGTGATCGTTCGGGAAGGCGGCTCTTGCGGATCACCACTCACGAACGACGAATCACGGCCCTACTTCGGTGCGAGGCGCACGGCGCCATCCAGCCGGATGGTCTCGCCGTTGAGATACGTATTGCCCAGGATGTAGGCGACCAGGTCGGCGAACTCCTCGGGCCTGCCGAGGCGGGACGGGAAGGGGATCGAGGCGCTGAGCGACTGCTGCACGGCCTCCGGCATGCCATCGACCATCGGCGTCCAGAAGATGCCGGGCGCCACGGTCATCACGCGGATGCCGAAGCGGGACAGCTCGCGCGCCATCGGCAGCGTCATGGCGACCACACCGCCCTTCGATGCCGAGTACGCGGCCTGGCCGATCTGGCCTTCGTACGCCGCCACACTGGCCGTGTTGACGATCACGCCGCGTTCGCCGTCGGCGTTGGGTGCGTTGTGCTGCATCACGTCGGCGGCGGCCTTGGCCACGTTGAAGCTGCCGACCAGGTTGACCATCACCGTGCCTTGGAACGTGGACAGCGGCATCGGTGCTTCCTTGCCCAGCACGCGACCGGCGCCGAGGATGCCGGCGCAGTTGATCGCTGCGTTCAAGCCGCCGAGGAATTCCTTCGCTGTCGCCACGTTCGCCGCGACACCGGCCTCGTCGGTCACGTCGGTACGGAAGTAGCGGACGTTAGCCTCGCCCAGCTCGGCGACCGCGACGGCGCCCTTGTCGTCGTTGACATCGAACAGCGCGGCCTTGCCGCCATGGGCGACCACGTGGCGGGCCACGGCCAGGCCCAGGCCGGAAACGCCGCCGGTGATGATGGCGCGGGTGTCGGGAAGCTGCATGCGGTGAACCTGCTGCGGAAAAGGCGGCATTTTACGCGATGGCGGGTGTCTGGGAGCCCTGGGCTCCCTGTAGGAGCGACGTAAGTCGCGACCGGGAGGCGTCTGCACCATCGTCCTCCTTCGCAGGTCCGCAATGAATCGCCATGGTTCGCGCCTCGCCAAAGGGCATTGCCCGCCTTGGTTCGCGGTCGCGACTCACGTCGCTCCTACAAGGATTGCCGCCTCTCAGGCGTGCACCCGCTCCAGCGGGGCGTCGGCAAGCCGGCGCGCGAATTCGTCGGGTGACAGGCCGGGTGCGAACAGGAATCCCTGGCCCACCGGAACCCCGAGGTTGAGCAGGAACTGGCGCTGCGCCTCGGATTCGACGCCCTCGGCGACCAGTCCCAGTCCCAGGCTGCGTGCGATCGCGGACACCGCCTGGCAGACGGCCACGTCGGACCGGTTGCTGGGCACGCCCTCGGTGAACAGCGGGCTGAGCTTCAGGCCGTGGATGGGCAGGCGGCGCAGATAGTTGAGCGCGCTGTAGCCTTCACCGAAATCGTCGATCGTCAGCACCACGCCCAGCTGCCGCAGGTCGGCGAAGGTACGCAGCGTGGCGGGGGCGTCCTCGATGAGCACGCGTTCGGTGAACTCCAGCTCCAGCGCTGCGCCGGGCAGGTCGAACTCGGTCAGGATCGCCCGCACGCGATCGGCCAGGTCGTCACCGGCGAACTGCCGGTACGACACATTGACCGCCACGCGTACGATGCCCAGCCCCTGGTCGCGCCAGGCGGCCACCTGCCGGCATGCTTCGCGCAATACCCAACTGCCGATGCGCACGATGTCGCCGGTCGTCTCCGCATGGCTGATGAACACGTCCGGGCGCAGTTCGCCCAGCTGGTGGTTCTGCCAGCGGATCAGTGCTTCGCCGGCGATGATGCGGCCATTGCGCAGGTCCACCTGCGGTTGGTAGACCAGCCGGAACTCCTCGTTGTCCACCGCGCGCCGCAGCTGCGTCTCGATCTGCAGCCGGTCCTGCTGCCGCTGCGCCAGTTCCTGGGTGAAGCTCTGCCAGCCATTGCGTGCGCGGTGCTTGCTGTCGTACATCGCGATGTCGGCGTTCTGGATCAGCTGCTGCGGGCGCAGGCCGTCGCCGGGTGCGATGGCCAGTCCGATGCTGGCGGTGATGGCGAACTCGTCCTTGCCGAAGCGGAAGGCGTCCGCGAACGCGCCGAGTACGGCGTGCGCCAGTTGTTCCGGCAGGTGCGGGTTCTCGCCGGCATCGCAGATCACCAGGAATTCGTCGCCGCCGAAGCGGGCGATCATGCCGTCGGTGCCCACCGCGCCGCGGATGCGGTCCGAGGCCTGCACCAGCAGCTCGTCGCCTGCGTTGTGGCCCAGCACATCGTTGACCATCTTGAAACGGTCGAGGTCGATGTAGAGCACGGCGGCGCGCGCGCGCTCGGGATCGGCCAGCCGCGTGCCGAGTTCGGTCAGCACGGCATCGCGGTTCATCAGCCCGGTCAGCGGATCGGTGCGCGCCTGGATGCGCAGCATCTCCTCGGCCTGCTTGTCCTGCGAGATGTCCTGCATGGTGCCGGTGATGCGCGACGCACCCGGGTCGCCGGGCTCGGCGTCGCCGATCACGCGGATCCAGAACGGATGTCCGTCGGCCTGCGTGCCCTGGAGTTCCAGGTCGAAGCCCTTGCCGCCGGCGGTGACCAGGTCCAGCGCGCCACGCAGGCGCCGACGATCCGCTTCGCGCAGGCACGACAGCATGTCGTCCAGCGTCACCAGCGCACGCGCGGCACCCAGGATGCGCTGGGCCTCGTCGGTCAGGTACATCCGGTCGCGGCCGATGTCCCATTCCCAGCCGCCGATATGGGCGAGCGATTGCGCACGGTCGAACAGTGCACTGTCGCGCTTGAGTTCGGTCACGTCGCTGAAAAGCGTGGTCACCTGCGCCGGCACGCTCGCGCCGGGGGCGAACTGCGGCACCGAGGTGGCGGTCAGCCACAGCAGTTGTTTCTTCTGGCGGTGATACAGGCCCAGCAGGACGCTTTCGACCATCTGGCCGCTGTCCAGGGCGCGTTGCGCCGGCAACTCGTGGCGGCCCATCTCGCGGCCGTGTTCGTCGACGACATGCCAGCGGTCGAGGGCGAGCTCCTGGTCGACGCGCTGGTCCTCGCGGATGCCGAAGATGCGCATGGCCGCGCCGTTGCAGTACTGCACTTCCATCTCGCGGTTGTGCACCACGATGCCCTTGTCCAGGGTCTCCATGAGTTCGCGGTAGCGCATCTCGGCCAGCCGCCGGCTGCTGATGTCGCGTGCCACCGCGACGATGCTCTTGCGCCCGTCGAAGTTGATGTTGGCCGAGTGCACTTCCACCGGGAAGCGGGTGCCATCGCCGCGCATGTTGGTGACCTCGATGACATAGGTCACGCCGCGATTCAGGGTTTCCCAGACCGGCACCAGATGATCGCGCGGCAGGTCGGGGTTCAGCACGTTGATGTTGTTGCCCACGATCTCGTCGCGCGGTCGCTTGTAGGCCAGCATGCCGGCCTTGTTGAGGTCCAGCACGGTGCCGTCCTCGGCGATGATGCTGACCGGGTCGGGCACGGCGTCGAACAGGTTGCGGTAGCGCGAGCGCTCCGTATCGGCCTCGTGCTGCTTGGCCAGCAACGCCGCGCCGGCTTGCCGGAGCAGGTCCGCCGTGGCGCTGTCGGTACCCTCGACCGCAGCCGCGTGCTCCAGTGCCGCGGCCAGGGCCACCACATCGACGTCGCTGGCCGGGCCTGTGTTCATGCGGCCGCCAGGGCCTTGCCGACGCGGCTGCCGGTCTCGCGGCCGAGGCGTGCCGCCAGCCACC
>Ga0065704_10070528_pt1 | contig 21661 bp, 16 predicted proteins | sample SwiRhicommuniRL2_FD_59091 | JGI IMG/M metagenome (GOLD analysis project Ga0065704, IMG submission 59091) | Switchgrass rhizosphere bacterial communities from Rose Lake, Michigan, USA - RL2 v2 (version 2) | ecosystem: Host-associated > Plants > Roots > Rhizosphere > Soil | place: East Lansing, MI | reverse complement strand
AAGTGTCTGTCTTTAGCCGCTGTGGTAACGCTTTGCTCTTGGAGTTTGAATGAATGTTGTGGCAATCCTCACGTTTCATTCCTACCTCGTCTAATGATATTGAGCAACCATAGCCACCAAATCTATGTTCACAATCTCCACCTTCTTGGTGTCTGCTTCTAAGTTTTAATGAAAGATTGTCAGTCTCCTTAGAGAGTGCAAACTCTAGTTGTAGCTGGCTGTTGAAGTTTGTCGCTGCTACGTAAAACCTGCCATGTCCGGGTTCACAGACAAGGTTGGATGAGCCATCACCTAGAATCTCAAGCTTGGGTTTACCTGATGCTGCCATCCACAGACCTTTGCCGTTAGGCTTGATGTCACCTTCAGACTTTACGACTACACGTTTGTTGCCGTCATTCCACTTGCCATTTATGTTACTATCCCATAGAACATTGCCCTCAACTACAGGTGGTACTGGTGGCCCTACTGAAGGTAAAAACTCTAAGTCTGCAACCTGTTCAGGTGTCCCATCATCTAACTGTTTTACAATTTGAATATCAAAAGGTACGGTAAAGTTTAGGATGTCAACTAGCTGAAGGTCCCCTAGATTGAGGGGGTCATCCCTCTTAGCTATGACTCTGATTCTAGCCACAGGATTTACCTTACCTGTTGACAGTAGGCTTTGCTGTTGCTTGTTGATTTGAAGTTGCTGGAGTCTTAGCGGATTCTTCGGATTCCTTCCTTGCTTCCCTTGCTACTTCTGCTGCCTCTTTACGTTCTTTTTTCCGTTCCTCTCTCTGCTCTCTCTGTTCCTTTTCTGATTCTTTCATTGCCGTTTTGGCGGCTTCAAAATCCTTCTTTTCCTGTTCTAAGGCTGCCTTGCGTTTCTTCTCTGCATCCTCAGATATTGGTTGGTCATATATCCATTGATGCTTTGCTCTAACGTCATCATATTCTTCTCCCAAGAGTCTCTTGCGTTCCAGTTCTTCAACATTGAAAAATATATTTGGGTCTAGATTGAATTCATCCTTCAGTTCCTTTTCTAAGGCTTTTACATCTGTCATAAGTTCCACTGAGGAGTAAGTAACATGGGAACTAAGACAGATTTACGCTTAGAATGTGGACATACAACAGCTACGTTCTTTGCAGAGAACTCTAGGCTATCTAATTGGTTTAATGGTAGCATCTACTGTGAGATATGCAAAGAGAGGAAGCAAGTCTTGGAATCCCAATCAAGACCAGAGTAACATAGCTGCGTCCCTTGTCTCCTTTTCCTGCCATGCACCATTCTCATACTGTATGACCCAGTGATTACCCTTAGTTGGGTCATCCTCATAGCCTACCTTAATGTAGTTGGTGCTTGATGTGCCTTTGTACTCTACTCCAATCCTGTCTCCAACCGTCATGACATAGGTGTTGCTTGAGAAATCAAATAAGGCCCATGTTGTTCTGTCTGCCGGGAATGCTGTTGGTAGGGTTGAAGGGTCAAAGTTTGTAGGTGAAGTGTACATTATTTGACCGTTCTTATTCCAAATCATTGCACTCACTGTAGGACTTGCAGTTGGACTTCCAACCTTAATCATTGCCACATTTATCTGCTTGATGGTTTTGTTGTTGATGATAGAACCAGACTTGCAGCAACACTGTGAATGACGTATACGGTGTGACCACTGGTCAGAATCACTCAGCTTTGTTTCATTGTCAGGGTCAACACCAGTGCCATAGAACACACCACTGGTCCCACCACCTCCACCTGAAGGTGGTGTAGTACCAGCGCATGCACTAGTCCTTATGATATTGATGTCTCGCATCAGAGTGAACACACCTGTAATCTCAATTGGTTCTGTAGGCGTTGGAGGTGGAGTGGTTGGAGGAGGTGTAACTGGTGGTGGTGATGAACCTCCACTAACGTTGAAAACTTGGATGCGTTGATTTTTAGCATCTACGACAAAAGGACGGCCTGTTACTGGTTGACAGGTGACATGTTCAGGTTCTTTGAATTGTCCATCAGCGGAACCGGCTGTAGTCTTGCCATATTGGGTTAGCCAGTTGCCGTTTTTGTCCCAGACATTTATGATGGGTCTCACATCATTGTTGATGAGATGGATGCGGTCAAAGGCATCACAGTCCATGTGTTCAAGGAACATTCTGACCTGTCCCTGTCCATTGCCTTCACTACCCCACTTTTTGATAAAAGTCCCTGTAGGGCTGAACTTTTGTATGATAGGTATATCACCACAACCAACAAACACATTCCTATCAGAGTCAACGCATATTGAGTGTGGATGTTCAAACTCTCCCGTACCTGAACCTGAGTGACCCCACTCCAGTAGAAATGTGTGGGCTGAGGTGAACTTTAGTATCCTGTCGTTACCAGTGTCACACACATAAAAGTCCCCGTTAGTTTTGTCAAAGAATATGTCCTCTGGTTTCTTCAGGTTCTTACCACCTGCTGATGTAATCTTGCTAATGAAACTCCCTGTAGAACTTAGTTTCTGGATTCGGTTGTTCTCTCTGTCAGCTACATAGATATTGCCTGATGGGTCTACGGTGCAGGCATAAGGCACGTTGAACTGTCCATCACCTGAACCACTGCTACCGAATTTGGTTATGAAAGTGCCTGTGGCTGTAAACTTCTGAAAGTCATTGCGTATCCTGTCACAAATCCAAAGGTCCCCGCTGGCTGTGAAGCCTATATCATGAGGGTCTTGGAACTGTCCATTGCCATTGCCTTTCTTACCAAACTTAAAGTCAAATGTGTAGACTGGGATATTGCTGCCCGTTGATGGTGGCGGCTGCGTTGGAGGAGATGGTTCTTGGTCAAAGCTTCCTGCTGGGTCTATCTCTCTCAGGGTAACAGCTTTGAATCTGATTGAACCGCTGGTTGAGTTTGTCTTTAACCGGTTCTGTGCATTAGACCATGTCCCTACTTGGTCCCTGTCTCCTCCACAATCATCACCATCATTTCCCCAACCATTATCTGGTTTGTCTATTATTCGCTTTAGCATTATCCAGTTGTTCAGGTCGGCATCAGGGTCAGGGTTGAACCAAGCCTCTAGAACAACCTGCGTATTAGGAGAGTCAGGATTGTTGTATCTGCAAAATCCTATGCCGACATATCTTCCAAGTCCATCAAGTTTAAAATTAGATGCGGCATGTGTCCATGTACCTTCAGGTGAGTCATGGTATGAAATGTGTTTCATCTCCTTTCTGAACCTCCATTTAGCAGGGTTACTATTAACGTCAACACTTATCATATATGCAAAGCCTTGGCAACAGTTGCTACCCGTATGGTGACCAGTGCAGGCTGAGATGCTAAATCCTTCCCCACTGCTTATGTCCTCTATCTTGACAAGAGCTTTTATCTCACAATCCCTTACATCATCAGCCTTGTTTGCATAGCCTCTGTCGGCTGTTTCTGCAAAGTCCATATCACAACCACCTATGCTGTCCCCAAAGTCCCTGACGTTTTTACCCAAGCCAAAGTCAGTTGCGCCATTGGGTTCCATGATAAGAATGCCTCCACCCGGAAAGCTCATCTCACTTTCACTTCCACCAGCATCAAAGCCCGGGTCATTCTTGGGGTTATCTGACATCTGGTAAAACCAGCCGTTTACTTTGCTGGGGTGGAAATATTTGATATTGAACTTATCTTCAGGCATTTGCTAATGAAAAAACCTCTTATAGTGCTAAAATGGGAACTATAGACTGTGGAACCTAGTGAGTTTGAATACATTATACCAGTGACTGTTGTAAGGGAGAAGACAGACAAGGGACGTTCATATCATCTTGTCAAGATGACAAATGAAGCTATCAGGGAATGGAAGTCCGCTCAAGCACGATATATTACACACAAACAAGAGTTTTACAATCCTCAGGACAGGAATGATAGAGAGGAGATGAAAGTCTCTGAACAGATACAGAAAGAAGTCCATGAGAACTGGCGTATTGAAAACCCGTCTGAATAGTCTAGGTTAGGCTGAATTTATTACAAATGTATCAAACCTGTCACCGTCGGTATTTACAAAACTGCATGTCAAGGTTTTGCCATTATTGGAGGCTATCATCTCCCACACACCATTGTAGACACGGCTCTGGAAGGCATTGAATGCTGGTTGAGTACCAATTCCATAAAGGCTACTGCCTGAGTCGTGTCCACCTGTTCCGCTGATAACGTGAATCAATCCAACGTTGTTTACGGTATAGGGACTGGTGTTGGCTGTAACCGTAGGACTTGTAGATGCACCTAGAGTACGCTTGACTTGGTAGGTACGTTGCCAATTGTGGAGATGCCCTACAAGTACAAATGCAACTTTATGTTGTATGAACAAGTCCATGAATGCTTGCACCTGATTGAACTCATTGTGGCTGTGGCTTGATGAACCACCAAACCACTGCTGGTGCATTACTGCAATACGCCAATCTATTGTTGAATCTGAGTCTGCTGCATTTAGCTGGTCTATGACCCAGTTGTGTTGCGTGCCTCCGGGGTCTATGTCTATGTTTACGTCTATGTTTATGAACAGAATGTTCTGGAACTTGTATGTGAAATAGGTCTTGGTGTGTGAGAAGAATGTCTTGTATGGGTTGATTCCACCTGATTCACTGTATTCATGATTACCATAACACATGTTGGTTTTACCTGCATCTCTCCAAGGCTTCATCCTGTTAGTCCAGCAGCTAGCAGATTCATAGGCATTGTCACCTAGTCCCACTATGTACTGATAGCCTTCTCTATTTATCAAGCTAATAACATCGTCTGTAGCATTTTCACAACCCCAATCCCCAACTGCGCAGATTTTATAATCACTGGGTGTTGGTGGTGGATTGCCGCCAGTGCCTCCACCTGTTCCACCTCCACCTGAACTTCCACCGCTGCCGCCACTTCCGGGGTCATTAGGGTCAATCTCTCGGACAGACCATTTCTTGAATTGAACCTTTTGACCATCACATCTTAGACCAACAGCACTACAAGGCATATCCAGTGCCCGGTCTATTGGACTAATCTTGACACAATTTCCAGTGCCAGCAGGTTCACCGTTAAAGTCACTGATGCTACCTGAGTTAGATAGTTTCCAGTTGGTCCCATCGTCAGTAAAGCTGACCATCTTAATCCATGTGCCGCCATTTTGTCCATTAGTAAGGTCACGCCATCCTTCAACCCTTACCTTGCCTGTAGCTTCCTTGATTGTACAAAGTTTTATGCCAATGTCCTTGTTGGTAGGTGCATCATTGGTTGAACTCTCTATGTTACGAGCATAGCCATCAGGGTCACTATTGATGTGTAGCTCCTCTTTACGGAGTTGTATAACGCCATTGGCTTTTATCTCAAAGCCGTAGTTATGGCCTGATGCAGGACAATACTGTATGGCTAGCCAGTGCTCACTAGGTCCAACTAATCTGACATGGACATGAACGTCATTGCCTGAGAATGAACCTAGGACTTTATAGTAGATGGTAGCTTCTATGGATTCAGACCATTTCCAAGGACTAGATGATTGTGTTGCCGTTGGGTCCTTAACCCAAAGCCTGAGTGTGTTTCTGTTTGTTGATGAATCTGCTGTAAGCGTCTTGCTTACCGAATCAACTCTTGCTATGTTCTCTTGTTTGGTAATAAGGTCAACCATGTTGTCCTGTGGGTCCAATGCAACCCCGTAATCATGGTCATCATCTAGAGGGGACCATTCATGACTTGTTGCAGTATGCCAGTTACTGTTCCAAGTCCTGCCGCCTGACTTGTCCTTGTAGATTTTACGGCTTCCAAAAATATCAACGTCAAATGAAGTGCCTCCACTTCCTCCACCTCCACCACCTCCACCTGTACCTTGGTCTCCCGTACCTCCAATGGGAGGAGTCAGAGCAAAGTTGAAGAAACAGGCATCATCCTTTCGTGTTACTGCCTCTACGTCATTGTGCCACCAGACCCAGACTGGAAATGCTCTACCATTCTTGAATGACTGTATGGTTGGTGTGCTAGGTTTGATACCCGCAGTCCTCCATGTTACACCGGTGGGAGGAGTAGTAGAGTTTGGAATAACCTGTGCTATATCAGAAAAGGCATTATCTTCACCGAATTTTCTTTCAATTATTAGACCTACAGAATTGACTGTGTTGTTTGTGTAAAGCTCTGTTCGTTCATCAACATCTGTTAAGGCTCTGTTCCAAAGCCTTATCTCGTCTAGTTCTGCACCAGACGGGAACCAACCATTACTAGCTCTAGAGTTCTGATTGATACGGACAGGTTTGGTACTTGCTTCCGGTGTAGACGTAGTTGCTAGGGTTGCTACCGGTGTTGTGGCATTGTCAACGAATAGGCTGACTGTTGTGCCATCATACATAGCCATTGCCCAATGCCAAGCACCGTTATGGTAGGTTAATGGACTTGTAACGTAATTGTCTACGCCAGCATTTGTTTCAAAGCCTGCTCGGATAGTACCGGTGTTTGACATCCATAAGGCATACATCTGGTTCTCACCGGCTGTTTCACTACCACTTCCACCCTTGTTCAGAATCCAACCTTCATCTGGTGTTGGCGCTGCACTGGTCTTGAACCATGCTGAAATAGTCCAGACTGTTAGTCGGTTGTCTACAGCATCAGCTATTTCTTCCTTGTTACTACCTGTAGAAACAAATGACGGAGACCATCTATAACCTGATGCTATTGGAGGTTCTAGTCCCCACTTCACGGTAGTATCTACTGGTATTGTGTCAGTACCTAACCAGAGTTTGAATTGCTGCATGGCCTCGTTAGGGTGGGTGTTTTTGAGATACATGCAACCGTATTCATCTTTGCCTGCTGCCTGCTCTGCCCTCGTTAAAGCTGGGAACATGTTATTGAACGTGGCTGAAGGTATCTGTGTGCTGGTGATAGGTCCTCCTAGTCCATTCGTTGATTTGTAGACCTTTAAATCACCGCTGCCTACCATCTATTGAATCATCACTTTTGTTGTGTTTATGATACGCATCTTTGGGAGGTCATTTAGTGTTCTAAGTCTGTCGCTGAGTACTGGCGCTTCTTGTAGGTACTTGTTGATTTGTGGTTTGGTCCCCATCAAAGAAACATAGTTTTCACCGTTTGGTTGTATCCGGTGCTTGACATCCAAGCCATAGCTGAGCGGGACTTTACGGATATTAAAGTCCCTCAGTATTGCGTTCTTTCTGAATAGGGTCTCAGTCATATAGGCTACACCCAAGTATCAGAAACGTAGTACACTACTCTAGCACCATAAAGATGGTAAACTCTGTCTGCTGCAACAGAGTTCTTGATTGAATGTATTACAAGGTTGTTATCTGCACTTGCACCGGTAATAGGAACATCACCACTTTTTTGAAATACAGTTCCAGTTCCAATGTAAGTGTCAACTACAGGTGGTGCAAGGTCCGGGTAATGCTCTAGCTTGATGCCAGTACGGTTTGTAGTTGCTAGAGTACCGGTGTCAGACATTGACTTGTTTGTGCCTGATGCTGTACGTACCTGCCAGTTGTTGTTGGTTGCAGTACAGACTTCTATGTTGTACTTTGCTGTGTTACTATCAACAGCCGTAACTAAATCACCATTGACTCCGGTACGCAAAGCTAGTGAGGATAGGGTTTCAATCCTTACCTTGCATTGAAAGAATGAGCGTTTGCTAAAGTCTAGTTTAAGATGTGGGTACTGAAGTGTATAGGCAGCGGCTAGTGTGGCATTGGTCCTGAGTCTGATTGAACGTTCACCTGTTGTTCCATCTATAGTATCTTCAGCTGTACCTCCCGTGAATGCAGTTTCAATCCAGCTTGCTTTCTTGAGGTCTGTTGTTCTGGTAAGGCTGAGGTCATTCAGCTTGCTATTGCCTCTAAAAATATCAACAAGAGTGCCACCGGTAGCATTGCTGGAATGGGTATGACTTGCAATACCGGTAACGTCTATGAGGCTTGTAGCATCTGTGCTGGTCTGGTAAACGTGGTCCTTAACCAAGCCTCCTCCATCTAGGGTGCATTTCATAAGGACATGTTGTGATTTGGGTAAAGCTGCAAGGTCTGCACCGGGACCTGAGATTACCATCATCAGGTTGAGCTTTGCTACAGAACCATCAGTCTGGTCTGTCCAAGGACCTGCTAATCCAAAAACCATGAATAAAAAAGACTAAGGTGGAATTGACGTGAGAAGTAATAAGATAGGAGTAGCCTAGTCTAGGCTACATGCTGAATGATATGCTACTGAATGAACCCGGTGTGAATGTGTTTATGTATGAAGCCAGTTTGGTTGCAAAGTAGTTTGCTACCATAGTCCTACCGAATGGATGAGGTGAGATAGTCTGTTTGTTTATCCAGTGATTTGTTACCTGTGTTTGAGACACAATCATCTCCCGATAGTATTTGAAGATGAATACATCGCAATAGTGAAATCCTGCATCTTCACCCAATCCCCTCCTAGCTATGCACATATCATGATTGTTGTTGTCAGTCTGCCAGTTTATGTTTCCAGTAAAGTTGCTTAGCGTCTTATCTACGCCATTGACATAGACATGCATGACTGCACCTGAGACACCATAAGTTACAAAGACATCATAAATCTCTCCGGCTACTATTGTTCCAGCTGCTGTTTGTTTGGGTACGTTAACAGCTCCATCCCTTACAATGAATACAAGTCGTCCATCGCTTTTTACTTCTAGCATCTGTGCATCATTGGGAATGGCTGTACTGTCGTCTATCTTTTCATAGATGGTGGGTGACCAATCTCCTTGGTCTGCTAGTGAGTAGCAGATAAACCGGACAAACAATGAAAAGCCTACAGTCTGACCTGCTATCTGTAGACGGGTTGAATCTGTTATCTGTAGCCATTCGTCATTCTCAAACTTTGAGGTTGGACGGTTGAACCTGATTGCTTTGGCCTTGGTTCCGTGAGTGTGTATGCCCGGGTCAAAGTCAGCCGGACCTGCTACCAGTGTTGGGTCTCCATGAATGGTAATGAAATTATTGAAACCACTGTAGTCTGTCAGCGTGTTGCCTAAGTTCCTACCTTTAATGTAAAGCGTTACAAATTGTCCGTCGGGTTCAAATGGTGGATAATATGTCCTGTGAAAATCAAATAGTTGTTGGCTTCCTAGTTCAGAGTGCCACTTGATTGCTGTCTCCATGTCTGGAGCATCTAAGTAAATATCCTCATTCTCTGATTCTAGGGCTGCTACCTGATTTTCAGTTAAGAACTGTATTAGCCTTTTTTGGAGTTCAATTATGAACTGTGTCTGAGGGTCATTGCCCTGTATCCTGATACCTCTAAAGTCGAAGCTTGAACTCATATGAATTTGAACACTTTGTGCTTCTTACAATTCTTGCAATATAAGACTGTCCTATTGTCACATTGATTGCATTTAAGGTCATGAATAAACAATAACGGCTTATAACAAACATTGCATATGCCGCAGTAGTTGGGAATCTCATGAGGTGGTTCAAGGTCTCCGATAAAAGCCATTTCATTTTCAAGTTGAGCACTGATAGATAACTGTAGTACTACCTATAGCGTTTTGGTCTGCATCATGTGGAACCTCCTCACTGAATATACTGTAGTCACCCATGTTGTCATGGTCTGTATGCTCAGCGTCAAAGACTCCGCTCTCAGTGTAAGAACCAGTCTGTATGGAAATAGGATGATTTCCTACCACGTAGATGGTTGAACCTTCTTGTGACAGGCTTCCACCGTCAAGGCTGTCCTCTACGTTGATACGGCTTGTTTCAAATACCAGTGAAGTGGCTGCTGGTGAAGGGTGTGCGTCATTGTCAGGGTCTGCTCCGGTTCCTACAGCATGCCATCTCATTACATTAAAGTCCCTGCCGGTGTAACTTGCTGCTATGTTAATCAAGCCTTCATTAGGTACTCGGTCTACAGCTCTAACGAGTTTGGTTGGCTTTATTGGTTTACCAAACATGTGAACGGTCTGGTCCTGTCCCCATCTTTCCAGATTCTTATGCCATTCCAGCACATATCGATTGTCCTGTCTACCTAAAAGATTGAAGCGTCTGACATATTCAAAGTCTACGAGGTCAAAGCTGTAAAGGTAGGATGTATCAAAATATATGATTCGAGGCAAACCTTTCATTTCCTCAATAAAGTCCCGGACTGTCTTTCTGACTATTTCCTGAATATCATCTCTGGTTATTCCATAGAGTTCAGCGGGTTCTAGTACCTGAGTCATGCTATAAACACGAACAACTCCCTAGCAAGGCATTATAGGAACCACCCAGCGTTATACTACAACTATCAGTACCGAATGGGCTTTGGTCCCCTGCTGTGGCATTGATTACATATCTTGCTCTCTGTACCTGCAGGTCTTGGAATGTGTTTGATAGACCATCGCTGAAACTAACCCATTGATAAGGTCTGAATAGAAAGCCTATTGGGTTTGTAACCTGAAACTCGCTGATGGTTCTTCTTGCTTTGCTTCTCTCTGATAGTACCTTGGATAGTAGACGTGTTGAGACTGTAGGGTCATTAATGAAACTGGTGTCTACAAATGCTTCCTTCATTCTTAGGATTTTTGCAGCATTTTGGTTTGTTCTTGATAAAAGTCTCCGAATGTGTGAGAATATTTCAAAACTATAGGTTGGTCCGGTATTGGTCTTGTTCCATGTGGCAGTGTCCTTGTTCTTGTAGTCACCACCCTTGTTTGTAGAAGTCGCACTGTAACCTTCCTGAACAGTGCTTGTTATCCCATTATGATGCCAGCGGATGGTGTTATCAGCATCGCTGTTAGGGTCTCCTTCTTTGCCTGAGCGCTGGAATAGTCTAATCCATACCTTGTTACTGCCCTGTAGGAACCTGACCTTGACATTAATATCATTGACAAATATAGTTTCAGGTGTTTCCTTGATGTCTGAGAGGTCTATCTTGAAGGTTGCTATCACTCTGCTGCTTGGTGTGTTATCTCCGTTGTCTAGGACCATGTCACCGTTAACCCTGCTGTTTGGTGACTCTGGTTCACCTACCTTGCTCAGTATAAAGGAAACATCGGTGATACGTCGTTCATCATTGTTTATCAGAAATTGCTGGGCTATTGCCCTGCTGACAAGCTTGGTTGAACCTTGGTTTGACATTGAACCTGCCACAACCTCTCGTTCAATGATGTTCGTGGTGTAAAGCCGGGTTGCTACGTTTGCATCTACAGTTGCATTATCCTCTACCTGAAATGAACTTAGGATATAGGCTGTTTTGCGTCCATCGTCATTAGGTAGTTTCAAGTCACCTGACTTTACCGTAACACCTGAATGCAAGAGTGTAGGATGTTTCATAGTGAATATTTCGTCGTCGTCATTGTTGAATGGATATTTTGCTTGGCTGTAGTCTATGAACCAGTTAGCACCTGTTATAGCCGCCATGCGTTCCATAAAGTCTGCATGAGTGGTAAAGACTTCATTAATGAGGTTGTAGTTTAGTCGGTTCAGATTAGGTTTGTCAATGCCACCTGTATTCCAGTGGGTTAAGCGTTCTATATCGTCATTGCCCTTGTTTAGAGGTCTCCACTTTCTGCCGGTTATGCTTTCCTCAACTAGGTTGCCTATCTGATAGTCAGGGTTGTTTTTCTTGTCTGTAGCCTTGCGTATCAATAGCATGAGTTCAGATGATTGCACTCTGGTTCCGGGTCCTGAGACCTGATGTTCTAGGTAAAAGGAACGTGGTCGTCTTGGTGTGAATATGTCTGCAAAGCCAACAATGAAGGTTTCAAACTCTGATTGCGTCCTTCCTAGTTCTATGTAGACTTTGGCGAACTGTACACGGTCTCTTTGGAGTTGGTTGTCTGAGTCCTCAATTATGAGATTGAAACTGCCAGTCTCATTAACTCCACCCTCACAGTCCATGTAAAATAGGTTGAAGGGTCTGCTTGCTGGACTGTCAAAACCATTCCATGTGAAATAGGTATCATTGCCTTCTAGGTTCTTGAATGTGACCCTATAGCTCACGGGAATGTTTGTATACTGATAATCAGAGGCTAGGACTTGTGCCATCTTCTTGGTTACCTCATAGTGTAAGTGTTCTTACCCATCTGCATCTTTGTCTTTCTGACTACTCTTTCATCCATCAACACGTTCTCAATTATGATGGGTCGGCTATCGGTAAATGATGCAGTACCATAGAGACCAGCACCTGTTGGTACGGGCATACCCGTAGGTCTGTATGGTCCTATGTCTACCCGTTCACCTTTATGTGCATGAATCATTGTATCTTCTTGTAATGTTGTGTGTAACCCGTGCTGGGCTTTGACACTACCAACGGTTTTAATCCTGACGGTAACGGTTTGGTTGAGGTCCTCAATTCTCTGCCTTACCACGTCTACAGCTCTGATTGCCTTTTTGTTGTCTAGAGTGATTTCTGCCTTCACACTTGTTAAACCATCAATCCTTTTTGCTACAACATCTACGGCTTTGATTGCCTTCTTATTCTGAAGGCTGATACTCGGTTCGATACCTGTTAAGCTATCAATCCTGTTTGCAACTACATCGACTGATTTTATTGCAGACTTATTCGCTAGACTAATATCAGCAGGGATTCCTGATAGACCGTTAATCCTATTTGCAACTACATCTACTGATTTGATTGCTTTATTATTATTGAGATTGATGTCAGCAGGAATTGTCCTTAAGCCGTTAATTCTAACTGCCACTACATCTACTGATTTTATTGCAGAATTGTTGTCTAGAGTAATACTAGCAGGGATTCCTACTAAGCCGTTGATTCTAACTGCAACAACATCAACAGACCTGATTGCATCGTTGTTATCAAGAGTAATTGTAGTAGGAATTGTACTTAATCCAGAGATTCTAAGTGCTATTACGTCTACATTTTTTATTGCCTCACTATTATTGAGGGTAATACTAGCTGGAATTGTAGCTAGACCAGCTATACGGAGTGCAATAACATCGACTAGTTTGATTGCAGTTGAGTTGTCCAAGGTTATGCTTGCTGGTATTGTTGCTAAGCCTGCAATACGGAGTGCTATTACGTCAACTAATTTTATTGCAGTTGAATTGTCCAAGGTTATGACTGCTGGAATAGTGCTTAGTGATTGGATGCGTTTTGCCACTACATCTACATTTTTTATGGCTGCTTGGTTGTCTAGTTGAATTTGAGTTGCAGCTTCACCGGTGAATTCTGTAGTGCCTTTTATTTCCTCATCGTCAGCTACACCACCAACATCAAGACCAGTCTCTTTTCTAGGACCGTGCCCTCCACCGGGTCCGGCTGGACCCATAGCACCGAATGCTTCCTGAAAACTAAATGACTTAAACAGATTATTGAAACCACCGCTTATATCCTTCAGCATCTGGTCAAATGCTGAACCTCCTCCATCCTGCTTCGGTTGTGGAGTAGGAGTAGGAGTAGGCGTTGGAGTTGGGGTTGTAGTACCTCCACCCTTTAATCCAAGTAGATTCAAGACATCAAACTGTTGGATACCTTGTAACAGATACGCTCCAATCTTCTCGCCTTCTGAAATAAGCGCATCTGCCGCATCAGTAACTCCTCCGGCTATCCAAGTCACCAAGTCTGTGACAATCTTTACGGCTTCGGCAAGACCACCTGATATTGCTTCACCAATCAGCGTGCCTATAGCAACAATCTTGGCTGCAACAGCGCTAACACCGGTTCCCAACCATTCTAGTATTGTTTGACCAATTTCTGTGGCTTCAGTAAGGCCTCCAGAAATGGCTTCGCCAATCAGTGTACCTAAAGCAACAATCTTGGCTGCTATATCCGCAACTCCAGTTCCTAACCACTCTAGTATTGTTTGACCGATTTCTGTGGCTTGTGCCCAACCTTCACCAACCCAACCTGCGGAACCTGTACCAATCCCAGTGAATAGTGTTTCAAGTCCTGACCAAGCGTTTGTAACCCAATCAATTATAGTTTGAGCAAATACTGTATATGACTTCCACCCGAATCCAAACCAAGCCGCAGCTCCAGCGCCAGCTCCTTTGAAGAAGGTATTCAATGAGGTTGATATTCCAGCAAACATGCCCATGAGTTGGTCTACGAATCCACCTCCAGTTGGAGATGCAAATCCCTTCCAAAAGTTTGCCCAAGCAAGTGCGCCTTTTATCTGCATTGGAACAGCAATGTCAAATAGCGCATTGAGTATTGACATAAGGTCTTTCTCACTAAGAGCGCCTCCAAATCCAGTCCAATATGACTCTGCATCAGTCTTGGATTGTTCTTGTAACTTTGCTGCTACATCTCCGGGTTTCTGTTCGGTGAATAGAATTGAAGTCCATCCACCAGCAGCCTTGAGTTGTGCCTGAGCATCGGTACCAATACCTTTGAGTGCAGTTCCCCATGATGTACTGAATACCTTTCTCGTTTCTGTTGCTAGCGCTATTGGTTCAAAGCCTAGCAATTTGATTATTTCGTCTGCTGGGAATCCAATGCTTTCTAGGTGTGACTTTACATCTGCGGGTAGGTCTTGGAACCACATCGCTACCATCTTCGGTAACTCAGGACTTTTCTTGTTGAATCTTATCAGGGATTTCAGTGGGTCAAGGAATGCAGTTGTCTGTCCACCCTTTCTTAATGCCTCACTTATCTGGTCAATCATGTTGTTGCTGAACTTGCGTATGTCTCCCGGTGGTAGTTTGAAATCCTTGATAAGCCGTAGACCTTTCGTCAGTTTTGTCATTATATCTTGTTCTTTTGTTTCTATATCCAGCGCAAATTTGATGTGGTGTACTCCTTCCTTATCAAAGCCTAGTTCCTTGATTGCTCTGAACTGTTCTTGCCATCCCTTCTTGCCTTCACTAAAAGCGCTGCGTTGGAACTCACTTACAAGGTCTACATGTGCCGCTGTAATGTCCTTAAGATTCTGTTCTATCTCCTCTAATTCCTTTTCTGTGAATCCTCCGATTTTTTTCTCTGCGACATCTGGTGCTTTGAAACCAAGGAACTCCATTGCTGTTTCACCTACTTGCTTCACTATGTTGAGGAAGTCTTTGAATTGGGGTATTGCATCACCTATTGCCTTACCCCAATCATTGGTAACCTTTTTAGCCTCACTGCCTTCTTCGTTATATCTTTGAAAGAATGTTACTAATCCTACAATTGCAAGACCGATACCAGTTGATGCGATTACACCTTTTATAGCGAGACTTAGCCCTTTGACTCCTACCTCTGCTCCCTTTGCTCCGGTTTCTACAGCCTTGAAACTTGTAGCGTAGCCTAGCGCACTAGCCCTGCCTACCTTCTGCTGGACATTAGTCTCAACTAGGGCAGCATTGTAACCTATTGCACTGTTTCTTGCTACACCCATTTGTGTAGCCTGTGTAGTCATTGCAGCATTAAGTCCCGCAGTACTGGTTGCTGTTGCTGCATTCGCTCCTTGGAGTACTTTCATTCCTGCTGCTGCTTCAGTCGTACCTGCTCTCATTTTGACAATGGCGTTTATCGTGTTGAGTACGAACGGGATTAAATCGGCAAATGATAGGATTGTAAATCTGGTTGAGAATCTTAATGCTCTCTGTGCTTTTTCTAGCTCAGAGGTTGCACGCTGATAATCCTGTCCAGATGTTATTCCTTGTGCCTGTAAGTCGTTCAATTCGGCTTGTGCTTCTGATACCCTAGCCTGTGAATCAGCCAGCATTCCAAACATGCCCACTGCTTCAATTCCGGCAGTAACCATTCCAGTGAGTCCAAAAGTCAGCCCTCTATTGCTAGTGAAAAAGTTGCCAAATCTCTGCATAGCACCTTGAGCTTTGGTTGTCTCTGTCGTTACAGTACTCATAGTCTGCTTGGTTGACTGTTGGACTTGCTGCATTGCTGCATTCAGGCTTGATGCATTACCTGTAATGTTGACGTTCAGGGTTGTAGACATCTAGATTTTAGGACCTCCAAAATGTGACACAATGTAACGAGTTAACTCATCAACCAGTAGAGGAATTGCTCTTTGAATTGTTGTTTGTATAGCAGGTTCATAGAACATGTGAGGTCCAAGGCCGGGTTTTGTTCCGGGTCTGCGGTTCTCAACCACTGCATATCTCAGTCCCTGTCCTACAGATTGCTGGTATAATAGCGGACCTATTTTCTGGACCTTGGCACTGGCTCTAAGTTGGCCACTAACAAAGTGGATAAGGTCTACCATTGTGTTGTTCAAAAAGTTAGCTACACGTTCCAGTCCGGGGTCAAATGCATCAAATATGAAATTGGTGTGTGCTTCCTGTGTACCTTGCAGGAAGGTTTGCCACTCAGGACCAAACTGTAAGTTGATGTTGAAGCCTACATTCCCTTGTCCCATCCCCGCTGGTGAATTCACTGACACAGATAAGGCTAGGTTTGTAAAAATAGAGGTGAGAAGTAAATCAAATCACTTGGTAAACTTTTGTGACTGTGCATCCAGTTTCATGATGCTGAGTATGTTAGCTATGTCTTCGGGATAGAAGAAACCAACCATGTCTGCGTTTTCACCGCTGTAGTTGTCCCAATCCCATTCCCAAGGCATGATGCCCTTCTGTAACAGTTGGTAGAGTTTATGCGCTCTTAATTCAGGTCCATCAAGTACTGCTGGTTGATTACGCTGGTATACAGTCTGTAGACCTTTAGCTACCCATTTGCTGTTGCCATTCTCATCACTAAATTCGACGAAAGCCTTTGCTTATCAGTAAACAGGCTCCAATAGTGGCTTGTAATCCTACAACATCAATTTCCTCAAATTCTGCGTCTGTGAAGTCAGCTAGGACAATCTTAGCCTGTTCTTTTAGAGTATCCATCATCAGTTCGTCATTATCATCTTTTGTTGCTTCATCCATCTTCTTTTGTAGTTTGCCTAGTTGTACCATATCTTTAGGCTTTAGCAAACGTCGTTTGTACTTTTTATCGCCTATCGTAAACTCGTCTTGCTTGGAGAGCTTTTGCATGTTCTCAAAAGTGATTTGTTGGGCTTCAGTCCTCCAGATACTGTCTTCTGCTCGACTACTACTGCCGCTATCCTGAGTTGCCATAATAGGACAGGTTCTAAGAGGTTACACTTAAAGTTAAGAGGTTGCTAGGTTGAATCCACTGCATTCAAAGGTTGAGGGCAGTTCCAAGAAGCTGTCTGCATTGCCGGGGAAGTTGCGTTCTACATCTCCCAATACAAAGCCTGTCATGTTGCCAACCATCACACCTGTCTTGAAGTTGTACTTTGCTGTCACACCAACTTGGCTTGAAGTTGCCAGTGTTAATAAGGTAATGCCCTGTGCTCCTAGAGGTGGGTTGATGTTACCTGTAATCTTATATGTGCCGGGGAATGATGCGTCTATCTTTCCGCTGCCGTTATATGGCTTTGCTATCAATCCGGTGTCAACGTTCACAGTGAAGCCATCTGTTGGATATGGTAAAGCGTTGATAGTTAGTGGTAAAGCTCCTGCATCACTGTCTACAAGTACTGGACCTGTAACGCTTGCTAGTGTGGGAATAACTGGTGTAGTCATGCCTCCATTGACTGCTGTTGATATTTGGATTTCTCTTGCTACCCACTCCATTGTTACTGAAATCTTTTGTTGTGGTGATACGGTGATGTTGGTAGTTCTTGGTCTGCAACCTAAGAAGTGCATGAAAGTGTCTACCAATTGTGCAGTTCCTAGAGATTGTTTGTATTTCATAAGGAACTGGTAAGAAGCTGCTGAAGTTCCTGTTGGAGTTGTTAAATCTGGTGGATTAGTTCCAATTTTTATAAAGTTAATATTTTGAGGTTGAACGGCTATCGTGAATGGAAAGTTCTGGCCTCCAGTCTGTTGAGAATATTTGTAAAATGAACCTGCTGTAAAAATATCAAGCATTGTGTTCTGAATACGTCCCATGACGTTCTCGGCTACTGCTACTGCATTAAAGCTAGGTGAAGCTGTAACTTTTACACCAAATGCGCCTGCTGGTTCCTCAACCCAGCAGAATGGGTTTGTCGCTGCTGCACTTGTAACTAGTGGAAATGCTATCTGACTCATAGTCTAAACGGCAAATGGTTGCCGTACTAGCATGAGAACTAAACTTTTTCAGTTGCTTGTCCGTTGTCTGTCGTGTTAGGTACGTTTGTTGTTGCAGGTTTTATAGCCGTGGCTGTGGCCTGCTGCCTCTTGCGTTCTGCAATCATTTTCCGGCTGTTTAGTTTTGCAGTGCTTGTTAGCTGGAATCCTACATTGTCAATGTTTTCAATAATTGCATCAAAGACTTCTGCTAGTTCGTTGTACTTTGTTTTCCAGTCCTCTTGAGTTTGTGGTTTTTCGTCAAGGCTTGACATAATCTCTTTTCAGTCTACTCCCTTTTTTACTTTCTAGAATGGTAGTGCGGGTCCAGTTCCGTTTTTGTAAAGTTTTTCCCATCTTGTTACAAATGCCTTTGCTGTTGCAGTAATATTTTCACTTCTACAAACTCTGAATAAGTTATGTGAAGTTGTAGGAACCTGAGTTGTGGTGCTAACTGTTCCTAGAACAGCACCTGTAGTATAATTGTATATAGTAGCAGTTACAGTTCCAGTTGCGGTGTCCATTGCTAATTCAAAGCAATATCCTGTTGCTGCTAATGGGGTAAAACCTAAATCTAATACCTGTTCAGCACCCCCTAGTGCATCATTTGTAACTAATTGAAAAGTGGTATCAACCCCATGAATAAACCTGAAAGCAAACCCTGCGTTAGCACCTGCAATTGTGGTTGCACCTACAGCAAAACTAGGAGTGGTAATGAATCCCATCTTATATCTAACATCAACTACGGAATCAAATGAACCTGTCCATTGCCATTTAGGATTACTAGACCTTGTTGTTACTGCTATTGCTGATACATACTGTGCTAGTGCGTCAATACTTGCTGCTGCTGTAACCCTGACGAATCCACCTGAAGCATCATTAGAACTTGAAATACTTCCAGTAACAGTAGAACCTTCATTGTAAGCAGCAGAACCTCTGAAAGTTGTTGTAGGTGGAATCATTGATGATACATATCTTTGTGTTACGTCTGCCTGAACACCGTATACATTAGTGAGTAATTTAGCACCTAAATCGACTTTAGTAGGAGTAAAACTATATACAATAGTCGAATTATTTCTGATTGTTACCATTGGTCTTGTTCCTAATACTGAACCTGAACCTACTCTACCGTCTAATGATATTACCCCTACTCCACCAGTATCTTGACCTGACAGAATACTACCGTAAATGTATAGACCTGAGTATGAATTGTTTGCTAATCCATTAGTACCCCATATTCTAGGAACGTATGAATTTGCTACTCCACCTATAGCATTACTGAATCTGAGCCATGAACTAGCATCATCAGACATAGTAATTTCAAAAGTGGTTTCTTCAGCACCTTCATCTTGATGGTCTAATGTTAATTTTCCTTTAGGATATAAGGTCATTAATCCTACGCCAAAGTTTCTCCATTCTACTAATTCTCTGGCTGTGATTGTTGCTTCTGTTGACCTTCTAGCATCGTATATTAGTATAGGCGCAGCACCAGTGTCAGCAGCTGCCTCGATATAATGAACACATCTCAATGAAGCAAGTGACGCACCTGCACCAAAATTATAGGTTTGAAGCTTGGGCTCAAATACTGCGTCAGTAGCACTACCATTTGAGAATAATAGATATGCAGTAATATTGTCTGCTACCTGTAATTTAAATAGAGATTCGGCAACCCCTGCTTGTGCTAATGCTTTTAGTAGAGCATCACCATTAGGATTAATCCTATAAACTAGATTACCTCTATTAGTAATGTCTATAAGGGGTCTAGTTGTGATTACTGTATTATCATTTCTCCTAATAGTGTATGTCATCAATGCAACAGTTCCCGCATCGCTCGCTGCATCCGTCTGAACTAGATATTCATGAGTGTTAGCCGAGAACATACTTGAAACTAGTCTAGGTGCGAATACTCCATCTACTGTTGTGTTATTTAGAACACCAAAGTATGTATTAGCATCATCGGACATCTTTATCTGCATTAATGTCTCTGAAACCCCTGCCTGTGCTGCCACTGTTAATGTCATCCTTGAGTCTGAACCAAGTAACACATTACCAGTAGCACTGCCTGATAGTATCTGTGTCTCGATTACTCCTGCTGAATCTCCTAGTATAAGTCGATTAGCAGAATTAATTTTCGCAATTAGTCTCTGTGAACCGCCAGTATCCTTCATTGTTATGTTCAAATTATTATTGAATGGAAGATTGACACCCCATGTTGGACTTGTAGTTACTAGGTTAGACGAATTAATCGCCATCGCTGCTGAAACATTACCAGAAAACAAATCTATTTCAGTAAGTCCAACTGAAGTTCCTACAACTAGACCATCAGTTGTGTTTAATCTCAGAATGTTTCTTGCATTGCCACCTGAATCTTTTTGCTGTATTGCAAGATTATTACTGAATACCTGATTTACTGTCCACTCAGGACTTATGGTAACACCTGCACTAGTAAGTCTGAATCTCTCCCCACCAATGAAGAAACCCATCTGAAGCCACCCTGCACTAGCACCAATATTGATAGCATCACCCGCAGTAACGCCTATCAGGTTTCTACTTAAAGCACCTGAGTCAATTGCGTTAATAGCACCACCATTTATTAGCCTTATTGCTTCACCAATTGAGCTAAATAACTGTCTGACTGTGTATGTATTTAGGCCTGTGAATGTATTAGCATGAGTATCAAAAACGAAACTGGCATCAGCAGCAAGTAACGGTAATGATACAATCCTATTGGCGACAACCGCAGCTGTGCTAAAGATATAATTGAATGTCCCTGCTGGGTTCTGAATTTGTAATAAATCATCCTTGAATGTCTGCATCGCTGTATAGGTTGCTGCGCTATCAATCTTCGATAGATTTGCTGGTAATGATGCTGTAGATGAAATAGTATTAGTAGAGTCGAGTGTTTTATTTTGTACGGTCTGCGCCATCGTAAGCATCATGAAAGTATCATTTGCTGTTAGGAGTGGGAGTGTTACTATCTTGTCTGATGTTACTATTGCGCTTGTAGCAATGATATACTTGAAGGTCTTTGCTGGGTTCCATATTGCAAAGTCATTAGTGTCAAATGTTTGAAGGCCTGTATAGTTTCCAGCACCTGAATAGTTGACTGTGCCTGCTAGTGTAACAGGTCCATTAAATGTCTGAGTTACACCGGCAGCAAAGATGTTCGCTGCGGTATAGGTTTGTCCAACGTTGATGTATGCAAGGTTACTGGTATTGGCTAGACCTGTTGGTGGGCTGTCTCCAGCTGAGACTAGAAGCTGTCCTGCTGTGATACCTTTGATAGCGTTAATCCATGCTGCTACTTGGTCCCAATCTGGTCCTCCAACATGGTCAGAGTCACCGACATCTGTAGGGTTGTTAACTAACTTGACTAGTGCCATAGGTTAAGAGGATTCTATTCAAAAACGAGGTGAGAAGTAAGTAAATTAAATCTACACTGGTTCAAATGTTGGAGCAGTGAATGATAGCAGGCTGAATGAAGATACATACGGCACTTGAAACTCATGTATGACTCTCACTGTTACAAGTGTACGCCATTCTGTTTTTGCATACGTGTCATTTGCATTGTATAGACGTTCCATTCTCTCTAGGACTAAATCACTGATGCCCGGTATGTCTCCTTTGTTGAATCCACAGATGAGCCTCATGATTTCACGTTCCATGTTTCCTAGTTGAGGGTCTACGTTGTCAGGTGTTAAGCGCTTTACAAATATGTTGATTTCCATCA
>Ga0065704_10070527_pt1 | contig 21676 bp, 25 predicted proteins | sample SwiRhicommuniRL2_FD_59091 | JGI IMG/M metagenome (GOLD analysis project Ga0065704, IMG submission 59091) | Switchgrass rhizosphere bacterial communities from Rose Lake, Michigan, USA - RL2 v2 (version 2) | ecosystem: Host-associated > Plants > Roots > Rhizosphere > Soil | place: East Lansing, MI | reverse complement strand
GGCAACGGTGCGCCCTTTTCTATGCTTTATGGCGCCTGCAGAACAGCGTCCTTCCCCTCCCTGCCGAAAACCCACTAAGCCAGGTGGCGGGGCTTCCATCAGGGGCAGGAAACTACCGGATTGCCTTCCTTGCATCTTCAACCCTCTTCACAGTCTCACCAGAACTCTGAAACACTACCTGGGCCGGTATTCTTAGTACCGTATAGCCCTCTCGTCTCATGTCTGCGTCTCGCTGCTGATCGCGTGCGATGGCTTCTGGAGAGGAATGAAAGGTAACTCCGTCAATCTCTACGACAAGTTTCTCATCGACTAGAAAATCCGCTCGGTATTGAGACGACGCATGCCACTTACGGATATTCAGGCGTCCCATCGAAATTTGATTCCGCAGCCTCAGCCCCCGTCCTTCAATGGCTCCCGGCCCGGTTTGCAGGGCATAGGCCGATACCATGGCATCGAGAAACGCCGTCTCTGCAGGGGATTCACATGCCAACCGAACATCATCAACGCTCACCGGCGCGTTGATAGAGGCATCAATCGCTGCCTGCTGCGCTCGCCGTGCAGGAGCTTCGACAATGTCTCGATAGACGCTCCATGCGATCAATCCTCCCAATAAAAAAAGCGGGAAGAAAACAAACCCTAGAAGGATGCAAGCAACTGAAAGCAAACCGCGTTGAAAATAGGTCAAGATTCCACCTATTTTGCAATATATGATTTTACAGCATCAGCTTTGGTCGCTGCGCCTACCGTTCCACGGAATTCGAAGCCGCCTTTGAGGCAACGAGCCTTATGCCATTTATTGCCTTGCGCACCATATATGAGCCGAATGATGATGAAGGTTAGGGCTATTCCGCCGCCAATTATTCGAGTTACGTCATCAGGGCCATGTCGACGCTGCTCGTCGTTCACCACACCAACTGCAAAGTTTAGCAAAAATTCTATCGGTATCATGAACAGTGCAGCGACGAGAAATCCGCTGAAAAGCGACCACAAAGAGCCGAAAAAGAATGCAGGCCAACACCAGCCATTTTTCACTGCTCGCAATTTTCCATTCGAATTGGAATATACGCTAAACTCTTTCAAATCTGCCCCCGTTTTCCATATCTTCTCCTCAATAGCTGAAGAACTTGTCGATGCCGAGAAGGGGCTGCGATTGATCCCCGTAGGTGGACTTTGCGATAACGTGACCGACAATGGAACAACGAGCCATCACTGCCAATTCATCGCTGGCGCCTGACTGTCTCATCGCGACATGCAGGCTATTCAAGCCACTAGTGATCTGATCGGCGGCCGACCCGGACTTTAGACGGTGAATGCCCCCTTGGTAGAAATCTTTATGGATGCCCGTTCGAGCGATAAAAGCATGGACGAAGGGGAAATCGCTGGTCGCAGCGGCGTCGAGTTCATAAGCGATTACGTCGACTGTCGCGCCATACTTCCGGCATATAACATCATAGAAGCGAGCTGCAGAGACCATCAGAGGGGCGACGAGCGTGTTCCCACCTTCTTCCTGCAAAACAAACTTAGCGAGATTGTCGGCACCATACCCGCCACGGTCCGCAGCCTCTATATGCCACAATGTCGACTTTGCTCGTGGATGACCGGCTTCAGCAGCTTTATACCAACAGTCCGCCGCCAGGTCGAAGTCATAGGGCGTCACATTGCCCCCGCCCCAAATGAGTGACAGGTTATAAAGTGCAGATACGTGGCCCGCTCCGGCAGCATTAACAAAAAGGCGGCTCGCTGTTGTGAAGTCCCCCTGCTGTAATGCTCCCACGCCTGCAACATAATCCGCTTCCACTTTTAACGAATTGCTAGTGTAAAACGGCTTATTAAACTCTGGCACTTCACCATCCTTCTCATTCCCACGGTCGCCGTGGAAGCTGCACAGGAGCTAGCGCGAAAGTGTAACCACTACGTCAATGATCTACAGCTGCTATGATCGGAGAGTGTGCCTAGCGATCCGTTTCACGAAAGGGCGCTCCGGCAATGGAGTGCCCCTTCTCTATAGCCTCAAGATCACCGTACTTATCACGCGCAATGCGCTCGATCTGCCTGTTGCGGACCCGCTCAATCATCGACAGATGCGTTTGCCGCTCAAGGTCACGGAAGCCCGCTGCAAGCCGCGTCGGCTCAACCTGATCCAATCGCGCCAGGTGCTCGGCCATCACAGCCTTACCCGTGATCGGAGGGCCATCAAGCGGATAGCTTTCCAGGAATGACGCGAAGGCACGATCCTCCAACACGTCAACCGGAAGAGGCGTTTCCGTGCCAGTGGCAAGGTAGGTCATGCCGATGGCGACCCCGATCGCGGCCAAGCTCTTTGCCTGGGCCTCCTGCTCGGTGGCCTGTGCGTCCAGCTTCGCTGCAAGCGATTGCTGGTTCTCCATGACCGCCTGCACGCCCTCCGCAAGCGTCCCGATCTGGTCGAGCAACGCGCTCAATAGTTCGTCGTCGCTCACCGCGCCGGCCCTCCCCTATCGGGGTCGCGGCTGCGGTCCTGGGAACGGTCCCGGTCCTTAGTTTGCTCGCGATCCTTTATGGTCTTGTGCAACTTCCGCTGCATGGCTTGTAGCCGCTCGGTGGCCCCGGCAAGCCCTCGATCGGGCGCAAGATCGGGCCGAGCGCTCCCGCTCTTCAGCTCGGCTGACTTCGCGCGAATGCGATCAAAGATGGTCGGTTCGCCCTCCCCTGCCCCTGCCTTCTTGTCGCCGGCGGTCAGCTCGGCCGAAACGGATTTGATCCTTCCAGTTGCTCGCTCGATCCTATCCAGCGCGGCGCTCCGCTGGTCGGTTTCGCGGTGCTGCACGCGCGCCTTCAGCTTCTCTAGCTCATGATCCTGCGCATATTCCTTCGGCAGTGCGTTGCCAGTTTTCAGCCGCTCGATGATCTCCGCGCGCGCGTTCGCAGGCGTCGGCATCGCCTCAACAAAGGAGCGAAGCGCTTTCGCTCGATCAGCCTCGGCCGCCCCGCCACTGGCCTCCAGCTCCGACACGGCGCGCATATAGATCTCGCGCACGGCGGCATGATTCGAGACGGTCTTGCTACGCTCGCGCTCCCGGTCCCCAAGACGCTTCTCGGCATCGGGCGATTGCCCTCCGATAACAGCGACGCGGCCTTTATCGGCCTCGGGCTCTGCGCCCCGCTCGCGCATCTTGAGGACGGGGGTCGGGTCTTGCTTAGGCGGGTAGCCGCGTGCGATCCGCATGGACGCATCTGCCTCTACGCCACGATCTCGAAGGTTCTCCGCAAACCGCTCCCGGCACTGCTGAAGGAACTCACGGTTCGGATTGAAACGGCGTCCATCGTTGTCCCGCCCCGCAATGATAAGATGGACGTGCGGGTGCGCCTCATCGGTATGCAGAGCCATAGCCCAGCGCCGGTTCGACAAGTCGGTCTCCGCGAAGTCATGGACCGCCTCGCGCACTATTTCAGGGTCGGTTCCGGGCGGCATTGAGAACACCATTGCGATCGCAGTCGCACCATTCCTGCGCGCCTCGTCCGCCGTTTCCCACTGCTGCCATTCGCGCGCCAGGAGCATCATGTCGTGGGCGTTCATCAGCTCCTTGCCCTCGCTCGTCTCGAGCCCGATAGGCTCCTGATCGGACATGCCAATGCGACCGGCGTAGGTGAAGGCGCCGACGGTGCTGGCCGCCCCGTGAATGCGACTTGTGATCTTCACCACCACTTGAGGCGCACGCTTCGCTGTCCGGCCAAGCTGTTCGAATGCACGGGCGCTGCGCTCGCCGCGCGACTGAGATCCGTAGCGGCCAGCACCGGAACCAGGCCGTACCGGCACTTGCATCATAGTGCCAAGATCACGGGCCAAAGCACGATTGCCGCGATGGTCGACCTTGCCCCGCCCTGCCCCGCGCGCACCTTGAACGCGCTCCAGATCCTCAAGGGTCTGATCGGAGAACTCGAAACCGTTCATGACCCGCTCTCGCTGGCAATGGACGCCGCGCGATCTTTCCCGGTCCAATAATTGACCTCGCCCGACACGATCGCGGTAAGTGTCGAGTTCGCCTCTCTGATCGTTTCGGAAAGCCGCCCCTCCATGGCGATGACATGGGGCGCAACCTGCTCGATCAAGAGCGGGCTTTCAGGACGATTGGCAGCGTTCATCGCCTTCACTGCCTGATTGAGCGAATAGCCAATAGCTCGGACCTGGGCGACGATCTTCATGATGGAACGGTAGCTGCTCGGCACAAGGCGCAGCTCGCCGGCGCGTGTCCAGAGTTGCCAGCGAAGCGTCCGCTTGACCCACTGCGAGCGGGTCATCCCGGCCTTGGCAGCGACCAAATCAATCGCGTCCATTTCCTCGGCGGGAAGCCGAAGTGCCAGCGTTTTTGATGCACCTCCACTAGCTGGAAGGTCGCGGACTTCATCGGGCCTGCGGCCAAGTGCGTCTTTGATGGCGCGAGCGATCCATGCGCTCCGTGTCATGCCTGCGGCCTTCGCCAGCACGTCGACGAGATCGGTAACATCGTCCTCAAGGCGCAACGTAATTCTCGACATTCCAGCCCCGTGCAGCGGTGCCCATACGATGGCATTGTGTCAGACAACGCAATCAGTCGGGCTATCCTGCGAACTTCAACTCTCAATCCCTACCTACCATTCGCCTTACGTCACCTCAAGCGAAACCGAAAAAGACGTGGACGGGAGGGAAGGCATTGCGGGAGGCACCGAACCGCACCGTCTCGACGAGCGTGCTTGCTGGATCGGTTGCGCCAAAGGAGCGGCTTCGCCGCGCGCTTTTCGATGTTGGAGTTATCCGAACCTACGCATTTCAAGCGGTCTGGACTTTCCATCCCACAGGAATACAACAGTCCGGCTTTGTCTTATATTGAAGGTGGACGCATGCATATCCTTGCAGGAGTCTTCGTTGTCGTCACGGTCTATTGCCTCTGGGTCGTCAACCGGGACAAAGCCCTGATCCGTGCTTCAACTGAAAAGGCCAGGATCGCGCGGCTCGCTAGCATCAGTCGATGGCATGAACGAGCGGCGGCCCTCTCTTTGCTCGGCTTCCTGATCGCCGTCGCCTCGTTGATCGTTGGCTAACCCGTAGAGCCGTGAACCCATCCGTCCGGATCGGCTCGGCTTGTCTACTCGAACCAATCTCACTCACTGAACGGAAGGAACAACACTCATGGCAAAGCCCCCTGCCCTCGACGCCATCAAGCAAGAGCGGATCAAGGCTGAGGCAGCTCTTGCGGCGATAATGAAACGCGAGAAGGAAGCGGAGGAAGCGTTGCGTGATGCTGGCCGTCCGGTCCTTATAGCGGCGTTGGAGCGCGTGAAAATCCCCGACATGGAACGCAGCCAAGCTCGCACGATCGCCGCCGCCATTGCGAAGCATGGGGGGGCGAAAGTGGTTGCGGTGATTTCAGGTCTCTCCGGGGACTAGAAGCGGCTTTCCCGGTCGCGGCGATGATACTCGCTGGCAAGGCGGGCCTGCTCGGCAGCGTAGTCGTAGCCGCCCGTTGGCGCGTCGGTGTCCATGCCGCCGCGACCGCCGAACAAGCCGCTCACGAGTGCAAGGAACCCGTACAGAACGGCGCCCATGATGACGGCAAGAAGGGGCTGGGCTTCCCCGGCATTCCAAGTGCCAACGAGGCAGAGCACGGCGAAGGCGATCGACATGCCACCACGGAAGCGAACCGCCAGAACAAGCACGACAAGCCCGGCCACAACGATGAAGCCCGTAGGAATGTCGGCAATGAAGCTCGATGCGGTCATGTTCTTCTCCGTCAGTCCGCGCCCTCACCACAGACGGGCGCTGTGATGACGGGGAAGGATCAGCGGCCCGAAAGACGCTGGCACGCCCGACGGTCATGATCCTTTCGGGCGGTGGCTGCAACAGCTCCACTCTGTAACCGCCCTGCTGTGGGTCCACCGGAGAAGCGCGGCCAGTACATCGCACTAGCCGCTTTGCGCCTCAGTGAAGCCGATGCGGCAATAATCTCTCGTCGCCGTTCGCGAGCCCGATCAAGCCGAGCACGTCGCTCAAAAGGATCTCGGCAAGGTTCGGATAGAGCTGCCCGAGATTCACAAGATTGTCGGCCGCCCTGATCTTCTGTCCGATCTGAACGACATGGGTTGCCGGCGTACCGATGAGGGCGACGGCTGCAAATGCGTGTGCATCGGCGGCGGCTTGGTCAATGTCCTCGCCGGTTGCAGCGGCACGCGCGACCTCGGCATGAAACCGCGAAGCTGCCGCCCGATAATCACCAAGAGCGCTTGCCCAAGCTGCGTCGCTCGCCGCGACCGGATTCGGTAGGGTGTTGTCAGTCATGATTCGCAAAGCTCCAATTTGCGGTTGTGATTAGGGCGGGGTCGCTGGTTCCAGCCAACAACCTCGCCCGCCTTGTCAGAGGGACGCCCTGCCCTCCCCGTCCATGCGGACCTTCTTTGGCGGCTGCGTCACTTCGCGGCCGCCCGATGCGCGTCAACAAGCTCCTCGATCACTTGCGCCAAGGGAATGTCGCGCGAGTTCGCCACCTCGTAGATATATTCCATCGTCGCGGGTGCGAGCTTCACAGAGAACGGCATGGACCGCCCTGCCCCTCGCTTGCGGCGCGGTGGTTCGCTTGCCTGATTGGCCCTCAAACGGTCCACCTCGCTCGCCGGGATAGGCACATTGTCGAACCCGTGCCGCTGCGCAGTCTCCTTGGCGCTGTGGTGGCCCGTAGAGGCGTCAGGCTCAATGCTACGCACCGATGCCAGGGGTAGGCTGAGATTTCGCCTTGTTGGCTTCTGTGGTTCGCTCATGCGGCTTTCTCCTGATCGGCAAGAATTGCATCGGCTACCGCATTCGCCAGCGCCGTCCCTTCCGCCCTCGCCTTGTCGGTGCCTGGCACTTCGTCACGGGGGAGCTGGTCAAGCGTGGTGCAATAGGAAAACAGGCTCTTGTAGGCCGTGCGCTCCACAAGCTGGCCGATGACTGGCACGCCGGCCTCGGCCAGTTGTCCTGCCAAGGCGGTAAATTCGCGCGACTGGAAACCGGTTGAAACGCGGGTCCAAAGTAATCCGTGGGGAACGCTCCGCCCGTGCTTGCTGGGCGTGTCCAGAACGATGCGCACGGTCGCTATAGCGTCCTCCACGTCTGCCGCCGACGGGTTGGCCGGAATGATGACGAAATTGGCGTGGGCGATGGCGAGCGGAACGACCATGTTCGCGCTTCCCTCCACGTCTACGATTACGATCTGCGCTTCGCTCTCGGCCGCGCGGATTGTTGAGACGATCGTGTCGGCCTTTGCGCTGACGACGCCGATCTGTGGGCCGGTCTGCCCCGCTTCACCCCATCGCATGACGCGCTGGCGAGGGTCCGCGTCTATGATCCGGACGGAATATCCCTGCTCGGCATACGCGCCGGCCAGGGCGATCGCCGTTGTGGACTTGCCGCAACCTCCTTTCGGGGATGCCAAGGCGATAACTGCCATTTGCTTTCCTTTGCATGTCTCAACAGCTCTTTAGCTGCATTGGGCAGCAAAGGCATACCTTGAACATACTTGAACAGGAAAGCCATGCAAAGCCCTTTCATGCACAGGAATGGATTATACAGGTCTGCAAATGCCATGACATTGTTTTACATGTAATTTGCAGGCATGTGAATTACATGTAGGACACAAGGAAAGGCGAGCCTTGGCGGCGGAGTCACCCTTGATTCCCTCGCGAACCGAACGAACGGCTTTGCCCAGTCGCCAGCGAACGCGGCATCTAGCCTGCCCTCGCTTTCGGCCAGACATATCGCCCGATCGACTAGGGCAACTGCGGCCTCGATCCGCGCCGGTCGTCCAGTTCCCTTCACATGATCCGGCACAAGTGCCTCCTAAGTTCCCGATTACCCATGGAAGGGAAGGGCGGCGCTGCGCGCCGCCCGCCTTGGCTTCAATCTTCGTCGCGATCGTCGTCAGCAGGGCGGCCATTCTTGGCGATCACTGCCATGCGGTCAACGATCAGGTCGACGCTGTAAACCGTTTGGCCGTCGCGATCATAGCGGGACTGGCGGACGCGGCCAGTGATGTGCACCAGGTCGCCCTTAGCCATCTTGGCGGCGCGGTCGATGTTCTTGCCGAAGCAGGTGACGCGGTTCCAGTGGGTGTCATCCTCCCAATCATTGCCAACCTTGCGGCCGTAGTTCGCTGCAACGTCCAGCGTTGCCACCTTTTCCTTGATCTCCGTGCTGCCGATGCGGCCGATGATGCGAAATTCAGCGATGTTCTGCATGTCCATTCCTTCGTGCTGTCGTTGCTGACGCACTTTGGAGGGGCGGCCCCCTTGACGCGGGCAAGCTGAAAAACGGAGGGTCCGCTTGCGGAAACCGTAGGCGCGAAGCGGCGGTTTTCTGCTTGAGACCGAAGGCCGACCCCGCATGAGGCAAGGGGAGACGCCCAGGTGCGTCAATCAGCAGCGACGGCGCGAGGGGACATGCTTGCTCGCGATCTCATCACAGGCAAGACCCGCGGATAGGGAAGGTGGCAATCCTGTGTGTTGCGCTCGAAGGAAAGGGCAGGGCAGGGGAGGCACCCAATCATGCATCAACGGATACGGCCGCTTTCTCGGCGCTCAGCCGCTTGTAGATGGCTTGGCGGGTGACGTTCAGCAGCTCGGCAACCGCCACCACGCTCATCTTGTGCGGCTCGGCCAGCAGCGACTTGGCCTGCCTCCATTGATCGTCGGTGATCGACACAGGACGGCCTAGCTTCTTGCCGGCACGGCGCGCTGATTGAAGTCCGGCGTTGGTGCGCTCGCGGATCACGTCTCGCTCAAATTGTGCGAATGCCCCAACCATATGGAAGAACAATCGGCCTGCCGGTGTCACCGTCTCGATCTGTTCAGTGAGGGAGCTGAAGCCCACGCCGAGACTTCCCAACATTTCCAGTTCGATGATTAGGCTAGGGAGGGAGCGGCCGAGGCGATCGAGACGCCAAACCATAATCTCATCTCCAGCGCGAGCATGGCGGAGCATGTCTCCATATGCCGGCTTGAACACGGTCGAGCCGCTGACGCCCTTGTCCTCAAAAATCCGTTCCGCGCCAGCGGCGCGAAGGGCATCGATCTGAAGGGCCAAGTTTTGCTCGCCGGTGCTGACACGGGCATATCCGAGTTTCATACGCCGTTCTCCATTTGTACCGAAGTGACAATAGAGAGAGGCGAAAGACTGTCAACTTAATGCGAAGAAAATTTTAATTGGTTGTCACGTTGAAAATCGGCTTAATTGCTGCACTGCACAAACGCGGCGTTTCCTCGCTTTATCGGCAAGCGGGGAAGCCCCCGGTTGTCTGTCAACAAAACCACCGTTTTGTTGACAGCCGGGGTAGGGCTTTCATGCTGCGCCCGACCAGCTGATGCTAAGCTTTCAACCACGCCGCCCACAAAGTGCCCTAAGAAAACAAGCCTTCTTCCTCACGATAAGGCTGTCCCGAATATACCGCATCAAGAACATTACCGATAAAGGACTTGATGGCGGTACGCTGCACCTCACCGCGTCCGGGGCAGAGATCAAACGCGCCCACGCTGGGGAAACAAAACTCCTGCTCACCAGAGAATGCAGACGGGTGGCGAACATAAAGGCTTTGGCTTTGCCCTTTTGGACGGCCTCCAATGCCATCCCCAGGGAACAGGATATAGGCGCCACGGCTCCCTAGGATGCCATCGCGATAGGTGTGCATCTTAAAGAGATCATCCTGCTTGTAGATACGGTTGAGCTCAAGGTCATAGCTCTCGCCATGATCAGCGTCGCCGTCATCATCCAACTTAGGAGGCGAAAACAACCGCTCACGATCCGATCGATCAAGCCGATATTTCGCGTCGAAATGAAGCCAGTGACGTTGAGTTGAGCCGGCGCCAGTTACGATTACCTCGATGCTATAATCGGGATCAAACCTCGCGGTATAGCTCCCATGCCAGCCCTGCATGGCTCTGTTTGGGCGAACAAAGGTTCTATTATAGTAGAGGTTTACAGATACACGTCGGTCCTGATGTTGCCGATATAGGTATCCTATTCGGCTGCGCTTACCACGAAGTAGGCGAACTTGCAATCCATCAGGGGTAATGTCGATGAACGATCCATCGCGATCTGTCTCCTCAAGACACAATTCAGAAAGGATGCCGCGCAGTTGAAAGAAACACCAATACTCATAAAGCTCGCTAACTGGCCGAATGTCGCCCACTAACCCATCTGCTAGCCGCTCCGCTTGCTTCCACGGCAGCTCTAGGCTCAACCGGAGGGATAGGTCGTACTTTAATATCTCACGATATCCCGCACGTTTCTGCAGGACTTGTGAGTTAGAGGGCAGCGAACGCATCGGGCCTACAGATCGCCACATCTCGGAAGATAGCTCTTCGTCCAGATATTGCAGCCATTCATCGACTTCTCGGCTCGACGCTAGGCGCCCTGACTTATCCAGAGATGCCTTGAGACGGAGCGCGATCAGCCGCAGCTCGTCGAGGAAGGCTTTAACGTAGCGGTTCTCAGCCGTATCAGTGGTTTCCGCAAATGAAACGACAGGAAATGCCCTTGGGGTGTACCCCCGAAAGGTTTTATGTAGGGGACCGCCAGCTACCAGATTGGAACTGTCGAAATCGGAAAGGAAAGCTGGAATGTCCGGTTCTTCAACCAGGCTCAGCTCCTCCTCGCCATATATCTCTTCCAATCGAGAATGGAATGACCGACCGATTTCATCCAAGGCTATGCCGAGGTTTCGATCAGCCATGATGTAGCGGAGCTGGAACAACAGCGCCGCCTCGGTTTCGGCATCAGTTTCAGAAAAATTGAATGTCGCGCTGGTTGGGCTATCGTACTGCAAAAGCAATTCGGAAAGCTCTTCCGCAACTGCATCCAGCAAGGCGCGAAACTCATCGAAATAACCTATCTTACGGCACGCAACCTCTACGGAGAGGGCCATGTTTTCCGATACGCTCAAGTCCATTATGCCCGCATGATTGCGAAGCCTGAGCTGCCCGGTCACTGTAAGCAGCCCCTCAGCGCCCTCTCTCCAGCGCTTAGGGGGGTCTGCTTTGAAAACGGTTGCCATACGGCCTTTGAATGGCCAGCCTGACTCAACCTCGATACGCGCTTGCGCTTCGGATCGCGTAATCGGCATCGTTATATCAAGGTAATACTCGGTATTTTCCCTTAGCTGAAAGCGCTCGAAGAGGACAGGAGCATCCTCCCGCCAGCAAAGGGCTGGTACACCTTCGGCGGCGTGCCTATCGGGTTCAACCTCTTCTTCGGCATCAGTTAGAAATGGAGCATTAGGCGGTGGGACCAAGCGTCGCCCCCGCCCCTTCGACCATTCAATTTCGATACTCGTGCGATCATTCCAATTGAACGTCGCTCTATGCAGGGCCTGTGGCATGGCTAGCTAACAAACGAGATATAGCCCGTTGCGAGAAGGCGATCGTGCATCGTCGCCAATTTCCGCCGGGATAGAGGAAGCTCATCCCCCACGCTGCCTGGAAAAGTCAGTGCGCCGGCGGCCGTGATCCCAATCTTAGTGCCCGTACCAAGGGAGTAGGCGGCCGGCGGCTGTGAACCCTCATCCTTACCCTCTAAAAACGCCGACAGGGCGCTCAAACTGGTGCCTAGAGCACGCCTGTTACCATGGATTTTGGGAAGGACTTTCTGAAGCAGCGCTTTATCAAGCGCATTCGTCCATTCCGCCATGATACCAGCCTTGGGCAAGCCACTCGCTGCCTTAGCTTCCATCCAGCTTCTGAGGTAGACAAAGAACTCTTTGACCACACGATACCCAAACGGAAAGCCAACCGGCTGCAATAGATCGTATGCACCATCAAGGACCTTGACCGAAATCTCCTTTATCACTGCAATATCGGAGTTTTCAAAACCGGATTCTACGAGGCCGTCCAAGATCGTTACAGGATTACTAACGGCAAACTTCTGAGTCTCACGAGCAATAATGCTACGTTTGAGTAGCTCGTCCGCCGCATCGATGCCGATCGTGCCGCCTGGCTCCTCGCGTGTCGCCGCCAGCAGGTAGGAACTTGGGCGCTCCGCTGATAATTCAATAACATGTGCCCGGTCCAGAACCTTCGGAGAGAACATATATGTCGTTTCGTCTATATTGACGGTGCCGACAAAAAAGAGATTGGGCGGCAGTATCAAATCCCGCCCCTCCGCAAGCATTGTTCTTGCTGCGGCTGCTTCAGGACTATCCGGACTTTCATCTTGTAGCACGCGAGCGATTGTCCGTAGATCGTCACTGTCGATCAGTGAAACCCCGGATTCAGCGTCTAGAATACCCGCCGCCTCCATCAACGAGAGGAAAGGAGCGAAGTACCTCTCGACGTGAGACAAATTCATTTCATCGAAGATTAGAAAATGCGGAATGTCGGCCGCGTCAGAGTGGCTAGCGCGAAGAATGAGTCTCACCGTAGGAGTGATCTCATAGCTATCATGGGAAATTGAACCGTCTGCTAGCGTCCGCTCCTTTCCGAACGGAGTGCGGAAACCTAGCAATCGCTTTGGCGAGGTCCAATCCGGCCCGACAGTCACTAGCTCAAAGATCGATCCCGCGACGTTCGCGCCATAAAGGCGCTGCAGACCTTCGGACAGCTTTAGCGCAGCGCGTGATTTGCCGGTTCCAGAAGGGCCGGTGAGGATCGTGAAATTCTTGGCTGTGAGAGCGGCCACAAGATCAAAAGATACTTCAGCCAGGTTCTCTGCCGGAGTGGCTTCCGTGGGGAGCGCCTTAGATGGCAGATAATCCTCGGGATCTGGTTTCTCATCCACAAATATGTCGGGATCGTCGTCAACCGGCGCATCCAACGCCTGATCAAACAGGGCCGCAATCTCAGTCGGAAGCAGATGCACCCTGCTCACAAATTCTGAACGCAGTTTCTCGAGACGTGCTTCATCGGTAGTGCTGCCCGCCACGATCCCGGCAACATCCTGACCTCGCCAGTACCAGACAGCAATGTCAGTCAAGCTCGGCAGTGGCTTCTTTTCATCACTGGCGAGTATCAGCCTGGCTAATTCAGCTTCGTATCCCGCCCGCAGGCTTGCTTTCCTCGGCTTCGTATTCGTGAGGGCAATCACGCCCTGCCAAGGTGCGCCCGCAATGGTCGAGTTCGTACCATTCGACCGATACCGTTTGGGCCGAAACCCACTTTTTCCAGCTTCCTGGATTGCAAATGGGTTCAAATAGTAATGCTCAGGAATTTGGAGGCCAGATGCCCCGATCTCCTCCAGCGCTTCGATGAAGGCCGGTTCGGACTCAGCAATTGATACACTCTCCGCAGCCTTGATAGCCAAGGTCCGCTTTACAATAAGAAAGTCGAACAGCGTGGTGCGCTTCGCGCGAGATTCTCCCAATCTCGAAATAGCGCCCTTGATCTGCGTTGCGGAGAGATACATCGTCAAAATCTAATCCTTAGTCTGCGTCATCTTCCACAGCTTCATCACGTACTACATCAAGCAGTCGATCCCGCATCAGCTCGCAAAACTCTCTTTTTATGTCGATACCGATGCACCGGAATCCATGCTTCCGCGCGAAGATCAGACTGGTTCCGCTCCCGGCGAAGGGATCCAGCACAACGCCGCGAGCTGGGGTCGTAGTCAAAATCGGGATGCGTAAAAGCTCTTCTGAAAAACGAGCCTTATGACCGTTCTGCAAGCCTTGAGAGGGCTTAACCTCCCAAGTGTCCAGCGGCGGCAGAACCGATCCAGAATCCGTTGGCCGACCAACCGAATTCTTGTCGAAATAATACCATCGCTCTTTGACGAAATGGAACACATACTCGTGCGAGATCGAACAACGATCCCGCACCTGGTCGGGGATCGGATTCGGCTTGAGCCAAACGTTGTCATTGCGAACGATCCAACCATCGTCCTGCATCGCGATGGCCAATCGATGGGGAATCAACAGCAGCTGCTTCGGGACACACCATTTCCCGTCGCCTTTTCGGTCTTGAGGCCTGATGCCGAAGCGTCGTGCATTCTGCTTGGCCTCACCGCTCTTGTGCTCGCCCTTACCGCTCCAATAGGTATCGCCAATATTCACCCACATGCTGCCATTTTTGGATAGAACAGGCTGACAGGCCGCAAAGGTCTCAACCAGTTTGTCAACAAACTGTGATGGATGTTCTTCCAGACCAATTTGCCCATCTACTTCATAGTCTCTCTGACCGTAATATGGCGGCGACGTTACGATGCAGTTAGCAAGAATGTGATGCTTCGCAAGAATCTCCAAAGCCGATTTTACGTCCATGTTGAAGACCATGGCGGTGTCGTCAGCATAAAAAGCGTGCTTGCGTAGCTCCGGATTGTTAAACGCGGCCTCTGACATAACCACTGGATGCATTGCTGCATTAGCTTTGGTTTTAGGAACCGCTACGGCACGCTTCTTCGGCTTCGCCGGCTTAATGGGCGAATTATCTACGACAATTCTGACATTGGCTTTAGTCATCAAATAACCTTTGGTCTCATAATTCTGGCGCCCTACTCGATCCGGAGTCCCGTATCCGGTCACGGCCTTTCCCACTGGGCCGCTTCTTTGCTGGCGGTCTCAAGCCACCCTGAACCGCAACGTACTCCCTCATAAATTCGCGCAGGACCTGGGCAGCAGGCTTGTCTTGCAAGCGGCACGTCTCCACGAATTGCTCCCGCAATGAGTGCTCGACACGTATCCGAAGCCCAGCGTCCTTGGTCATCCCAAAGGTGTAGCCGTTGGATACACATTGTGAAACTGCTTTTCGCACGCGCGAGGTCGGCTCGGCATACATCAGGCTTTCCACGACATGCGCATTGCCGTTACCCGCTCGGTTGGCAGGGGGGCTCGTTTTCCCTGCTCGCCAGGTCATCTAATATACTTCGATATAGTTTCTATTGCATATCTATCTGAGAGAGGCCATATGCCGCCTTGAAGGAGAAGGCTATGGCTGAATATGTCGTCGCAGAAGTTTTCACGAACAAATCCAAGGAGCTGATTCTTGAAACTGGCGGGTCTGCCTCATGGGTTCTCGCCGAAAAAACGGCTAAGAACCTAGACTATTGCGTTTGCTGTCGGAATCCTGAGCGGGCTCGCGGCGAGGATAGCGGCGACCGTCCAGAGAAACGGAACGAAGCGTTCTTAGTTGGAAAGGTGAGCGGCGTGGAGTTTGTCGAACGCCTAAACGATCGTAACCGCTACCTAATTAAGTTTTCGGAGTATGCCGAAGTATCGATACCGGACTTCCGGAGCGGCTCTGTTCGCAACCCTGTGGTTTTTGGTTCACGGGAAAGCTGCCGTATTCGCGGGTTAGATATCGACACGTTAGATTTTCGACCCATGCCAGAGCCCGTAAAGCGCTATACCGGCCATGGTCTCCAGGCCGTTGAAATCGGGTCAAGCACAGGCGGTGCCGGTCTCTCAATAGACGAAGCGAAAGCAGGACTTGCGGCGCGCTACAATGTGCCCGCTTCTGCGATTCAGATCACCATCACGTTGTGAGGGTTTTAGCGCCCGTAGGGCGAAAAAAGGGGCGGGCTATGCCCGCCCCATCCGGCATCAGCCGGATTGATGGCGCTTGGCCTTTGCTTCCATGATGACGGTCACAACCTGGGGATCATAGAAGCGGTCGCCGCGCTCGATATTGCGGATGCCAGGACCGTCCAGCACATCCTTGATCCGATCCTCGACAACCTGGGCAAGCTCGGCCGCTTGCGCGTCGACTTCGGCTTGGGTCAGGTCGAGCAGATTCGGCCACATGCTATCCGCCGCGAAGTGGTCTTTGTCGTTCAGCGCCTGATTGAGCGCATCGATCGCCGCATTTCCAAGCGCACGCTCGAACGCGAGCTGGGCGAAGAGACGATGAGACATAACAACCTCCTTGTTGCCGTGATTGGCAAGGCCAAGGGGGAGAGCCGGGACGGGGCGGGTCAGGGACCGCGCAGCGGCCGCGTTAGCGGGCAGTGGGGGAGCCGATTTGCGCAGCAAATTGGGGTGACCGCTGATCCTTGAGGCGATCCGGGCCGGCTCTCATGATAGGAGGACACTGACGGGGGACTTAACAAACCAACGCCCGCCCATAGGGCGGCCCGCAAACTCTACCGCTCGCGATCATCGTCACGACGGGGAGGGGAAGGGGACCTATCCTTGCTCTGCGCCAGGTCGGCATTGCGCTGTGGATCTCGGGCCGGGATGACGCCGTGCTTTTGCAGGATCGGGGTCAGCCGCTCGACCTCGCGCTGCTTATATTGGGCCTCCTGCGGCGACAGGGGCCGGCTGCGCTCGCGCTCCACCAGCTCACGGGCGCGCGGCTCGCCGGCACGCGCTGGCCCGGTGAGGTCGAAGCTATGGATTACCTCTCCACCGCGCCGGTAGAGCGTGAGCTTGTCGGCAAGTCGCCCGTCCTGAATCCGGTCCAGCGTATCGAGCATCCCACGCAACGCACTCTGATGGGCCTCGGTCGTGGTCATCCGCCCGATCCCTCGGCTCTCCTTCTGCGCCGCATATCGTTGCAACACGCCAAGGCTCGACATTTCGGGACTGACAGCCAGGGCGCGCGCATCGGTGCGGAACCCGGCGTCCCTGAATTGCTGCAAGGTCGCTGCGACCGTCTCAGGGTTGCGCATCGTGCCTTCCACGAGAACATTGACGCGCCGCTGCGCGGCCTCGGCAATGGCCTTCTCGACCAATCGGCCAGAATCGCGGTCGGTATAGAAGGCCGCGGTTTTGTCGTCCGCGCGCTGCAAGCTCTTGTAGTGAGGCAAAAAGGCGCGAAGATCGTCACCGATGATCTTCACCATTCCGCCGCTGCCCGCAAATTCGCGGGTAGCGTGGTTCTGCATCGGGGTTTTTCCGGAGCCGGGTTGCCCTCCTAGAACTATGGCGGTGGGCTGCTCGACCCTCTCCGCGCCTCGGAAGAGACGGGGAGAGACGCGGGTTTCATAGATCTTCTGTAGGGCGTCGGATGACAGGCTATGTCGTTCGGGGTCGCGGTCCATGCTGCCTCTTAGGCAGCGATGGGGACGGCCTCGGCGGCGTCACGCGCGCGAACGATCGCGCTATACTCGGAAAGCACTTGCCGGACGTTTTCGGTGTCCGTCACATTGAGCGAGTGCATGATTGCGGTCGCCTGATCGGTCCGCATTTCAAGCCACTCGATCCGCGCCGCGCTGGGAGCTGCCCGCTCCTGCTCAAGAGCGATCTGTTCGCTGTAACCGGCGATTACGTCATTGATGGCCTCAAGCGCCGCCTCATAGGCAACCGCCTGATCTTGGGTCCACATGGGGCCGGTGTCGCCGCTCATCGTCATGCCATTCCTATACCATCAAGTCTTGAACGAATAAAGAACGGCATCGATCCTGCGAAGGGGGCCGGTGGAGCGGGAAGCTCCACCGGCCAGCACGACGAACAACAGAGGAGATTTCGCCTTCGTCCTCGGTCGCTCGGAAACTCATCTAGTTGCCGGAGGGTGCGACAGCCAAGCCAACTGCTCACCGATCGCCAAGCCCTCCATGGGTGCGGTCGCGCGAGGCGCGATGCTCGACCAGATAGGATCGCGATAGCTGCGGCCTGCAAGAACGATCAGCGGCGCGGCGACGTCCACAACCCGGGCCAGCTCGTCCAGCACGCAAGCGCCCCAAAGGCGGCGAGCGGGAGCGCTCATCGCGCTAAGGGTAGCATCGTAGGGTTCGATGATGGCACCGGGGGCGACCAGGCCATGCTTTGCCGAAAGGATCAGCCAAGGCGAGCGGGTGTGTTCAACATAGGCGCGAGCCTTGCGGAACCATGGTGAGATATAGAGGTCGCGCGCTTCGGCGGCATGATCCAACTTCGCCGCAACACAAGCGACAAGATAGACGGGGACGAGGGCAGGGGCTTCCTCGAGAGTGGTATCCCGGTCCACATCGCCAAGCCAAGGCGCGACGGCCCATTTCGTGATGGCGCGTAGCGCCACCGCCCCTACGGGCTTCCGCTCGGCGGCGTGGCTGATCGTAGGGCCTCCGAACATGTCGGGTTGCTCGCCGATGACGTGGACGGGCGGGATATAGCGAGGTTCGCGGATGCAATGGCGGGCCATAACGGTCCTTCTCTTTGCGTGGGAAGGTGCGGGGGACCGAAGCCCCCCGCCGTGGATCAAGCGGCCTCGTCCATCTGGTCGTGATCGTCGTCCTGATCCTCGTCGCCCAGCTCGTCATCCTCGTCGGTTTCCGGCTCCTCCTTTGCCGGGAGCGGTTCGACGGTGCCGCTCTCCATGAAATCGGGAAGCCAGTTCACCGCCTCGGCCACATCGTCGGGGTGAAGGCCGAGCAACTTGGCGTCCTCTTCATCGCAATTTGCAATGCGGGCGCAGAACGCGGCGGTTTCGTTCCCCTTCATGCCCTTTGCGCGATCCGCCAGACCCCACGTTTCCAACAGGGCAAGGCGGGCCTTGGCGGAGAAGGTGTTGAAAAACGCTTCGTCCAGTTCGACCGCATCACGCCAGCGTCCGAAACCGGCCTCGGCCTCGATGCAGTTGGCAAGCTCGCGGACCATGCGGGGGGTGCGTCCATCGGAATAAACCGAAGTGGTCGCCAAGAGCATGTGACCGGCGATGATCGCCGCCACCTTGTTCTTGTCCGTATCAGGCAGATTGCGGAACAGCGCAAAACCCTCAATCGGATCGTGGGCCGTCATCCATTCGCCCGACGCCAAGCCCTCCTTGGTAGTGAGCCATGCGGCGCGCTCGGGGCGGCTCCCGACAAGATCGTGAATCTTGGTGGTGCCATCCTCATCGTGCGGAAGGTCGTTGATGCCCTGATGCTCGCCATGGAAATAGACGGTGTTTCCGTAGCCATGTGTCGGGGTCAGGATCGTGCGGGCCTGCGTGAACAGCATGAAATCGAGCGCGAGCGACGAACCGGCGGAAGCGGACTGCATTAGCTCGGCCCGGATCATATCGCGTCGGATCAGCATCATGACTTGCATGTTGTCCTTGGACAGCCCGAAACGCGCGCGCTCGGCCTCTGCCGGTGTCGGCGCTGGCTTGGGTCCGCGCTGCTCGGTCGCCCCCTTGGGCAGTTCCGCGCCCTTCGCCGCTCGATCTGCAAACCACAGCTCTACCTCAAAGCTGCCATCGTTCTCGATCGATGCGACCGCGACGACTGCGCCCTTCTTGGGCAGGATGATGGTGCGCTGCGCGTCCAGCTCGGCAATCTCGGCCGCCAGCATCTCGTAAGCCTCTTCCTGATCGGGAAGCGGTTCGTCATCCTCCCCGATCATCGCAGCGAGGCGCGATTCCATCGACGCATGGATTTTCGCTAGGTCTTTAGGGAGGTCGCCCCGCTTCGGGTTGCGAATGCGAAGCTCATGGTCGGTCGAAAGATAGCCGTACTGTTTGATCTGCGGAGGGGTTGCCACCCACGAAAATTCAAGGTCGGCAAGACCCCACTTCTCGCCAAGAACCCGGCCATTGCGCGAGATATTATGCTCGAACCGATCTTTATCCTCGGCCAAGCGCTGCTCGACTAGCTGGTGCAGCACGTCGGGATTCTGGACAATGCCAGCGCCATCCTGCGCGAACAAATCGGCCTCAAATTCGCCCCCTGCTGCGCGATAGGCTTCAACGCCGACATAGCACATTAGCTTGGTCAGTTCATGATTGCCCGAGTTCATCGCCTTGCGAATGGCGCTCGCATTCTTCTCATGCGGGCGGGTCGCCTCCTTCTCCAACTGGCGATAGACCGCGATCTGTAGCGAACGATCTTCCGTCGCCGCGTAAGCCTGTGCCTGGGCGTCATCGATCTCGCCCGCGCTGTAGAGTTCCATGATCTCGGGATGCAGGTTCGCAATCCGCATGATGCGGGCGGTGCGGGCCACATCGTAGCCGAACATCGCGCCCAACTCTTCTAGGGTCGCCTCGGGGCGTTCGGCCCGAATGGCCGCGAAACCCATATACACATCGGGCAGGGCCATCGCTTCGCGCGCGCGGTTCTCGGCCATGCTGATTTCCGTGACCTTGCTCAAGTCATCAACCTTCATGCACGGGAAGGTCATTGCCTTCCGGCTCGGCTCGGCCTCGGCCAGCGCCGTCAGGAGGCGGCGGCGGCGATCACCGGCGATTACCTCATATCCCCCGGCCTCGCGCGGGATGACGACCATGGGCTGAATGAGGCCTACGGACAGCAGCGAAGCGGAGATTTCGGCATCACTGGCGGCACTCGACGGCTTCTTGCGCACGTTCTGGTCGCTGCGGTGAAGCTGATCGACGGTCAGATGCAGGATAGTGGGCTTGGTGGTCTTAGCCATGTGCTGTTTCCCTTCTTGAAATGGAGCCGAAGGCGATGGCCCCATCGACTTCTGCCAAGTGGCGAACTGGGTCGGGGAATGGCGCAAATATGGGCTGATCGCGGGGGAGGGGGATCACCCGCCCTGCACGGAGCGAAGCGGAGGAAGGACGGGGAAACCCCCGCGATCACCAAGCGGAGCCGCATAGCGGCGGAGACGGCCAGGCCCTTGCGCCAGGGGGCCGGAACAGGCCCCGAACTGCTCGATCAACGCGGCGGCATTGCCGCCTCATATCTGGAAACCTATGGGTTCCGGTTGCTCTGCCGGCCCGGGTTTAGGACCGGTGACAGCATAGGGCGCTCAACGGGCGGTGAAGGGAGTTAAATTCATGGCGAGCATCGACATGCACTCGCATCATTCGACGTTGCGCGAGCGCATCGTTGAGCATGTCTTCGTAGGTGAAGCCCTCCGCACGCTGTGGCGGCGTGGGATAACCGACGTGGAGGTCCTGCGATCGGAGTTTGATGCGCATGGCTACGACCTGGTGATGGGGCGAGGATCTGTCGTTCGGCATATCCAGTTCAAGACGGGCATCCGCAGCAAGCCCGCGCCCGTTTCTGTCGGGCGAGCCCTCGCAGACAAACCCAGCGGCTGCGTTATCTGGATTTGCGTGACGCTCGATCTCGATCTTGGGCCGTTCTGGTGGTTCGGCGGGGCACCCGGCGAAGCGCTTCCGGACTTGTCGGGCTTCGCCAGTCCGAAGCGTATCGGCCGCCGTGAAGGCGGCGATCGGCCGCTTCGGGTCAACCATAGCAAGGTGCCGGCAAAGCACTTTCGGCGGATCGATACGATGGACGCAATGCTGGAAACACTGTTCGGACCGCTGCCGCATGACGTGTCGCCCATCGTGGAGGACGACGCAGAAGCAACATAATATGCTGAGGGCCGATCGACCGATGATCACGGTGCAGAGGATGGGTCTAACCGCGGTTATCAGCGAGCTACTGGAATTTCGCTGATCCTCGTCGTCCAGGCAGGGCTTTTCTGGCTGCGTTTGGTGTCGAAAGCCTTCGCGCCGTGGCCCTGGGCCGCAAGCGTGATGGTGTTTCGGCCGAACCGACTATTCAGGCCGTCCATGGCGGCCAGCAATGCCGGGGCGCGAGGATCAGGAGCGGCGAATAGGTCGGCCTGGCCCGCTCCTACCGGGGTCAGATCCTCCAACAGCACTCCGCATTTCGTATAGACGCCCCCCGGCTGAAACATGGCCTCCGTCATTTGCCCGACGATCCGCAAAATTACGCGGGGGTCGTTGGTCGGTGGCGACAGCCGCGCCGATCGCGAAGCGGACGGCGGGTTCGGGCGATAACGTGAGCCGTGAGCGAAGGCGATCAATCGGCTCGCGACGAGGCCCTGGGCGCGTATCTTCTCGGCGGCGCGCGCAGCGCGCCGCGCCATCGCCTCGC
>Ga0065704_10070526_pt1 | contig 21764 bp, 19 predicted proteins | sample SwiRhicommuniRL2_FD_59091 | JGI IMG/M metagenome (GOLD analysis project Ga0065704, IMG submission 59091) | Switchgrass rhizosphere bacterial communities from Rose Lake, Michigan, USA - RL2 v2 (version 2) | ecosystem: Host-associated > Plants > Roots > Rhizosphere > Soil | place: East Lansing, MI | reverse complement strand
CCGTGACAAACGGCAGTGACGCCGGCAAATACACATGCGCCAGCAGCTGCCAGTGATTGGCGCCCAAGGTGCGGGCCGCGCGCACCTCACCGCCGCGAATACTTTGCACGCCTTCCTGGATCGTCACCGCCATGGGGAACACCGCCGCGATGAAAATCACCAGCACGATGGACACGTAGCCCAGGCCGAAAATGATCATGATCAGCGGCGCCCAGGTGATGGGCGGGATGGCCATGAACAGGCTGTTGAGCGGCGAGATAGAATCGCGAAACCGCGAGGACAGCCCTCCGGCCGTGCCCAGCAGGATTGCGACGTTTACTGCCGCGCAAAAACCGCCGATTTCTTCCAGCACACTGGCGCGCAGGTGTCGCCACAGCGAACCGTCTCCCAACCACCGCAAGGCTTCGCGCGCCACATCCCACGGTTGCGGCAGGATGTAGGGCTGGCCAGGGCGATCCAGATCAACAGCAGGAATGGGAGCGAAGCCCACCCCCAATTGGGTTTTGGCAAATGCATGACAGACTCAGCGCGAGGCTTTTTCCAGGTAGGAGGTGTCCACGATCTGCTCGGTCTTGAGCGTCGTGTCGATAAAACCCAGGTCGTAGGAGTAGTTCATCAGGCGCTGGATAAACTGGATATTCGTGGCCTGCAGGTCAGCCGACCAGCCGAGACGCGTGCGCGCCTGGGCGACAATGGCTTCGGGAGCGATGGTCTTGCCGTCTATGCCCTGCACCGCCTCCAGCTTGAACGCCTCGGCGATGATGCGATTCGACTCGTCGGGATGCTCGTTCAAGAACGCGATGGCCTTGCGATGCGCGCGCAGCAACTTGACCATGTCGTCCGGACGTTCCTGCAAGGTTTTCGGCAAGGCAATCACTACGTACCACGGGTAATTCGGAAGTGCCTGGTTCACATCCAGCAGCACCCGGCTGGAGCCGCGCAGCAAGGACTGGCTGACAAAGGGTTCCCAGAAAAACGCCGCATCGACAATGCCGCGCTCCAACGCTGCGTTCATGTTGCCCGGCGGCATGCCGATGATTTCCAGGTCTTTGTCGGGGTTGAGCCCGGCGTTTTCCTTCAACACATAGCCACGCAACAGCACGTCCATGCCAATGCCCTTCTTCACCCCCGCGAGCTTTTTGCCCTTGAGCGCTTGCAGGCTGTTGATCGGGCTCTTGGCGTCGACGATTACCGCCGCCTGGCCATAGTTGACCTTGGCCAGGATGCGGCTTTGCAACCCGCGCGAGAACCATTGGTACACCGGCGGTGTGCCGACATACGCTACGTCCAGTTCACCGGCCGCCAGCGCCTGCTGGATCACCGGGCCGTCGCCCAAGGCCTTCAGGTCAACATTCAGCCCCTGTTCACGGTAGAAGCCCTGTTTATCGGCAATCAACGCCGGCGCGTTGGCCATGGCGAACACATAGCCGATGCGCAGAGGTTTCTCAGCGGCAAAGGCGCCGCCTGACAGCGCGGCGACCGTCGATGAAAGGGCAAGCAGTGAACGTTTGATCATGCGGTTAACTCGGGTTGACGGGTGGGGGTTGAAGGCACCTCCATGAATTGCGAGATGCGCTCCATTAGTTCATTGCGGTAATCAAGAAAGGCCGGCAGGCGGAGGGTTTGCAGGTTGTAGCGCGGGCGCGGCAGGTCGATTTTCAGCTCGCTGTGAATGCCGCCTGGTGCGATGTTGAGCACGATCACGCGATCCTCCAGGAACACCGCCTCATCGATATCGTGGGTGATGAACAGCACGGTCTGGCCCAGTTCTGCCCAGAGGCGCAGGGTTTCTTCATTCATGCTGTTGCGGCTGATGACATCCAGCGCAGCGAAGGGCTCGTCCATCAGTAAAACGCTGGGTTCCAGCGCCAGGGTCCGCGCCAGGGAGAAAGGTTATCAAGCAAGCGCGGTGGCTGTTGCTGCGAAACCCGCAGAACCTAAAAACACCGGAACAACAGGTTCACTTGCAGGATTTGCTGGCGGCGAACCAATCGCTGATGACGGTCTATTTGATGAAGGCTGAACTCAAAACGCTCTGGACACCGAGTTCCCCCTGGGACTGGAGATCAGCCTGGAAGCAATGGCTGCGCCATGCCCATGAAAGTGAAATACCTGCTCTGATCCAGTTCGCCAAACGGCTAAAGGGTTACTGACGGGGCATCCTCAGCCGGGTTCGCTGGCCGATGCACACAGGTCAGTTGGAAGGAATAAAAAATCGAATAAAGGTCATCAAGCGAATGGCTGCGAATCCTCCAGCACCCGCCAAAGTTCCCGGCCACGCAGGCCCGGTGCTTCCCAACAACGCTGGGGTGGTGACTTATCACTATGCCGCACAGAACCTTAAGCAAGCCAAAACCGATTGTGAGAAAAACGGCGGGCAGTGGACGTGGCAGTCAGCTCAATGACCGGATTTCAAACGGCGCATCCCATATGAACGGCTCTGAGAATGGTACAGCTGCGCCAATACCGCTTATGTTCAAGCGCCAGTGAGCTCTGATTAGTTGTGTTGCATCGACCGGTTGAATCCACAACCCAAAGCCACCCTTCGCGAAGGTCAGCAGTCGAAAGCTACCGGTTGTAAATGGCTACTATCGACCCAGAGGCGGCTGCAACGCATACCGCACAGACATCGCTAAAAATCTGCAGTGTAGCTCCGTGATAAGCAGATACTACACAATAGGCATGCACCGGATCCGCGTGTCGAAATTAAACTTGCATGCTAGAATTCTAGTGATGCATGATTGGCTCATAACAACAAACAAGCGGTGCCCATCATGGTCAGCATTGCGTGCAAAGATTCTTCTACGCCCCTGTCACGTCGGTACGTGACGCGCTCCTCCAGCGGCTGCAAGCAGTGCAGGCCCTATCCGAATTTTATTCCCCCAAGCAGATAGAACTCCTTCACGTCCGCGAGTTGAGGAACTTCCTCTGCTCTATGTGCCCACGGCCAATGGCCCTATGAAAATAAGGAAAATAGAAATGAGCATGATGAAAGCTGCCCGTCTGCATAAGGTTGGTCCGACCTTCCAGCTCGACTCGATCGAGGTCCCGAAACCACGTGCACATGACGTAGTTGTTGAGGTGAAGGCTTGCAACTTGGTGCCTAACCTTCGCAATGTCATCGAGAGCTACTCCACCTGGTTCCCCTACCTCCCGCTTCCGAAGCTGCCGGCGGTCTACGGTTTGGACGCTGCAGGCATCGTTAAAGAGGTGGGTGAAGGCGTGCACGGCATCAAAGTCGGAGACCGCGTGTACGTGAACCCCGGCCGTAGCTGCGGCTCCTGTCATGCCTGTTTGCGCGGTCAGCATATCAACTGCACCGCATTCACCTTCCAGGGCTACTTCGGGTTTGGCCCAGGCTCCCAAGAAATCTTCGAAGATTATCCCTACGGCGGGCTATGCCAATACATGACCGCGCCGGCGTCGGGCTTGGTCAAGCTCCCTGAAGCTATTTCCTTCGAACAAGGATGCCGGTTTGGCTATCTAGGCACCGCCTATTCAGCCCTTCGCAAAGCTGGCGTGTGCTCTGGCCAGTCTGTGCTCATCAGTGGCGCCACCGGTACGCTCGGACTTGGAGCCGTCCTGCTTGCCCTGGCGATGGGGGCTACAAAAATCTTCGCAATGGCTCGCAACCGCCAATTGTTGGAGCGCGTTCGCGCCCTCGCCCCAGATCGGATCTCCACGATTTCCGTCGGAGATGAGCCACTGGGTGATTGGGTTCGTAAGCAAACCGATGAGCTCGGTGCTGACGTTTTCATCGATGCGGTTGGCCCAGGGGCCCCCCATGAACTGACTGTTGAGGCGATTGGTGCCCTTCGCCGTGGCGGCCGCATGGTGGATATCGGCGGTATGTCTGAGGATCTGCCAGTACCGATGTTCAAACTCATGTGCTTCCAGATCAGCGTGATCGGCTCCCTCTGGTTCACCGTGGCAGAAGGTCAGGACATGGCCGAAATGGCTGCTGCCGGCACCTTGGACCTATCGGTATTCGACCAGGAAGTATTCGCCATCGAACAGGTGAACGAGGCGATGGATGCGATAGCAGACCGCAAAGGCGGTTTCACCAACGTTGTAATCAATCCCAGCCTGACCTGAAACGCAGCGCCGCTCGATCGGGCGGCGCTCAGTCGGAGATCCAACATGAAAGTGAGACGAGTAGTTGCAGGCACGCAGAATGGTAAAGCTGTATTCCTAGCCGACGGTTTCGCGCCTCAGACCCATGAGTACAAAAATATTCCAGGATTCGCTACTTCTTTAATATGGCAAACGGTGGCATCTCCGTCCCTTCCTGAAGCATTTGACGATCCAGTTAAAGCCAGCTCTTCACTGCTGCCTCAGCCTGGAGAAACCAAGTGTCTGGCGGTGAGCTTCCCGCCTGACTCAATCTTCCAGTCCTCGGATTTCAATCCCGAGGAGGCCCATGCTGAGCAGCAACGCCACCTGCTTGGACTGTATGAATGCTTCGACCCTGAGCGACCAGGCATGCACGCATCTCCGACAGTCGACTACGGCATTGTGGTCAAAGGCCCTCTCATTCTCGAACTGGACGACGGCCAGATCAGGGAGCTCGCGAGCGGAGACATCGTGGTGCAGCAAGGCAATATACATGCTTGGCGAAACCCCGAGACCGAACCTGCGTTGGTTACATTCGTCCTGATTGGCGCCCACGTCCTGCGGTAAAAAATTACATAGGATAATAACAATGAAAAGTTATGTAACACGCGCCGGCGTTGCTAGCGCGTTCGGATGCTCTTTGCTCGTTTCTTCGCTATGTTACGGTACTGAAAGTGGAGATACCGTTTGGCCGCTAGGCGTTCAGACCGTTCTTCCGGCAATCCTGCCCCCACCAGGTGAAACCTCTTTGTACAGTTATACCGCCTACTACAAGGCGGATAGCTTTAAAGACAACAGTGGCAATTCCTCTGTCCCAGGGTTCAGCTTGGAGAATTTTGTTCAAGCTATTCGAGTGGTGCACACGTGGGACGTGAAATTCGATAGCGGCGTTACTCTCAGCAGCGGAATCATCGGGTCAGCGAACAATATCAAGGTTGAGGCATTCGGAAACAGTGATACAGACTCCGGCTTCAGGCAGCTGTACCTTACCCCTCTGTATGTCGGCTACTCGCCTTCCGAAAACTTGCACTTGCTAACGGGATTCAGTGCCTTTGTCCCATTGGGAAACTATGACGGTAATAAGTTAGCGAATAGCCCGCCAGGCTATGCGAGCTATGCCCAGGAATTTGACGTAACCTGGTTCCCCCACCCTAACTGGGAGGTCTCGATTGCACCGACCTTCACCATCAATGCGAAGAACGACGACACCGACTATCGCTCGGGCAACGTGTTCAACGTCGACTACCTGCTTGGCTACAGGCTGCAGTCCAATCCCAAGGTTCAGCTGGGTTTGGTGGGATATTACACCAAGCAGGTCACCGATGATCGCTACGACCATGGTGACCTCGATGATGGGAACCGGCTGAGTAAATTCGCCGTTGGCCCTCAAATCTTCTATGCGTTTGATCAGAAGTCAGGGGTCGTGCTCAAGTGGATGCGTGAGACCGCGGTCAAGAACGGTCCCAAAGGCGACTCTGTATGGCTTGAGTTCGCGTTCCCGCTATGAGGCTAGCTTCTCAGCCTCAGGCATTTTAGATACGACATCCTTCGCCACACTGTGAATATGGCTCGCAGCCGCATTGGCTGCAGCCTTTTTGTTCCTGGTTTTCAGCGCTGCAAGAATCTCATCATGCTCATCAGTAGCAGCCCCCAAGTGCACTTGGAAGCCGCAGGTCTGCACGATGAAAAAGTCGGATAGCTCAAAATTTGCTACTTGGCGGGACGAGAGTATTGGCGATTTCGCCATTGAGTGCAGCACGCGATGGAATTCTACGTTCAAATTCCGATAACTGTCGGCAGCATCGCTGTGAGCTGGATTGATGCCTCTAATTTTGTCGTTGATCTCGGACATACGCATCACATCATTAGGGGAGCCACGCTCAGCAGCAAGCCCTGCGATAAGCGCTTCGTTGTTCGCAAACATTTGGTAGAAGTCATCAACTTCCAAACGTGTAGGGTGCACAACCTCACATCCAACCTGGGCAGTGATCACGACAAAGCCCCTCTCCTGCAGGCTGTTCAGTGCGCTCATGATTGGCTGACGACTGACACCCGTTTCCTCGCTGATTTCCTTTACCAGGATTTTTTCACCGAACGCATATCTACGATTCAGTAGGCGTTCCAAAATATGCTGATAGATAGCGGTCTTCTTGTTTGCCACTTGCATTGGTGTGATCTTCCTAGGACTGAGTGCGCGATTCAACATTTCGCTAACTGGCTTGCATACTAGCATTTCGGATAGTAAACCAGATTTTCGCACCAATCGCTTCGTCATCCGTCGCGCCCCATTTCCAAGGCGTGAATCCATACGACGATGAGCTGGCATCTCCAAGCTTGCATGCTAGCATTCTAGCGTGCATGATGATCAGGCAGACAAAAACAAATCTACCTGCATGGCGCTGCCCCTCTGCCGTAAGGCATTGAGGAAAGCGCTCATGCCGTCCCAGTGCGAGTCGGCCTGCACTGGGGCACGACGTAAAGGTTTCGTATCGATGAACGCTTACCTGCATTGCCTATCGCACACGCCCCTCATTGGGCATTTTGACCCGCCCAAGAACGTGCTCGATGAAGTAGATGAGGTGATCCGCGCCGCCCGTGCACGCATCGCCGCTTTCGATCCTGAGCTCGTGGTGCTTTTCGCTCCAGACCATTACAACGGCTTCTTCTACGATGTCATGCCCCCTTTTTGCCTGGGCATGGCGGCAGAAGCCATCGGCGATTTCGGCTCGCTCGCCGGCACCCTGTCTGTCCCCAAATCCATCGCTGAAGCTTGTGCTGAATCTCTGCTGAGCAATGGCATCGACATGCCTGTTTCGTATCGCATGCAGGTCGACCACGGCTTCGCTCAACCGCTCGAATTCCTTCTCGGCGGCCTGGACAAGTATCCGGTCTTGCCGATCTTCGTGAACTGTGTGGCCCCGCCTCTGCCTACCTTCGAGCGAGTCAGATTGATGGGTGATGCGGTCGGTCGATTTACGCGCACCCTGAACAAGCGGGTGCTGTTCCTGGGATCGGGGGGCCTTTCACACCAACCTCCAGTTCCGGAGTTAGCCAAAGTCGATGCCCGGATGGCTGATCGGCTCATGGGCAGTGGCCGCAACCTGCCAGAAGACGAGCGCACCGCTCGCACCCAACGCGTAGTCATCGCAGCTGAGCGATTTGTCGAAGATCAGAACACCCTCCATCCGCTGAATCCCGAGTGGGATCAATACTTCCTCGACGTTGTTGAGCAGGACCTGTTGAGCGATCTGGATCAGCTCCCCAACGCACATCTTTCCGAATTGGCCGGCAAATCCACGCATGAGGTCAAGGCCTGGGTCGCTGCGTTCTCAGCGCTCGCTGCCCAAGGCGCATACGCCGCGACAGATCGCTACTACCGAGAGATCCCGGAGTGGATCGCAGGCTTCGGCTCTATCAGTGCGCACTCTCAGCGCTAACAACCTTCACGGAGAATCAATCGTGACTGCAATTACTGAAAAAGACACCAGCAAATTCGTTCGCGTCCAAGACGGCGAGCTGGATCTGAATATTCATTACAACGACTGCGGTGAAGGCAAAGAAACGGTTGTCATGCTGCACGGTTCTGGCCCTGGTGCTAGCGGCTGGGCCAACTTCAATCGCAACATCGAGCCACTGGTAGAGGCTGGCTTCCGGGTCATCCTCATGGACTGCCCTGGCTGGAGTAAAAGTGATTCGATCGTCAGCGCCGGCTCTCGCTCCGATCTTAATGCCCGTGTTCTGAAAGGTTTGGTCGATAAGCTGGACCTGGACAAGGTGCACTTGCTCGGCAACTCCATGGGTGGCCATACAGCCGTAGCCTTCACGCTGACTTGGCCTGAGCGCGTAGGCAAACTCGTGCTTATGGGCGGAGGCACCGGCGGGGTCAGCCCATTCGTATCAATGCCGACTGAAGGCATCAAATTGCTCAACGGCCTGTACCGCGAGCCAACGATCGAAAACCTCAAGAAGATGATGAACATCTTCGTCTACGACACCAGTGACCTCACCGAGGAACTGTTCCAAGCGCGCCTGGACAACATGCTGGCTCGAAAAGACCACCTCGAAAATTTCACCGCGAGCCTCGCTGCGAACCTCAAGCAGTTCCCTGACTTCAGCCATCGCCTCGGCGAGATTCAGGCCGAGACCCTCGTAGTTTGGGGTCGCAATGACCGCTTTGTCCCGATGGACACCGGCCTGCGCCTGGTTGCCGGCATCCCCAACTCTCAACTACATGTCTTCAACAAATGCGGCCACTGGGCCCAATGGGAACACGCGGACACGTTCAACCGCATGGTTCTCGACTTCCTCACCCACTGATCGAGGTCACGATGAACATTACACAAGAGACCCTTGAGCGCTTGGCGGCTGATCTGCGCAGAGCTGAAGGAAAGGGCGAGCCTATTGGACCACTGCGTGACGTGATCGGCGCCACAAACGTGGAGAGTGCCTATGCGATTCAACGCTTGAACCAAGCCCATGCCATCGCAAATGGACAACGCCTGGTTGGCCGCAAGATTGGATTGACCAACCCCAAGGTCCAGGCCCAGCTGGGCGTAGACCGGCCGGACTTCGGTTGCCTGTTTGCAGATATGGCGTACGGCGACAACGAAGTGGTTCCGTTCGAACGTGTTCTGCAGCCCAAAATCGAGGCAGAAATTGCACTGGTTCTGGAACGCGACCTGCCTAGCGCTTCCACAACCTTCGCAGACGTCATCGCCGCAACTGGCTGGGTTCTCCCGGCGCTTGAAATTGTCGGCAGCCGCATTGAGGGCTGGAACATCAAATTCGCCGACACCGTGGCTGATAACGCATCAAGCGGGTGTTTTGTCCTCGGCGGCCCTGCACAGCACATTGATGGCCTAGACCTGCGCGGCGCAACGATGCGGCTCTCTAAAAACGGTGAGGTCGTCAGCTCTGGCAGTGGTGCCGAATGCCTGGGTAATCCGCTGAATGCAGCTGTTTGGCTAGCTCGCACAATGGCTGAGTTTGGTGAACCTCTCAAAGCAGGCGACATCATCCTCACAGGTGCCCTGGGACCGATGGTCGGTGTAAGCGCAGGTGATCATTTTGAAGCCGAAATCGAAGGCCTTGGCCGCGTCGGCGTGTCGTTCAGTGTCGAGTGATGGAGATCTAGAAATGACTACAAAACGCAAAGTCGCCATTGTCGGCTCCGGAAACATCGGCACCGATTTGATGATCAAGATCCTGCGCAATGCCAAGCACCTGGAAATGGCCGTGATGGTTGGTATCGACGCTGCTTCTGATGGTCTGGCTCGCGCAGGCCGAATGGGCGTGGCTACCACTCACGAAGGTGTCGCTGGCCTGGTCAAAATGCCAGAGTTTGCTGACATCGATTTCATCTTCGATGCTACCAGTGCCGGTGCTCACGTCAAAAACGACGCCATGCTGCGTGAGTGCAAGCCAGGCATCCGGGTGATCGACCTTACTCCGGCAGCTATCGGCCCATACTGTGTGCCGGTGGTGAACCTCGAAGAACACGTCAACGCGCAGAACCTGAACATGGTCACGTGCGGCGGGCAAGCAACTATTCCGATGGTCGCTGCAGTATCGCGTGTTGCCAAAGTGCATTACGCAGAGATCGTCGCATCAATTGCCTCAAAATCAGCAGGCCCTGGCACCCGTGCGAACATCGACGAGTTCACTGAAACCACCTCGAAAGCTATCGAAGTCATTGGCGGCGCAGCCAAAGGTAAAGCCATCATCATCATGAACCCGGCTGAGCCTCCTCTGATGATGCGCGACACCGTCTACGTGTTGTCTGAAGCAGCGGACCAGGATCAGGTTGAGGCCTCCATTGAAGAAATGGTTGCCGCAGTGAATGCGTATGTCCCCGGCTACCGCCTCAAGCAGAAAGTGCAGTTTGAAGTCATCCCTGAATCTGCCCCACTGAACATTCCCGGCCACGGCAAATTCAGCGGCCTGAAGACCTCTGTTTTCCTTGAGGTCGAGGGTGCTGCCCATTACTTGCCATCGTACGCAGGCAATCTCGACATCATGACTTCTGCTGCGTTGGCTACCGCCGAGCGCATGGCACAGTCGATGAGCCAAGCATGAGGAGCGCAGATATGAACGGTAAAAAGCTCTACATTTCGGACGTGACCCTGCGTGATGGTATGCACGCTATTCGTCACCAGTACTCGCTGGACCAGGTCCAAGCAATCGCTCGAGCACTGGATGCCGCCAAGGTCGATTCGATCGAGGTCGCTCACGGTGACGGCCTTCAAGGCTCCAGCTTCAACTACGGCTTCGGCGCACACACCGATATCGAGTGGATCGAAGCTGCCGCCGACGCAGTGAAGCACGCCAAGATTGCAACGTTGCTGCTCCCAGGCATCGGTACTTTGCACGACCTCAAAGCTGCCTATAGCGCGGGCGCTCGCGTTGTCCGTGTCGCCACCCACTGCACCGAGGCCGATGTCTCCAAGCAACACATCGAATACGCCCGCGAGCTCGGTATGGACACGGTTGGCTTTCTGATGATGAGCCACATGCAGACCCCTGAAGGCCTCGCGCAGCAGGCAAAATTGATGGAAAGCTACGGCGCCACCTGCATCTACGTCGTCGACTCCGGCGGAGCGATGAACATGGATGACATCCGTGCGCGCTTCCGGGCAGTGAAGGCAGCACTCGATCCGGCCACTCATACCGGTATCCACGCACACCACAACTTAAGCCTCGGCGTAGCCAACTCGATCGTTGCCGTCGAGGAAGGCTGCGACCGCATCGACGCCAGCCTGTCGGGCATGGGCGCAGGTGCAGGTAACGCGCCGCTGGAAGTATTCGTTGCAGCAGCAGACAAGCTGGGCTGGAACCACGGCACTGACCTGTACGCCCTGATGGACGCAGCTGATGATCTAGTCCGCCCGCTCCAGGATCGCCCGGTACGTGTTGACCGAGAAACTCTCGCCCTCGGCTACGCCGGCGTTTATTCGAGCTTCCTTCGCCATGCAGAAGTTGCAGCTGCTCGCTACGGCATCAAAGCGGTAGACATCTTGGTCGAGCTGGGCAAACGCCGCATGGTCGGTGGCCAGGAAGACATGATCGTCGACGTCGCATTGGATTTGCTGAAGCGCTGAGGTTCGCAGACAGCTCCACGCAAGCTGTCTGCAGCAATCCCCTCCCGACTGGGAGGGGGTCTATGACACAACAATAAGAGAGATCACCAACATGAATGCCTCGCAGATTCCCTACTCGCAGTACCTCCGAACACGCAGTGATCAGCCCACCTACTCATTATTTCTAGAGTGGTTACTGAGCTGATATAGCTCCACATCACTGGCGTTACTAAAACCACAATCACGTGTTTTCTGAAGGCCTTTCAAGGGCTTCGGAGGGGGCCGTTATGACTGACAAAACTGATAAGACCAAACTTTTCATCACTATCGCACTTTGTTTTCTCGTTGCATTGATGGAAGGCTTGGATCTCCAAGCCCCAGGGATTGCGGCTCACGGTATGTCTGCCGATTACAGCTTGGATAAGCTGGAAATGGGCTGGGTCTTCAGTGTTGGCGTCCTTGGCATGCTCCCTGGCGCTTTCGTTGGCGGTCGCCTTGCTGATCGCTACGGCCGGAAGAAAGTGCTCATCGTCTCTGTTGCACTGTTCGGCATCTTCTCCCTCGCCACTACAGTCGCATGGAGCTTCAGCGCGTTGTTGTTCGCACGGTTCCTGACAGGCGTGGGCCTGGGTGCATCGTTGCCCAACCTCATCGCACTCGCCTCCGAAGCCGCCGGTGAGCGCATGCGAGGCACTGCAGTCAGCTTGATGTATTGCGGTGTACCGCTGGGGGCCGCGTTGGCAGCCGCCATTGGTCTGTTGGATTTCGGGGCTGGCTGGAAACTCGTCTTCTACGTCGGCGGCGTTGTTCCTCTGCTCATCGTTCCATTGCTGCTTCTCTTCCTACCTGACGTATACAAGCAAGCAATTTCAGCTACTTCGACTATCGACGTTCCCTCCACGAAAGCCATTTTGGTTGAAGGCGGTGCACTGAAGAAAACTCTGCTGTTGTGGGTCAGCTTCTTCTTCACACTGATGGTCACCTACATCTTGATCAATTGGTTGCCAAGCATCTTGATTGGCCAGGGCTTCAAGCCAAGTGAGGCAAGCGTTGTCGTATTGGCCATGCAGCTTGGCGCGGCTGTGGGCACACTAATGCTCGGCGTTGCTATGGACCGTCTTCCTATCTGGGTCATGGCAGCGCTGGTATATGGCGGCATTCTGATCTCCTTGGCGTGCCTCACTGTGGCGGCTTCATTTCCCACCATGATCGGTGCGGGATTCTTGGCCGGCATCTTCACAACCGGCGGCCAGTGCGTGCTTTATGCGCTTGCTCCTCAGTTCTATCCCGCCAATGGCCGAGCTACCGGGACCGGTGCAGCGCTTGCAATCGGTCGCATTGGAGCCATGACCGGCCCACTCGTCGTTGGAAAAATGATGGTACTGGGGGCCGGCGCAAGCGGCGTGATGTTGGCCTCGGCGCCTGGCATCGTTCTGGCGGCAATCTCGCTGCTTTATCTCTCGTCGCTGAAGAAACGCCCTGAGCTGAATGCCTCGGTGGCTTGACCGGCATTGCGTCAACACAAAAACAAGAAAGAAGACACGACATGAGCAAATCAAAAAAGATCGCATTCGCAGGGCTGCTGGCTGCACATGCTGCTTCACTCCAGGCGGCCGGATTCGTGGAAGATTCGAAAGCCAAGTTAACGCTGCGCAACTACTACTTTGATCGCAACTACATCAACCAGACACCGCAAGCTGCAGCGCGAGAGTGGGCTCAGGGCTTTATCGTCAACTTCAAATCGGGGTTCACCGAGGGGGTGGTCGGTTTTGGATTAGATGCTCAAGCCATGATGGGTTTGCGCCTGGATTCTTCACCTGACCGCTTTGGCACAGGCCTGTTACCGTTCTCTGCCGCCACAAAGGAACCCGCGAAGAATTACTCCGAGCTAGGGCTAACAGCGAAGGTCAAGGTTTCCAAAACGGAGCTGCAGTACGGCACTGTGAGTACGTTCCTGCCGATCGCATTCGCAAGCCCAACACGGCTGCTGCCCCAAACCTTTCGCGGCACTTACCTGCGCTCGCAAGACATCACCGATCTGTCACTGCACGCGGGGTGGTTGGACCGAATCAACCTGCGGGATTCGACTGACTACCAAAAGATGCGAGTATCCGCTCCGAACGGACGGTTCAACGGGACAGCGGAGTCTGACGCGTTCTATTTTCTTGGCGGAGATTACGCCTGGTCGAAGAGCCTTACCCTCAAGTACTACTATGCACAGCTCGAAGACATCTACGACAAGAACTACCTCGGCTTCGTGGACACTCGTGAACTGGGCCCGGGTCGGCTCACCTCCGATTTTCGCTTCTATGACTCCAAAGATAACGGATCCGCAAAGGCCGGGAAGGTAGACAACCGCAATACCGCCTTGATGCTGACCTACCAGCTCGGTGTTCATCGTCTTGGCGCTGGTTATATGCAGCTGACCGGCGATACCGCTATGCCCTATCTGTTTGGTACCGAGCCCCTGGTGATCACGGAAGGCACTCTGAGTTCGGAATTCCTAAACCCTAAAGAGAGAAGCTGGCAGGTCAAGTACGACTATGACTTTGTAGGGCTCGGCGTCCCAGGCCTGAAGGGCATGTTGCGGTACGTAAGCGGGGACAACATTGACCTGCCGAACCTTGGTGGCGACAAGCTCAAAGAGTCAGAAAAAGACATCGAGCTATCCTACGTAATTCAAAGTGGAACCTTCAAAGACGTTGCATTCAGAGTAAGGCACGCTTGGTACCGAAATGACTTTGGTCCGGGTGCTACGCACCGTGATGACAATGAGCTTCGTGTGAACATCGATTACACTTTGGCCCTTTGGTGAACCTGGCATAGCCCCCCGCTCTAAGCCCTCCACTTTAGCCACGGACCCAACTCGTGGCCTTTTTTTGCCATGACGAAAGGCATTTCGGGACGATTGCGACAGACCATCTTGCATGCTAGCATGCAAGTATAAAATGAGTGATCTCGCCCGCCAGCTAACCAGCTGTAATCACAAACTCTAATGGCCTAAAAAAAATCAAGATCAGGAGGTACCATGATTCCCATACCCCTCATTCGTTCTGCTCGCCCGAGCCGCAAGTCCAAGTAGTGCCTGCTACTCCCTAATTTTTCAATGTCTCGAACGCCATGCCGGCTCTGTTTCGTGCTGGCTTGTTTTGAGACGTGTCGGACGTGTTCGGGGCTTGCGTGCAAGTTCAGAGCATCAACATGTAATGCCAGGAGAATAATAAATGACTACCTCCACTAGCTTCGACACCGATGTACTGGTGATCGGCACTGGCCCAGCCGGTGCAACTACTGCCTTGGCGCTGGCCACCTATGGTGTGCGGGTCAAAATGGTCACCATGTTCAATTGGCTGGCGAACTCACCGCGAGCCCATATCACGAACCAACGCGCCATGGAGGTCGTGCGTGATCTTGGGTTGGAAGAGGAGGTTGTGAGGGCGGCCACCCCTTGGGATCAGATGGGCGATACGCTATTCACCACTAGCCTGGCGGGTGAAGAAATCGCACGAATGCGTACCTGGGGCACCGGCGACAAACGCAAGGGCGATTACGTCCAAGGCAGTCCATGCACCATGCTTGATCTCATCCAGCCAGAGATGGAATCAATCCTCCTTAAGCATGCTGCGGCCCGCGGCGCTCAAGTGAGCTTCAACACCGAATACTTGAGCCATAAGCAAGATGCTGAAGGCGTGACTGCTTGCTTGAAAGACGTTCTAACTGGTATCGAATACGAAGTTCGGGCGAAGTACCTGGTGGGCGCTGATGGAGCCAACTCTAAAGTTGCCAAAGAGATCGACCTGCCGATCGAAGGCAAGATGGCCAGGGCTGGAACCGCTTACGTCATCTTCAATGCAGACCTGAGCAAGTATGTTGAACACCGCCCAAGCATCCTGCAGTGGATCGCTACTCCAGAGGCTGGCTTCGGTGAGATCGGAATGGGCTTGCTCCGCGCTATCCGCCCGTGGGATCAGTGGATTGCGGGCTGGGGTTTCGACATAGCCAATGGCGCCCCAGACCTGTCGCCAGAAGTTGTATTGAACAAGATCCGCCTACTGGTGGGCGACCCCGATTTGGAAGTCCAGATTGAGCGCATGTCGACTTGGTATGTAAACCAGGCACATGCCACAGAATACTCCCGTGGTCGGGTGTTCTGCGCCGGCGACGCAGTCCACCGTCATCCACCATCCAGTGGCCTGGGCTCCAACACCTGCATGCAGGATGGATTCAACCTCGCTTGGAAGTTGGCTTACGTCGTCAAAGGCTTCGCCGACCCAAATCTGCTGGAAAGCTACACCGCCGAACGCGCTCCTGTAGGCAAGCAGATCGTGGCTCGTGCCAACCAATCCCGTAAGGACTATGCACTACTGAAAGAGTGCTTCAACTTCGGTAATGGCGTGAACACGACTGCCAAGCTGCTTGATCGTATGCGCGACCCGAGTCCTGCTGGGGTAGAGGTTCGTATCAACCTGCAGAAGGCGCTGGAAATCAAGAGCCGCGAATTCAACGCTCAAGGTGTTGAACTAAACCAGCGCTATGAGTCTTCCGCTATTAAAGCTGATCCACGGGACGGGGCTGAGGCTTGGTCCCGAGACAAAGAGCTTTACCTGCAGGCTACAACTCGCCCTGGTGCCAAGCTTCCACACGCCTGGTTGGTTGACGAGACCGGTCACCGCATCTCCACGCTGGATGTAGTAGGTAAGGGGCAAATGACCCTTATCACAGGCCTTGCCGGACAGGCATGGGTGACTGCAGCTGAGCGCTTGAACCGGCCGTTCCTCAAAACAGTTGTCACAGGCGCAAAAGGTACCGCAGACCTTTACTGCGATTGGCAAACTGTTCGAGAAATTCATGAAGCCGGCGCCGTTCTCGTACGACCTGATGGCTATGTCGCCTGGCGGCAGAGCGATGCTGTTTGGACTGCCGAAGAAGCTGCCTCGCAGTTGCAGAAGGCGCTCCAAAGCGTCCTCAGCTAAGCGTTGCCTCAAAGGCCCGGCTCGATGCCGGGCCTTCTTGTATTTGCTCCCAATAGCGATGGCAGCCATCTAATGATCCGGACAGTGCCCAAGGAAGTCGGACGTCTGTGGCACGAACATGAAATAACGGCCCACGGTTTCCGCGCACCTACAGAACCATCGTACGAACGCCTTGGCATCGACCCTGTTGTGCTAGAGCTGTCTCTCTCACATAAGATACCAGGTGCACTTCGCTGCTTATGCTCGTGCGCAGCTACTGGATCAAACGCGCGAAACGGCGCAGCAGTGGGCAAATTATCTAGATCTGCTGCGGCTACAGGCAGGGCAAAAAACAGATCAATGCAAATAGAGTCATGCTTTTTGACCGGCAGATAATTTTTTGAATGGCCACCCCCTGCACCTGCGTCCAAGAGAAATTGGTATCGAGGTAGCCTCTGCAGAAAGCACTGGAACGAACGCAGAGCTAGAAACCTATTTTGACGCCGCCGACGATTTGCGCACGTACAAAAACATTGCTTAACGACCTGTGTTTTTGGCGGGGACGGGACATGGATCTGCGCTCTTTCTCCTTGAGCGCATCGAGGCTTTTCTGTTTTCAGCGATTTCGATGTACAGGGTAATCTTCACATTGGTGAGACTGGAAAATTGGCCCATTGCTCAAGCGGCTCGTCGAACAGTTATTCAAATGTGATTTCGCTAACCTACCTTCGTCGGCTTCAAAGCGATGAGCAGCAACGCCATGCCGTTTGCCGGTCATGCCTTCGCCATGCATTTGAGCAGATTCAGCCCGGCGATCTGCTGGCCATTGATAGCCGCAACGGAGCGGCTTCCGCCTCGGCTGGCAACTTTCCGATGAACCGGCTGCTCGTTTGTGGTGCCCGATGCAATTCGTCGCCGAAGCAACCCGCGAGTTGGCTGTCGGCGATCTATAGGCCATAGGGACCTACATCGATCCTAAGCTCGCTTCGGTCTTCGAGATGAGCTGGATCGTCATGTCAGTAGACATCGGAAGAAGACGCAACATTGGTAATGGGCGGCAAGAAGGCTGAAGGCCGTGGCAACTTTATATCAGCCCTGGGTACTCGCAGAAGTCACTAGCCGGATGACCTCATTCAAACAGGAGTTGTTTGGGCTGATGCCGTTGATCATCACCGTACTCGATTCTCATGCGCTAGAATCTTTCTACTCGTGCTCACGGACTAGCACATAAAAATCAGGTGAAGACTGGTCAAGCATATTTTTACGTGATACCTGCTAGCAGAAACAGTGATTGGTTTGGAAGGAAATTTTGCTCTCAAGTTTCACTTCTAAAAAATATACGCCAAATATAACCTCAAAAAAACGTACTCGATGTTTAGATAGATTAAACAAACTAAATTAAAGCCTACTAGACGCGAGCACCTTCATGATTAAAATTCTAGCCGCTGTACGCCTATAATCCGCGATGACTCATGCTGAGTTTTTGGAATATACAGAGCACCAGCATGGAGAAATCGCTTGAGCTAAGCCTTTAGGTGTCAAAGGATAAGTGCAAAATCATGTCATCGACTCTTCTTTCGGCAATTGCTTCCGATATTTCCTACACAAGCCTTTCACAGAGACTCAATCACAAAATTATTTTTGACGAAATGTCAGATTCAACTCACACCTTCAGCGATCCCTATACGCAACAAACCAGCGGACCAGCCCCAAAAAACTTCGCTGACCTGTCTAACCTAGCAGCTCAATTGATGGATGAAGTAAAGATACCCAATGTAGGTAAAATCGCCCTCAAATGAAGGCGATGGTTTTCCTGAAAAAGAACCCAACTGTAAACCTGAATACCTTTTTTACCGCTTAGGATTTGGCGCACGATGCAATCGCCATTCAATATCCAAATTTCCGAAATGCGCTACGCGGACGTGTTCGTTACAGATATCTACCCGAAGGACACAGAGTGACATGCTATTTCGTGCCAAACATTGCGGTATACGAAGATACTTCCAACATGTGGCTTGAAAATCAAGCCGATCTTTTTATTTTTCGTCAGTATCAAAGATCACTATTCCAACAGCTTTTTGACGAAGGCGCAGCACTATCGTCAGAATCTCATTTCGTGTATATCAAAGAGGTTATCATTCTAAATCTGTGCCAGTAAATTCAACAATGAAAGGTCTGTTCTACATCACTTAAATGGTGGTTCTCCCCAAGTGAGTTTGCATTCGGTGGTGCGCACTCATAGCCTTGGTACAGGGCACCGGATGTAGAATAGCTGTTCATTAAAACTCAAGCATATTTACTGAAGCAGGCGTGGATTTGATTCTGGAAAGATTTCCCGGCCCTAGGGAAAGCAGAACGCCTGTCAAACCCACCACCAATCCTCCGCCATCCAGCCAAGGGACTCGATAACTTAGATAGGCTCAGCCAACGTAGCAGTGGATTCTCGCATAATCTGAGCATGCTCGTCCTTATCACCCGCACTTTTTTCTATCTCGCACAGCCGTGCAGAGTTCTCGACCACCAGTTGGCAACGTTCCCAACGCCGCGCTTCAAACCGGTTCAGGGCAGCCTGTAGATTGCTACCGGCAAACAATTCTTCGGCAAGCACGATGGCGCTCTCGATACCGATTCCAGCCCCGGAGGCCAGATGTGGCGTGGTGGCATGCACCGTGTCCCCAATCATCACAATACGGCCCTTATGCCATGGCAACGGCACCAAAAGATTGGTCAGCGGACGATAGTCGATATGGGTACCCGGCTCGCACAGTTGCGGCACAAGCGCTTGCAGGATCGGAGCGGGGAACTCACCCAGAAGACGCGCCATTTCGCCAGGCCAACTGGCCGGATCAATCCATTCGGAAAACTCGCGGTTTTCCATGAGAAACATATACATATGCGTCTCTGAAATCGGGTTTACGCCGACCTTGGTGCGTCCCAGCCAATGACTGGGGCGGACGATTTCCTGCGGACGCTTGAGCACTGCACGCCAGACACTTTGGTGAATGGGTTTTGGCGAGGGTGCTTCTGGAAACAACTCCTTTCGCAACCGCGAATGCACGCCATCGGCGGCGATGACCAGGTCATAGCGCCCAGCGGTTCTATCCGTGAAAGACACGTCAACGCCCTCTGCATGTTCGACGATGCTGTCGAACGTGATGCCAAGGCGCACATTGGTGCCGACTTCCCGAGTCTTATCGGCAAAAATTCGAGCCAGTACCGGGCGCAGGATGCCACCGCCACAGGGAATCGGTTTATCGCTGACCGGGGGTCGAAGCGCCAACTGCACGATCAGGTCACCCGCTGGTGAGAACACATCGAAATTGGTCGACAGATACCCTTCGGCAGCCGCCCTCTCCAGAATGCCGACCGTATCCAGGGCGCGCAACGTGGGCCCACTGAGCGTAATACCCGCCCCCAGGGGGCACCACAAAGGATCTATTTCGACCAGGTCCACTTCGACGCCCTGACGGGCAAGCTGGATAGCCGCGGTCATGCCGGAAAACCCTCCTCCGACCACCAGGACCTTATTGACTGCTGCAATCATCACGCTCTCCTAATTATTCTTATTTCAATCGGGCTGACATTGCATTGCGCACCGACGAGCCCGGCAGCGCTATCGACTAAAATGCCACAGGCTCATGAAGTACCGACTGAAAATGCCGGGTCAACAACGAGACTATCGAATTGGATATCCGCGCTGAAATCGCTTTCCACAATCCGAGGTATCGCCGCAGGTGATGGGTGCTTTGGGTGTAAGCCCTCCCGATTGCTCCGGGTGCCTGCCGTTGCGGCAGGACCAGGCTTAGTCAGCCTGCGCGATAGCCAGCTCGCGCCTATAAATACAGGAGGCCGACGCATATACGGTTCATATGAACCGCAATCCATCAGCCTCCACTCGCGCCTGACTACTTCATTTCACACGCTTTCCAGGCCATCCCAACAGAGGTATTTCACCTCAAGGAATTCGTCGATCCCAAGGTGAGATCCCTCTCGCCCGAGACCGCTCTGCTTCACGCCACCGAAAGGTGCAACCTCATTTGAAATCAAGCCACAGTTGATCCCGACCATGCCTGATTCAATGCGTGCAGCGTTACGCCAGATCCGCGCCGCGTCACGGCTGAATAAGTAGGTGGCAAGGCCATACTCGCTATCGTTGGCCATCGTGATGGCCTCATCATCCGTCTCGAAACGCAACAGGGGCATGACCGGGCCGAAGATTTCCTCTTGGGCAATCCGCATGGTATGTGTCACATCCGCAAGCACCGTGGGCTGGAAGAACCCGCCACCGAGTGCATGACGGGTACCGCCGACCAACAGTCGGGCGCCGTGCGCGAGCGCATCATCTACAAGCGCCTGGGATTTCTGCACCGAGGCCTCGTCGATCAGCGGCCCCACCTGCACACCGGGCTTCAGGCCATTCCCCACCTTTAACCGTGCTACGCGCTCGACGATGCGCTCGGCCAGTGCGTCATACACCCCAGACTGCACCAGCACCCGATTCGCGCCGATACAGGACTGTCCGCTGTTGCGAAATTTGGCCAACATCACCCCGTCGGCGGCCGCATCCAGATCCGCGTCGTCAAAGACAATGAAGGGCGCATTGCCGCCCAATTCCATCGAGCATTTCTTGACAGTTTGCGCCGCTTGCGCCAACAGCAGCCGGCCAACTTCAGTGGAACCGGTGAACGTGAGCTTGCGCACCAACGGGTTGGCCGTCAGTTCGCCTGCAATGTCGCGGGTATCATTACCGGTGATCACGCTGAAGACACCGGCCGGTATCCCGGCGCGTTGCGCGAGTTCGGCGAGTGCAAGCGCCGTCAGCGGTGTCTGGCTTGCCGGTTTAACCACCATCGTACAGCCTGCGGCGAGCGCCGGAGCGGCCTTGCGGGTGATCATGGCAGCCGGAAAGTTCCACGGTGTTATGGCGGCGCAGACCCCGATGGGGTCGCGCAGTGCAATGATACGCTGCGTGTCTTTTACCCCGGGGAGCACGTCACCACGCACCCGCGTGGCCTCTTCTGAAAACCATCGCACGAAAGAGGCGGCGTAATCGACTTCCCCGCGCGCCTCTTCCAGCGGCTTACCCTCCTCCAGAGTAATCAGCGTGGCGATGTCCTCCCGATGCTCAACCATCAACTCATACCAACGACGCAACACCTCGCCACGTCGTTTAGCCGTCAAGCGTCGCCATGGGCCAAAGGACTCATGCGCGGCCTCAATTGCACGGCGCACTTCGGGCCTGCGGCACCGCGGCAGCTCGGTGAGTACCGCTTGATCCACCGGATTACGCAGCGTGTACTGACCGTGCGGCGTCTCGTTCAGCCACTCTCCAGCGATGTAGGCACCGGTACGCCACAGCGTGGGATCTTTAAGTAAATGCTTCACTTTGCAATCCTCCTGATCAGCAAGGGTGACGCCCGATCATGAAGGCGCTGTCTGGATCCGAAGTCACCGGCAGGCCCGCAGCAACCAGCCCTTGACGCAGGGATTTCATGAGGCGATCCGGCACGCGCATCGCTGGGGCACGCAGTGGGCCGCCGTTGAAGCCAGCAAGCCAGTCCTGGTATTTCCACATCGTGCGATTGAGCACCCCCGTGCCGCCGGCATAGCTTTGAGCGGCGGC
>Ga0065704_10070525_pt1 | contig 21766 bp, 19 predicted proteins | sample SwiRhicommuniRL2_FD_59091 | JGI IMG/M metagenome (GOLD analysis project Ga0065704, IMG submission 59091) | Switchgrass rhizosphere bacterial communities from Rose Lake, Michigan, USA - RL2 v2 (version 2) | ecosystem: Host-associated > Plants > Roots > Rhizosphere > Soil | place: East Lansing, MI | reverse complement strand
CGCCGCCGTGATCGAGCATGGTAGCTTCCGACGATGCGGGCAGAAGCTGAATATTTCGCCGGTATCGGTAAGCGAGCACATGCGGGCGCTCGAAACCCACTTGGGCGTCGAGCTGTTCGTCCGGTCCCCCGGCGGCGCAGTTACGCCCACGGCGGCGGGCGCGCGGGCGTTCGATTCAGTTCACGAGCTTTTGGCCGACGTTCAGGACTTTATCAGCTACGTCGTAGGCGACAGCGCACGGCAGGAGCCGATCCGCATCGCAATGCACGGCTTCATGATGCGCAATCTGGCGAGCGCGGTGGCTGCATTCGATGCGGTGCACGAGCGTCAGTTGAGTTTTATCAGTGACGATGGCGCGCCGGAGGATCTGCACCGCCGCGTGATCGCGGGCCAATTGGACGCGGCCTATTTTTACGCGGTCGAAGGCGCATATGGCCTTGGCCAGACCGTCGGTCATGAGCAACTGGCGATCTATGTCGGTGAGGGTCATCCTCTGGCTGCTGAGATCAACGTAACGGCAGCGCAGTTGAACGCGACACCAATCATCGGTTTGGCACCCGAAAAGCCGCTGCGGCACATGGTCGACGAAGCGCTCCGTCGGCATGGCGTCGCCCATTCAAATCATGTCGTCGAAACATCGGAGTTCGGGCTGATCCTCAGCAGCCTTCATCGCAACTTGGGCTTCACCTGCATGTTCGAAAGCATCCAAGGGGAGGAAAAGCAAGCAACGGGCCTGTCGATCGTACGCTGCGAGACCCCGATACCGCCATTGGAAATTCGTCGAATGACCCGGCGAACAGCGCTCCGCTTTCAAGACGTGCGTGATGCTCTCCGGTTGGCCGAGCAGACCTTCGCGCGGGCGTGACTTTATGACGGCCGAGCGAGCGAAGGGTCGTGCTGTGTCAAGCGACTGTGCCGCTCCTTGCATCGGTGAGGAAACGCGCTTTCGCCAAGCATTCGGCCAACTCCTCCTGGGCGAGTGAATCTGCGACGATGGCCGAACCAATTCCCATATGGGGTGGTCGGCCAAAACTGGAATCGATGGTCCGTATAGCGACGTTGAAGGCGGAGGAGCCGTCCGGCGCCAGATATCCAATCGAACCTGTATAAATTCCGCGCGACCTGCGCTCGGTCTCGGCGATGATCTCCATGGCTCGGATTTTTGGGGCACCTGTCACCGATCCGCAGGGAAACATCGACGTCAACAGCCTGACCGCGTCGCAATCGTCTGCAAGACATGAAGTGATGGTGGAAGTCATCTGGTGAACCGTCGGATAAGTTTCGACGTCAAACAGCGATGTCACCTTCACACTTCCCGGCGTTGACACCCGCGACAGGTCGTTTCGCAACAAATCCACAATCATCAGGTTCTCTGCCCGATCTTTCGGGTTTGCGGCGAGAAGCCGGGCAGCCGCCATGTCGGCTACAACCTCACGTTGCCGCGCAGCCGTGCCTTTCATCGGCCTGACGCAAACCCTGCCTTGATCCAAGGTGAAGAAATTCTCGGGCGACAAGCTTGCGATCGACTGAGACGTGGTTTCAATCAGTGCGCCCCAGCCTGCCCGCTGCCTGGGGCGAAGTTGCCAATATAGTTCCGCCAGGGCTTCGGGTGGAACATCCACGACCGCATCGAAGGTGAAATTGGCCTGATAGATGTCGCCTGCGGAGATGTAGGTCGCAATCCTTTTCAGCTCTTCGTTGTAGCGCGCGGCGTCTGTGAGGGGGCGAAACGATGGCGGTTCATAGTGGGGGCGCCGCCGAAAGGTCTGCGGCTCGCACACCCTTGGCGTATCGAACTCTCCGAACCACAATAAGGGGGTATCCGATTGCACGGCCAACCGAGACATTTTCGGTTCGAACGCCATTCCTGCCTCATAGGCAAGATAACCAGCGAGATATCGGCCTCGCGAGAGCGCGAAGCGCATCCGATCCAAACAGGGCGCGACATCATCAATCCGCTCAGCCTGGATGATCCCTTGTGGTTCGGTGAACAGAAAGGCGTGAGCATTGCCGCGGACATCGCTGCGCGCATCGTCCAGGAGAACGAAGGGCGCTTTCCTGTCGCGTATGAAATGAGCTTTACATGCGCAATCGCCCCGCGCAATTCGCGCCAACCCGGTCTGCGCCCAGCCTGACGGCGCCTTGGCCGAGGTCATGCGCCCTGCCGCCGCCCGGTATATTCAGCACGCATACGCCGATCCTCGCCTCATGCTCCTAGTCGGCCTTGCGGGTAGCCACTGCTCCTCAACCGGATAATCATTGTTGGTGGCAGGTCGCCGTAAGGCTCATGGCTCAGGACCAGCCATCTTGCTCGTCCAAGCTGGCGGCGAGCTCGCCGATCACCCGATAACATTCGATCACGCTGGCGACGGAGCCAATCGGCTCGCGCCCTTCGCGGATTGCGGCGATGAACTCGCGATCCTGTAGTTCGATGCCGTTCATGCTGACATCGACCTGCGACACGTCGATCGGCTCTTCCTTACCATTCACGAGATCGTCGTAGCGCGCGATGTAGGTGCCGGTGTCGCCGATATAGCGGAAGAAGGTGCCCAGCGGACCGTCATTGTTGAACGACAGCGCCAGGGTCAGGATCTGGCCCCTGTCGGTTTTCAGCTGGATCGACTGATCCATCGCAATCCCGAGTTCCGGATGGCGAGGACCTTGCAGGATGTTGGCCTTCACCACTTTGGCGCCGGTCATATACTGGAAGATGTCGATCGAATGCGCCGAATGGTGCCACAGCAGATGGTCGGTCCAGCTGCGCGGCTCGCCCTTGGCGTTGATATTCTTGCGACGGAAGAAGAATGTCTCGATGTCCATCGCCTGGATCGTGAACTCGCCGGCGTCGATCTTCTTTTTCACCCACTGGTGGCTGGGATTGAATCGGCGCGTGTGGCCGACCATGCAGACGAGCCCGGTTTCCTGCTGCTTGGCCAGGACCGCCTGCGCTTCGTCCCAAGAGTCCGCTACAGGAATTTCCACTTCGACATGCTTGCCGGCATCCATTGCCTGGATCGCCTGCCGCCCATGCAGCGGCGTAGGTGTCGTGAGGATGACGGCATCGATGTCATCGCGTTTCAGCACCTCGTCGTAGCTGTCGCTCACATCGGTGATGCCGTATTTCGAAGCCAGCCTTTGGGCTTCCTCATGCGAAGCGCTGACGACCACCGCGACTTCCGCGCCCTCGATGGCCTTCAGCGCGTCGAGGTGTTTCTCGCCGAAGGCACCGGCGCCGACCAGAGCGATACGCATGTCCGTTCAATCCTTATCTTCAAGAGTGTTTGCAAAAGCGGGCCTGACGCAAATCCTTGGGCTCGCCGGGCTTAGTCTCTCAGCATGGTTCGAGCACAAGATGCCCGATCGCGGTGTTGCTGCACGGAACATGATAATGACGATGGAGCAGCCGGGTCCGGGGGCCCAGCGCGCCCCGCATGATCAGCCACATCACCATCTCGATTCCCTCTGATCCCGTCTCGCGCAGATATTCAATGTGTGGGATGTGGCGAGCGGCCTCGCTCTCGCCGATGAGGCTGTCCATGAACCTGTTGTCCCACGCGGCGTTGATCAGGCCGGCACGCTGGCCCTGAAGCTGGTGGCTCATGCCGCCGGTGCCCCAGATCTGGACATCGAGTTCCTCCGGGAAACTTTCGACTGCCCGCCGGATCGCCTCACCCAGCATCCAGCAGCGGTTGCCCGAAGGAACGGGATAGGTGACGACGTTTACGGCGAGCGGAATGACCTTCGCCGGCCAGGCGGCGGGCGTGCCGAACATCATGGACAGCGGAACGGTGAGCCCGTGATCGACATCCATCTGGTTGATGATGGTCATGTCGAACTCTTCGAGAATCAGGCTTTGCGCGATGTGCCAGGCGAGGTCTGGATGCCCGATCACGTCCGGCACGGCACGAGGGCCCCAGCCCTCATCCGCAGGTTTGAAATGCTCGCCGGTGCCGATCGCGAAGGTCGGGATGATATTGGCGTCGAATGCGGAGGCGTGATCATTGTAGACCAGCAGGATGACATCCGGCTTCCGTTCCGCTTCCCAGCGTTTCGTCCATTCATAGCCGGAAAAAATGGGATGGAAGTAAGGATCCCGCGTCTTGTCCTGATCCACGGCGACGCCAAGGAGGGGAACGTGGCTCGTAGCGATTCCGGCGCTGATGCGGGCCATGTCAGCGCGCATCCTTGATCGAGCGGACACCATCGGGCGAGCGCCCGCCTGAATTCATCATTGCCTGATACTCCTCGACGCTCATGCCGGTCATCGTGCTGACCGCCTGGACGAAGCTGAGGCCATCGGTCGAAAATACCTTCGCGAGGAAATAGATGTTGCCGCCAAGATCGAGAAGGCGGTTGTAATCGCGTGCCAGCACGGCCTGCTTCTGCTCGTCGCTCATCGGCCACTGGTCGAGATAGGCGGCCTCATCGGCTTTCCATAGCTCGCGGTTTTCCGCCTTCATCAGGCTCATGGCGAACTGGTTGAGATGATAACCCTGCCTGGCTCGCTTCGCCGTGTAGATCCGCGTTCCGGGTATATCGTCGAACTCGGCCAGATAGTCGTGGATGTCGGCCTTCTCGCTCATGCCCCGCTCCATTCGAACGCCAGCGCGCCTTCCCGGAAGGCGAAACGATTGAGATGACTGGCGATCACCTCCTTCATCTGTTCCGCGCTCGCCGCGTCGGCAGTCACCAGGGTGATCGCGATCCCGCCATCCTTGGCATCGAAAGTCGCTTGGGTCTCCGCGCTGAACGGCACCGTGCCGCGACCATCCGCATAGCTCGTCGCGAATTTGTGCCCCCAGTGCTTTATGAGCTGCTGGATATACCGATCAGCCGATGCCGTGGGAGCGCGCCCATGCGTGATCATGCCAGTTCCTGCTCGAAGCCGGCGGTTGTGCGCTTGATCGCTCGGGCGATCATCTGGCGGGACCGGGTTCCACCTTCGTCGATGCGATAAGCCGAGAGTTTGAGTTCGGGGTTGGCTTTGATCGCCTGCTGCTGCGCTTCCAGGACCACCTTGTCCTGCGCGAAGACGCCGCCCTGCTGGGCTTTGAAGCGGGCGGTGAAGCCGGCGTCGCCAATATCGAAATTCCGGGCCATGCCCCAGAAATAATGGTGCGTATCAGCGCTTTCCGGCGTCATGAAGTCGACCACCATGCCGCGCACGCCCTGGTCATGGTCCGCCAGGGTCGCCCCGGCTCCCGATGGCGCCACACCCACGTCGATCATGACCGCGCTCGGAAGGAGGAAGCGGCATATCTGCCAGCGATCGACTGGCCCTTCACGCTTGAGCGCTTCCTTCCAGAAAGGCGGTGCCTCGATCCCCGGCATCCATCGTTCGACCACCACCTCTTCGCCGTCGACACGGGTCGCAATCGGCGCCTCCATGATTTCGGGCTGACCTATCGAGCCTGCGTGGACGTGGGTTTCGTGGGTCAGATCCATGAGGTTGTCGACCATCAGGCGATAGTCGCAAGCGACATGGTAATAGCCCCCGTCGAACACCCAGCCTTCAGCGGAACATGGCCACAGGTCAGGAATAAGTGCGAGGTCCGCCTGTGTCTTGTCGCCGATCCACACCCACACGAAACGGTGCTTTTCCGCCACGACATATGTTTCCACGCAAATCCTGCGGTTGACCGCCTCTGATTTGAGCGGCATCTCCTCGGCCACCCCATCGGGCCCAATCTTGAGCCCGTGATATTTGCAACGGATTGAATCGCCTTCGCGCAGCCCCATCGACAGCGGCAGCAGCCGATGGGGGCAGGCGTCGCGCATCGCCACCACCGATCGATCGAGCCGGCGGTAAAAGACCATTGGCACGCCGCAGATCGTCCGCGCGAGCGGCGCGGTGTCGATCTCCGCGTCCCACCCGGCAACATACCAGGCATTTGAGATCCAGGTTGGTTCCGCCGCCATTCTCTAAAGCCCTCGCGCTTTGAGCTGCCGATCGAGCCGCGGGAAAACCCTGCGCGCGTTCCCCTCGAAGATCGCGTGCCGCTCGGCTTCGGAAATATCCAGCGCGTCTACATAGCGCTTGGTATCGTCGAAGTAGTGCCCCGTTGTCGGATCGATTCCGCGCACCGCGCCGATCATCTCGCTGCCGAACAGGATGTTCTTGGCGTCGATCACATCCGCCAGCAGATCGACGCCCGGCTGGTGGTAGACGCACGTATCGAAAAACACGTTGTTCATCAGATGCGTCTGCAGGTCTGGCTTCTTCAGCATGTCGGCAAGGCCCCGATACCGTCCCCAATGGTAAGGCACCGCGCCGCCGCCGTGCGGGATGATGAAGCGCAGGGTTGGAAAGCGACTGAACAGATCGCCTTCCAGCAATTGCATGAACGCGATGGTGTCGGCGGCGATGTAATAGCCGCCGGTCGCGTGCATCGCCGGATTACAGGAGCCCGACACATGGATCATCGCCGGAACGTCGAGCTCGCACATCGCCTCGTAAAACGGAAACCAGTAAGCATCGGTCAGCGGCGGGTGTCTGAAATAGCCGGCGCCCGGATCCGGATTGAGATTGCAGCCGATAAAGCCCATGTCGACGCAGCGCCGCAATTCGGCGATGGAGCTTGCCATGCTTGCTTCGGGCGATTGCGGGAGCATGCAAACCCCCACGAACGTCTCGGGAAACAGGCCGACCACCCGCGCGATCAGGTCATTGCACACTTGCGCCCACTTCACCGCGACGGTCTGGTCGCCGACATGCGGCGCCATGGCGCTGGCACGGGGCGAGAAGACCGTCAGGTCCGCGCCACGCTCCTTGATCAGGCGCAACTGGTTGGCCTCTATCGTCTCGCGGATCTCGGCATCTGAAATAGCAGGGTACGCAGGCGCCGCCTCGCCTGCCTTGAAGGCCGCCTTCTGCTGTTCGCGCCAGGCGTCGTGCGCGGCTGGCAGGACCGTATAGTGACCGTGACAGTCGATGATCATGGCTTTTGCTCTTGCTCTCTGCAGCCTGCGCCGCGCTGGCGCAGTACGGTGCCGTTGGTCATCACCGGCGCAACGCCCAGTGCTGTCAGCGTCTTCGCCGCTTCTTCCATTTCCGCTGCCCGCCGCAGCCCGTGCGTCGTCATACGCTCCAGATTGTACGCGGCCCGCTCGCCCCAAGGTCTGGGTTTCTCACTGGCATCGAGCGAGGCAAGCACCTCTTCGATGACCTCGGCGCGCTTCGCAGCGGCCATCATCTCGTCGGTCAACGCCTCGACCCCTTTGATCATGACCGACCGGATCATCTTTATGGCGCTGGCACGTCCCACTTCCGGCCCCACCACTCGCAGGTTTTCGAACCCGATGCCGCGCAACGTCAGGAGAGCCTCGTCCGCAGCATCGCCGGAAATCAGCAGCGGCACGCCCAGACGTGCCGGCTCGACCGGGGCCAGAACTGCTACGTCGATGTAGCGCCCGCCTGCCGCTTCGATTGCACTGGCGGCTGCCCGCTTGGTTTCGGGCGCTACCGAGTTCATGTCACACCACAGGGCACCCGGCGCCAAGAGCGGCGCGTAGGCCTCCGCAGCGTGCAGCGACTGGTCGGCGGTGACCAGAGAGAGCACCAGCGGCACGCTAGCCAGAACTTCTGCTGGTGCGGCCGAAGTATAGAGACCTGACGAAGCAGCGGCCTCCCGCCGTCCAGGGATATGGTCCCAAACCGCCACCCCGTCCAGCCATCGGCCGGCCGTGGCAAAGGTCGATCCGGCCTCTCCATATCCAATCAAGGCGTGGGTGCGCTGCATGGCTGAAGGGTGGCTCTCCAGCGTTTGAACCACAAATCGAAAAGCGCGCCCGGTGATAAGCTCATGCTAAACCTGATATTGCGCTAAGCATCCCGATCAATTTTTGATTTGATGATCGGCCCATGCGCAAAGAGCGCGCCAGGACACTCAATGCTCGCGTTATTCCTCAACCAGACACAGCTCTAAGATCCGCGAGAAATTCTGCCTGTATCGTGGTCGGTCGCCAAGATGCGCGGCTGGTCACGCCGACTGTCCGCTCCTGCGCAGTGGGCGCGTTCCCGAGCGTCACCAGCCATCCAGCCTCCAGCTCGACAGCCACCTGATCTGGCGAGAGCATGGTCAGCAGATCGCTTTCGATCAGCAATTGCCGGATCGCCATCACCGAACCGGATTCGATCGGCACCGGCGGCACGGCCACTCCGGCATCCTCGAACATCCGTCGCCAGCTTTCGCGCAGGGGCGCGCCCGGCGCCGCTATGACCCAGGGGTGCTCTGCAAGCCGTTCCAGCGTTGGCGCCCCCCCCTCAAGCGGATGCCCCTTACGTGCGATAACCGCCGGCCGGTCGTGAAATAACGGCTCCTGCACGAGGTCGGGCTCTATCAACGGCTCGCGCAGCGCGCCGACCATCAGGTCGACCGCCCCATTGCGCAGCGGCTCGACCAGTTCCGCGCGCGAGCCTTCGACAATCGAAATCTGCACTTGCGGATGACGCCGCAAAAACCTGGCTACGGCGGCCGGGACAATTTTGGCACGTGAAAGGGGCATTGCGGCGACCACGATCCGCCGCGTCTCATATCCTTTCAAGGCGTCGAGTTCGGCCAGACCGGCCTCGATTTCAACGCGTGCGAGGCGAAACGATCGCGCCAGCGCCGCTCCTGCTTCGGTCATGACGACGATCCTGCCGCGCCTGTCGACAAGCTTGCGCCGCAACGACAGCGACAAATCGCTGACCGCGCGATGAAGGGATGGCACGGACAGTCCGGTGAGAACCGCCGCCCCGGTGTAGCTTCCGCTATCGGCCAGCGCGAGCATGGCGCGCATTCGTGACATCGTAACGTGCGGGTTGGCGATATATTCCAGCGCGGCGCGGATGCGCGGCACTAACAGCAAGCCAGCATCGGTCGGCACCATGCCATCCTGGCACCGGTCAAACAACGGTGTGCCCAGCACCCCCTCGATCCGTGCGAGAGCCTGCGTCATCGCGGGCTGGGTCAGGTTAACGGCCTGTGCGGCCGCGCTCATTCTGCCGAGTTCGGCGATTTTGACGACCCCCCGAAGATGTCGCAGATTCAAATCCCAGATACGCATTGCAGCAGGTTTAGCGAAAACTAATCGCTTGGCCAACGTTCGGTATTCCCCCTTCGGTTGCATACGTTCACACAGGTGGCTGTTCTAAGACTTTCATTTGGAGCCAGGTCTATGAGCGGTATCGTCGTCCAGAACATAGCGCGGGCCGACCCGGAAGTGATAGATGGCCTCGCCGCCTGCGGGGTCGCCACAGTTCACGAGGCGCAAGGCCGCACGGGCCTGCTTGCGAGCTATATGCGGCCGATCTACACAGGTGCTCGCCTCGCCGGGAGCGCCGTGACGATCAGCGCCCCGCCGGGCGACAACTGGATGGTCCATGTCGCGATCGAACAGCTTCAGGCGGGCGACATCCTTCTTCTCGCCCCCACCAGCCCTTGCGAAGACGGCTATTTCGGCGACCTGCTCGCGACCAGTGCGCAATCCCGCGGTTGCCGCGGCCTCATCATTGACGCCGGGGTTCGCGACGTGCGGGATCTGACCGAAATGAAATTCCCGGTCTGGTCGAAAGCGATCTTCGCGCAGGGCACGGTCAAGAACACGCTGGGTTCTGTGAACGTGCCGGTCGTTTGCGCCAACATGCTGGTCAATCCGGGGGATGTGCTCGTCGCTGACGATGACGGCGTCTGTGTCGTTCCTCGGGAAAATGCCGAAGCCGTCCTTGAAGCAGCGCGGAAGCGGGAGGCGAATGAAGTCGAGAAGCGAGCCAAGCTCGCCTCCGGCGTGCTCGGCCTGGACATATACAAGATGCGCGAGAGGCTTGCCGACCAGGGTCTGCAATATGTGTGATTTCTCCTATGTTCGCGAGCTTCCATGATGACGGACGGCGTCCCCTGCATGTGGATGCGAGGCGGCACATCCAAGGGCGGTTATTTCCTCAAGGCCGACCTGCCTGAGGACATTGCGGCGCGCGACGCGTTTCTTCTGGCCGTCATGGGCAGTCCCGACCCTCGCCAGATCGACGGAATGGGCGGTGCCGATCCGCTGACCAGCAAGGTCGCGGTGGTCAGCCGGTCTGCGCGTCCGGGGATAGATGTCGATTACCTGTTCCTTCAGGTATTCGTCGATCAGGCCATAGTTACAGACGCTCAGAATTGCGGCAACATCCTGGCCGGCGTGGGCCCGTTCGCAATCGAGCGCGGGCTTGTCTCGGCGCAAGATGACGAAACCCGCGTCGTCATCTTCATGGAGAACACCGGGCAAGTCGCGGTCGCGACGGTACAGACCCCCGGAGCGGTGGTCACATATGACGGGAACGCGGCTATCGATGGCGTCCCTGGCACGCACGCACCGATCCCTATCGAGTTTCGCGATACCGCCGGATCATCCTGCGGCGCCTTGTTGCCAAGCGATCGCCCGGTCGAGGTGGTGAACGGCGTTCCGGTAACGCTGATCGACAATGGCATGCCCTGCGTGGTGATGAAGGCGGCGGATCTCGGGATCACCGGCTATGAGGACCGTGAAACGCTCGACGCGGATAGCGCACTCAAGGCAAGGATAGAGGCGATCCGCCTTGCGGTGGGCGAGAGGATGAATCTTGGCGACGTGCGCGAAAAGTCCGTCCCCAAGATGATGCTGGTCGCGCCGCCAAAAGATGGCGGCGCAGTCTGCGTGCGCAGCTTCATTCCGCACAGAGCGCATGCCACCATCGGCGTGCTGGGCGCCGTTTCCGTCGCCACAGCTTGCCTGATCCCCGGTTCACCCGCGGCAGAAGTGGCGGTGGTGCCCGAAGGCCCCCGCAAGACAATTTCGGTCGAACATCCCACCGGCGAAATGAGCTGCGTGCTTGAAACCAACGAAGCGGGAGAGGTCGTGACCGCCGCGCTGCTCCGCACCGCCCGCAAGTTGATGGATGGCCGGGTGTTTGGCCGGCCCGATAATCAGTCTGGCCATCGTTGAACCACTGTCTGATCGGATGACCCAGATGACCCGACGCATCGTTTCATGGCACCCATGCCCCTCAAAGCCCGCCTTCGCTCCCCCGCCGGGCGCAGTGGATGCCCATTGCCACGTGTTCGGACCGATGGCGCAGTTCCCGTTCAGCGCCAAGGCAAAATATCTGCCGGAGGATGCCGGGCCGGAGATGCTCTTCGCCTTGCGCTATCGTCTCGGATTCTCGCGCAATGTGATCGTCCAGGCGAGCTGCCATGGCACCGACAATTCAGCTATGCTCGACGCCATCGCGCGATCGCGAGACCCGAATGGCATTCCCCTCGCCCGCGGCGTTGCTGTCGTCGATCCGGCCATATCGGAAGACGAACTGTCCCTGCTGCATGAAGGAGGCATCCGCGGTGTCCGCTTCAATTTCCTCAAGCGCCTCGTCGATGATGCGCCCAAGGACAAGTTCCTTGAGGTAGCTCGCCGTCTGCCGCCAGGGTGGCACGTGGTGATCTATTTCGAGGCGGACATACTCGATGAACTTCGGCCGTTCATCGACGCCGTCCCGGTGCCGCTGATTATCGACCATATGGGCCGGCCCGATGTGCGCCAGGGCCCGGATGGCGCCGATATGACGGCGTTCCGGCGCCTGCTCGACTCGCGGCCCGACATCTGGTTCAAGGCGACGTGTCCCGACCGGCTGGAGGCCAGAAAGGAAGGCGGCAAGGGATTTCCCTGGTCCGACTTTGCACGCTCGGTCGCGCCGCTTGTTGCCGATTATCCGGATCGCTGTTTGTGGGGAACGGATTGGCCGCATCCGAACATGGAAACCGAAATTCCTGATGACGGACATCTCGTCGACATGATCCCGCAGATCGCGCCTACCGCCGACCTCCAGCATCGCCTTCTCGTAACGAACCCCACCGCGCTTTACTGGGCTGATTAGCCTCGCGCTGGGAGTGACGCGTCTAGCGCGCCTCATCATGACGATGCGCTGGAAGGAACGCAGGAGAGCGGCCATATGATGCGCTTCTGACAACAAATCGATGACAGACGGCTAGTCCAGGGCGCTTCGCCAGCCATCCGGCTACCGGCAGTCCGTCTGGCGCCGCCGCTCCCATTCCCCGCGCAATGAAAAAGAGGCGCGCGATTTGCCGTGGCGGAGCCCAACCTCGCCTCGCGCGACCGTTGAATTGCCGCACCCAAGACCGCAAGCGATTTAACAGGCCCTAAGCCTGGCTCGTTCGACAGCAACTGTCCTGTAGCACCTCGGCTTCGTAAAGTATTATGGTGGGCTGCACCGGTAGATTGCTCGCGTCCGCCTGCGCTGCGACCGCTTCTGGCGACTTCATCGAAGCCTCCCACTGCGCACGAGAATCGCATTCGACCTCGAAGATGCAGAACCACTCGCTTGGACCGGCGGGTGTCTGCGGCTCAAACGCGTAGGAAGCACGACCCCCGTTGGGGATAGCCCGGCATAACGGCACATGCCGTTCGATATAATGCTTCTTGAACGCCTCAGGATCGTCCGGACGGGGATACAGAAATGTGACCTTGAACATGATGGTATCGCCTTATCTCTAAGCTGGGGTCAGGCGGGCTCGGTCTGCCTGGCGGCAGTGGCCTCTCGTTCCTCCGCGCTCAGCTGATTCAAGACCTTGCGGAACAACGACAGGCCCCGATCCGCCTGGATCCAGCCCATCGTGCCCGGCGGCCCGGTGTCGATCATGCGCTGTTGCGCTTCGATCATGGCGGTATCCTCCCGGAACGCCTCGTCGACCATCCCGAATATGGCCGTAGCAGCCTCCGGACTCATGTCGGTTTTCCGGTGCGCCCCCGAATAGATGTATCGTGTCGATCGCTCTGTCAGGGGAGTGACCGCCTGGATACTGAACGTGTCGCTGATACATTCGAGATCCTTGGACGGCTCGGCAAAGTTCAGGCGCTCCGCGGTGCCGGCCGGATAGGTCCGGAAATGATTGATGAAGATGCCGGGCACCAGATACGAAAACCACATCCACTGGTCGGTGACGGGCGCGTCCGGCGCCTGCATTGCAGTGCGCCCGATCGACCAGTTGTTGTTGCTCACCCCGCGCGGCAAGGGCTGAGCGCCGGCGCCGGTCACCACATTGGGCTCGTCATCCCCTTCAACCTTACGCCCGATCGTCTTCTCATGCACGAAGGCGACGTGCGACAGATCGAGTAGATTGTCGTTGATGAGATTGTAGTTCGCAGCATAATTCAATTCGCCGCGATGCATATAAACGTCCTCGCGATCGAGCAGACTTACATCGGGAATGAGCGACATATCCGCCTGTTCCGGCTCGCCCATCCATATCCAGGCCCATCGGTGACGCTCGACCACCGGGTAGGTGCGCGCCTTGAGCGCCCCCGGCGCGCTTGCCTGACCGGGCACCTCAACGCAGCGGCCGTTCGTTCCAAAGCGCACGCCATGGTACATGCATCGGATCGTGTCGTCTTCGATCCGTCCGAGCGACAAGGGCGCCCAGCGATGCGGGCAGCGATCCTCCAGCGCGACGAGCGTGCCATCCTCCCGTCGCATCATCACAAGCGGTTCGTCGATGATCCGACGGGTGTATAATTTTCCCGTTTCAAATTCCGATGTCCAGCCGGCTACGTACCAGGCGCTCTTCAAGAACATCGCTTATCCTCTCCACTTGTTTGACCAGCTCGCTTGAACGCGAGACATGCCGCTATCAACCGCGAATCTGGTCGCGCAAGCAAGACCCCAGCCGGCCTCGAGGTTATAACCTTTTGGTTAAATGGTCGTCGTCGATGCGGCCGGTCATATCGTCCTGAAATCGTCCGCCGGAGCACAGTGATGCGTGATGAAGTCGATGATCCGCTGGATCTTAGGATCGTGACGTAGAGTATCCTGAACACAGAGGCGAACTTCAAAGCCGCTCATTTGAACCGGCAAACGCTTCACGTCGTTCTCATGAATGCCTTCACCAGCCACGACGCGCGGAAAGCTGCCGGTGTAACCCAGCCCCCGGCGCAAGGCTTCGATGGTAAGCGCGGGATGTTCCGACTCCAGGGCAACCGGGTAATCTTGGATACCGATCTGCGCGAGCGAGCGATCCACCAAGTCTTGGAAAAGCCTATCGGAATGGGCGGGAATGAACCCGAATTTCAACAAGTCGGAGGACCCTACTTTGTCCAATGCCGACAACGGGTGGGAGGCCGAAGCATATAGACCTACCGGCTCGGTCCAGAGATGCGATGACGGCAGCTCGGGCGTATGCGAGGGCGCGAGAAAAATACCTACATCCACGCGCTGCTGCGCGTAAGCGGTTACAAGCTGCTCATAATTCATCGCCCGAACGCTTAAATACGTGTCGGGATGATCTGCGGCGTAACTGGCAAGTGGTCGGGCGATGGCCCATGCGAGGAATGGGTGGCTGGCCAGCACGATCCGCTGGCGCCCCTTTATCAGACGGTCGCCAAGCGCGCCGCCGGCGAGCCGCTCGGCCTTTTCGATCAATTCCTTGGCGAGCTCGAACGTAATGCCGCCGTCGCTGGTCACATTGCCCGTGGAGCCGCGCCTGCGGGTAAACAGCTGCTTGCTCATCTGCGCCTCAAGGGCGCGAATCTGCTTGCTGACCGATGCTTGCGAGATGCTAAGCCGCTCGGCTGCAGCCTGAAAGCTACCTGCCTCCACAGCCGCGACGAAAACTTCCAGACGACGAAGAGAGGTCCGATGCATGATTGCTTCTAACGAGTCAGTCCAGACATAGCCAATATCATGTCGCTTCACGGGCAAGCCCGCGCATCGCTCCGCGAGACGTATGAAATGGTCTCCGTTTTCTGGACAGCGTCAACCCGCCTGTCAATTTACCGTCTTCATCTTGCTGCCGCCGATCGCGACGACCGCGCAGGTGAACGGCCTCAACTGCCGGCACAAAACAACCGCCTGGCCACACAGAGCTCGGATCAAAGCGTCATTTGCCTGGCGGAAGTTGGCGATCGTGTTGAAGTCGGGCGCCAACCGCCCAGCCAAGGGCATGAACTCGAGGTTACGCTGTGCTTAATGCCCGCCCCGCCGGCTCGACTAGACCCGGTCCAGATAGCCTTGGAGATCGGTTTTGAGCTACGTAGCTGGGAGGATGGGCGGGCGTCCCGTCTCAACCCGCATCATTCCCGCAAACTCCAACGCCTACAGATCCAAGCCAGACTTCCATAAGGCAAACTCAGTGCCCGCTGCGCACCACTGATCGCCCTGGCCTCGCAGCCTTGGTGGAATGTCAGCGCGCGCCGATTGAGCGTCCGGCGGTTATCGCCTGATTGCCCTCGTGCAGCAACCGCACCGGGCCGATCAGCCCGGAAGGGCGCAGCGGCGCATCGGTACGGTAGGTTGGCATAGCGGTCCAGGTCACGGGATGCTGTACACCCGGCTGCGCATCGCCGACCAGCCGGTTTACCCAGGTGTTGGCCACGCGAACCTCAAGCTGGTTGCGCCCGCTATGCACGGCGCGCCCGATGTCGATGCGGTACGGCGCATGCCAGGCCGTCCCCACATCCACGCCATTGACGCTGACCTGCGCCAGATCGCCGACCTCGCCGAGGTCGAGCCATATTGATCCCGTCGCAGGGACAGACTTGGGCAGCACGAAGGTGTGACGGTAGGTGGCAATGCCTGAGAAGTACTTTACTCGCGGATCGGCGCTGTCCTGCAGCGGCGCTAGCTTGGGTAGGGCTAGGGTTGCCGGAGCCCCCCGCCCGGACTGAAACGCTACCGTCCAGCCTTCATCCAGAGCAGCGACCGGTTCGGGCTCAGGCCTGGGCACGCTCAGCTCCGCCGCGGCGGCGGGCTTGCGGAACACGACGAAGACCGCATCTTCCCCTCGCAGCTGGAGCGGCACGATCGTTTCGCCATCCACGATCCTGTAGCTCACCGGCTCGCTGGTGCCGGTTTCGGCGTGCCACAACTCGGGCTGCTTGCCGGTTACCCGGAAGTGCGCTTGGATCGTCTCGGCGGCGGCGGTGCCATTGCTGAGGAAGTAGATTTCTCCCGTGTCGATCTTGCGGTGAACGAAGGGAATCTTTGCTCCGGGGCTCCCGCCAGTAAAGCGGAAGTCCGGGCGCACGCCGATCGAGGCAAGCGCCGCTTCCACATCGTCTCCCGCGAGGACTTGCCCCTTGCCGATCTGGGTCAGCCCGCCCCCGGGCCACAACTTGGCCACAAGTTCGGCAAACTGGCCATCCGCACCGGCAAGGCTCGGATCGGCCACCGGTGGGCGCCCAACTACCGTCGCCCCGCTTTCCACCAACGCGGCGAGCTTGCGCAGTACCGGCAGGGTCATCATCCGCGTTGTCCCGCCGAGGTAGATGACCTTGTAGCGCGCGCCGGCGGGGCTCACCACCTCGGCTCCGTCGTTGGCGAGCAGTCCCGTCAGGGCATCGAAATTGACGAAGTCATAGGCGTAGGCCGTTGGCGCATCGGCCACGGGCTTATCACCATAGAGCCCCGTCAGCGGAGCCTCCTCGCCGTGAAAATAGGCTACGTCGGCCACATTGCGCCCCTGCTGAAGCAGCAACGAGGAGCGCGCGATGTAATCAACCCACGGCTTGGCCAAGTCGGCCCAGCTTTCGTTGCGATTGAAGTACTGGCCGAAAATGAACAGCGACAATCCAGGCTGCTTGTCGTCGACCGGCACATGGACAGAAGTGTGGATCACCGGCCGGTTCACCCCCGTCACCAGTTCGAGATCGATGAACCGCTTGAGGTCCTTGGGGGCAAATGCCCAAGGCGCCATCGAGGAAGTCATCGATTCCGCGGCGACCAGGTTCTGGCCGTAGAGATGCGCGACCGACGCGGCGCCCTTGATGTCGGCGATCAGCGTCTGGCGCGGACCTTCGTCGCGACCGAAGGTCCATAGCGCGGCCATCGGAATATCGGCGGCCTTGCGCATGGCCATGTCGTCGCCGAGCATCGGGCGGTGGTCCTCCAATGCCTCGCCGTATACAATTAGCCCGTTCTCGTGCGCCACTTTGGCAATGGTGCCGTAGTGCTCGCTCGCGAGCAGGTCGGCGAGAGTCCGCCGAAAGTCGTAGAGGAAGCGGTCCGACTGTTCGCGCGTGCCGACCAGCGTCCCGGTCAGCGCGGGCAGCCAGGGCGTCGGGTCATAGCCGCGCAACCGGCGAAACTGCTCGATCATTCGCGGCGTCCAATTGGCCTCGCCCACCTCGATCGAGTCGGTCAGCAATGCTCGCACGCCGCGCTGGCCGATGAGTTCCGCTCCGGCCGCGTCCTTGTACATGCCTAGGTAGTGCTCGAGGTAAGCGCGCACCGCCGGGGCGTCGTACTTGTCGACTTCCAGGCCCGTCGCTTCGGCAGGCGCGGGATGATTGGTGGTGCCCAGCAGCGACCACCCCAGACGCAGTACGCGCCAGACCTGCCCCTTGGGCAGCCGTGGTGCAGTCCAGTCAAGCGTACCGTCCGAGCGTAGCTTTGACGAGAGATCGATCACACTGCCGACCGGGACGCCGGCGGCGCCGTCTTCCGGTTTCGGCAGGGCATAATAGTCAGGGCTCATGACGAAGCCCGCCTTGGTCTCGAAGCGGTCGACCAGCGGATCGGCTGACAGCGCAAACGTGCCGACCACCACCGGCCGCGTTGCCAGTGCGCCTGCAATCACCGTCTCGAACGCGGGTCCGGCCACTCCGGGCACCGGAGCGCCCAGGCCGCCTTTGGGCGGAGCTGCGTTCAGCACTAGCCGGAACTGCCGCGCGGTGACCGGCGCGAAGCTCGCGGTGGTCGGCACGCCCGACAGTGTCAGGTCGGTCAGCTTGCGCCAGCTCACCCCATCGTCACTTGCCTCGATCTGGCCGACATAGGCAGGGCCGGACAAGGGCGTTGCGATATCTGGCAGAAACACCTTTGCCGAACGCACGGTAACCGAGCTCGGATAGATGAGCTTGACTGCCGGTGCGACACCCTCGCGCCGGCCCAGCGTCACTCCACCGCTCAGATCGGAGTCCGTCAGCCTGGCGGCATCGAACGCCGTGCCCAGGCCATCCGATGCCTTGGGCGTGGGGAGCGTCGCCATCCTATCTACCGGAAACGCATAGATCCCGACCTGGCCGCGATGTCGCGGCCCCTCTGGTGCGGCATGCCCGGTCATCATCTCCTCGATGGCCATCCCCGGCCGCAGGTCCTGAAAGGGGCCGGCGCGATCTGGCGGCACTGGCATCGGCTGACCGAGCCGACTGCCGGGCGCGACGTCGACTGCGCTCCACACCAGCTTCTTGAGCCCATCCTCCGGCTTCACCCACGGACCGCCGGTCTCCGACCAGCCGGGGGAAGAAGCGATTGCCAGCTCAAGCCCGAGCCGGTCAGCCTCGCTCGCGGCAAAGCGGAACGCATCTTTCCATTCCGGCGTCATATAGACCAGCCGCTTTTCCACGACCTGTGGAGTCTGGAGATTGGCGTCGAAGTTCTGCACGCCGCCAATGCCGATGCGCTTCATCCACGCGAGGTCCTTGGCGATCCCGTCCTTCGTCACATTGCCGTTCAGCCAGTGCCACCAAACCCGCGGCCGAGCGGATTGCGGAGGATTGCGGAACGATTCTTCCAGGCTGGTCGCGGGAGAAACGGCGGGATCGGCCCATGCCGTTCCCAGCATCAGAGCGGTGGAGCAAAGCAGCACGGCGGTGATTACACCGGAACGGTTGGTCGGTATTGCCCGTCTCCCGATTGTTTATGGTTGTTAGTATTTTCTGCATACGCTGGCCTCGCTGATTACTCCAGACCTCACCCTTCGATGGTCGATTTCCAAGGCATGGGAGCGAACCGCGTCGTGGCTGCGGCGCGGGCTGGAGCCATCCGAGCATCAGACCCCTGCAAAGCTCAGCCGCTCGACCCGGACGGGCGCAGAGCCGGTATTGACGAGGCACAGGTCCTCGGTGGCACGGGCGCCAGCCAGTGAAACCTGCCCTTGCCCGCGTCCCAATACGCGGCCGTGCGCGGTCCCGCGCCGGATCTCCAGCGGCCTGTCTGCCAGGATCGTGAGCGCGCTGGTGACGCCGCGCACGCCAGGATACCGGGCAAACCCGCCGGGCGAGAGGTCGAGCGCGAAGGTGTCGCCACCGCAATGCTTAACGGTCCCACCGCGCGTTTCGAAGAAATCCGCCGCCGCTATGCCCCGGCGCGCATCATATTGACCGACCCCGACGGTATCGAGCCGAACCGGAGCGATCGTCCCATCAGATCGGTAATGGAGGTAGGAGATCACGCTGTTGCGGTAATGCTCGGTTGCCCCCGGCGTCGCCTGGTCGTTGCAGGCGAAATACCATTGGCCGTTCAGTTCGAAGAAGCTGCCGTGCCGGTCGTAGTTCAGCAGGTCGTACCGAGCGCCGGGGCGCACCAGGCGCAATTCGAGGTCGGTCGTCGCGGCGCTCAACACCGAGCCTTGCGTTTCGAACGGGCCGTAGGGGCTGCGTCCGATCGCATAATAGCTTCCCCACGACAGATAATAGAGGTCGCCGCGGCGGTGGAGGAAAGGTTTGTCGTCCGTCAGACCTCTGGCATAGGGGCCGACCGCATTCGTTACCTTCAGCGGTCGCGGTGTCTCGGCTAGCGAGACCATGTCGTTGCCAAGGCGAGCGATGAAGTACCGGAACGTGCCGAAGACGATGTAGTTCGCGCCGTCCGCGTCTTGAAGGATGCCGGGATCGCGCGCCTCGGTTTTTACAAGCCCTTCGGCGATCAGCGGCTTGCCGATCGGGTCGCGCCATGGCCCTGCCGGATGGTCGGCAACGACCACGCCGATCTCCTTTGGCCCGCGCGAGAAATACAGGTAGTAACGCCCGTCCTTACGCGCCGCGTCGGTCGCCCAGCACTCGTTGCTGGGCTTGCCCCAATAGGTCTGCTCGGGCCGCAGCGTGCCGGCGTGGCGCCAATCGACCAAGTCGCGCGAGCGCCACACTTGCCAGTCGCGCATCACGAAGCCCTTGGCGGCGGGATCGGCATCGTGCGTGGAATAGAGCCACGCCTCACCATCCCACACGCGGACCTGCGGATCGCAGACGCCGCGGCCTGGGATGATCGGGTTGCCGGCGGCGCGCACCCGATCGCCGCGCGCCAAAGCGGGCGCGAGAGATGTAAGGCCAAGGCCGGCGAGCCCGAGACCGGTCAGGGCAGTGCGACGCGTAAGGATCATAGGCGGACATCCACGGCAAGCTTGGTCTGGACGTCGAGCAGCGTAGAACGGAGGTCAGAGGCCATGTCGGAGCTATGCGTATTAGGAGCGCCTATCCAACGTGTCGAACGCGGCGAGCGGTGCGGCAAAATCGGACGTCGATGGCTCAGCATGATCTTCCTCTCGTTCCAGCGACCGGCGTTGCTTTCTCTACGCCGATGGATAACGGGGACGCACTGAACATTCAATCGAACTATTGCGTATGATTAAAATGCCTCGGAAGCGATCGACGACGTGCCCTGCTCGAGCCGAATAAGCATCCGAGTGCTGTCGACGTCATCGACCTTGAGGTGGGCAACCCCCGAGACACGCAAGCCCGCGCCATAGGGCACGCTGAGAGCCGCTTTGTATTTGATGCCTGGCGCAGTCTCGAGCAGCCGCGCGGTCTCCGCGTAGCGAAGCGCCGAACATGGCGGACATAGTCCTTTTGTGTGGGAATACGGGTCGGAAGAATATCCATCGTGGTCAGGCAGTTTTTTAGCGGTCCCATGCCTCACGTCTTCGATCGGGAAATATGAGCGCATCCAGGGACCATGCTTCGCCGCCGCGCGCGACAAGAGGAAGCAGGATCGCGGCCCAGCCGAGATGCGTCGGCCATGCGTCGGGATAGACGAATGTCTGGATGACCAGGGTCATGCCGAGCAGCGCGAATGCCGAAAGCCGCGTGAACAGGCCCAGCACCAGCAATATCGGGAAGAGATGCTCCGCCCAGGCTGCCATCATCGCCGCAAACTCGGGTGGGACGAGCGGCAGGGCATATTCGGTGCGGAACAGTTCATATGTGCTGTCGGTGACGGTGATGATGCCCTCCACCTTCGTGCGTCCCGACAGGAAGAATATGGCGGCAATGCCCAGACGGGCGACCAGCAGCAACAGCGCATCGGGCAGCAGCGCCTCGATCCGCCGGACCACGGCGTCGCGGATTGGCAAGGGCAGGTTCATCGTTCGTCTCCAGGAAGGATGGCCGGGATGGCGCCCCGGCCATCATGGTCAATCCTTTGGGTCAGGCCTTGGGGGAAAGCGCGCCGTTGCCCTTGGGCGTCTTGATCGACGTGCAGGTGCCGGCCTTCACCAGTTTCCAGGCATTGCCCTGATAGTCGACCTTCGACGTGCCCGCGCAGCTCGTGCCGGGACCGGCGGCGCAGTCATTCTTGCCGGCGAGTGAGACGCCGTAGCATTTCTCCATCTTCGGCTTCGTCTCTGCATGGGCGGAAGTGGCTATTGCGGTCGCCGAAGCGATGGCGATGCTGGCGGCGAGCGCCGCGCGAGTGCTAAGCATGATGATGTCCTCTTCGATCCGTCGCCTCTGCGCGCGGCCCGGACAAGGGCCGGGCCGCGCGGTGACCGGGGAGGAGGCGGGAAGCCCGTGTCACATCTGCGGGTTCGGGCAAGGGCAAGGTGCGGTTACAATCGAACGGCGCAAAAAATTATCCGTCGATGGTGTAACCGATGGCCGGTCCGGCCCGAACATGCGGGCGAGGAGATTGAATGCAGACCACAGAGGAGCATCTGCGCGCGTTGATGATCGACGGGCTGGACGGCGACGCCGCCGCCCATGCGGCATTGCTGCGCCTGCTTGTTCCGCTGCTGCGGGGTTTCTATCGGCGCCGTGTTCGCGGCGC
>Ga0065704_10000531_pt1 | contig 21770 bp, 21 predicted proteins | sample SwiRhicommuniRL2_FD_59091 | JGI IMG/M metagenome (GOLD analysis project Ga0065704, IMG submission 59091) | Switchgrass rhizosphere bacterial communities from Rose Lake, Michigan, USA - RL2 v2 (version 2) | ecosystem: Host-associated > Plants > Roots > Rhizosphere > Soil | place: East Lansing, MI | reverse complement strand
CGGCAGCCGCACAACCTGTCCGGCGGCGAGCGCCAGCGGGTGGGTATCGCCCGCGCCTTGCTGACCAGCCCGCAACTGCTGTTGATGGATGAGCCGCTGGCGGCCCTCGATAGCCGGCGCAAAAACGAAATCCTGCCGTACCTGCAACGGCTCCACGATGAGCTGGACATCCCGGTGCTGTATGTCAGCCATTCCCAGGATGAAGTGGCGCGCCTGGCCGATCACATCGTGCTGCTCGACGGCGGTCGCGCGCTGGCCAGTGGGCCGATCGGCGAAACCCTGGCCCGGCTCGACCTGCCATTGGCCCTGGGGGATGATGCAGGCGTGGTGATCGAGGGCAAGGTCAGCGGGTACGACCCGGCTTATCAATTGCTGACCCTGAATCTGCCCGACAGCCAACTGAACGTACGCGTGGCCCACACCTCCCTGGCCCTCGGCCAGCCGCTGCGCTTCAAGGTCCAGGCCCGGGACGTCAGCCTCAGCCTGGCGAACGATGCCCAGACCAGCATCCTCAATCGCCTGCCAGTCACCGTGGTCAGCGAACAGGCCGCCGACAACGCCGCCCACGTGCTGATCCGCCTGGAAGCCGCCGGCACCCCGCTGCTGGCGCGTATCACCCGCTATTCGCGCGATCAGCTGAAATTGCATCCAGGGCAGGTGTTGTGGGCGCAGATCAAGGCGGTGGCGGTGTTGGCGTAGGGTCCGAAACCAGCGGATCACACTGTGGGAGCTTGTGGGAGCAAGGCTTGCCCGCGATGCAAGCACCTCGGTGTAGCTGATAGACCGAGGCGATGCTATCGCGGGCAAGCCTTGCTCCCACAGGTTTGCTCCTGCTGGTTTGCTCCTGCTGGTTTACTCCTGCTGGTTTACTCCTGCTGGTTTGCTCCCACAGGTTTTGCGGCAACCTTAGAATCTTGGCACGACGGCAACAGCCTGCGGTCAATGAATTCACAGGCCACCGGATTCGCTGCCAAGGACTCTTTTCATGCCCGATACCCTGCCGCCGGATGCACTGCCGGCCGACCTGCATTATGTCGATGACACGGCCCCGGGCATCACCCGTAAAAAGCAGCGGGGCAAATTCTGTTATTTCGACCCGCAGGGCCAGCGCATCACCGACGCAGCCGAGATTCAGCGCATCAATGCCCTGGCGGTGCCGCCGGCCTACACCGATGTCTGGATCTGCACCGACCCGCGCGGCCATCTCCAGGCCACCGGGCGCGATGCCCGCGGGCGCAAGCAGTACCGCTACCATGCGCGCTGGCGTGAGGTCCGTGATGCGGACAAGTACTCGCGCATGCTGGAATTCGGACGGGCCCTGCCGCGCTTGCGCAAACGCCTGGAGGAAATCCTCGCCACGCCGGGGTTCAGCCGCGACAAAGTCATGGCCACGGTCATCACCCTGCTGGACGTGACCCTGATCCGCGTCGGCAACAGCCAATACGCCCGGGACAATCGCTCCTACGGCCTGACGACCCTGCGCGACAAACATGTCGAGATCAACGGCAGCGCCATCGCCTTCCAGTTCCGTGGCAAGAGCGGCATCGAGCACCAGATCACCGTAAAGGATCGGCGCCTGGCGCGGATCATCAAGCGTTGCCAGGAGATCCCCGGGCAGAACCTGTTCCAGTACCTGGACGAACACGGCGAGCGCCACGCCATCAGTTCTTCGGACATCAACGCCTACCTCAAGACCCTCACTGGCGCTGACTTCACCGCCAAGGACTACCGCACCTGGGCCGGCAGCGCAGCCGCTCTGGCCGGGTTGCGGACGCTGCGCTGGGAAACCGAGAGCGAGGCCAAAAGACACGTCGCCGAGATGGTCAGGCAAGTCGCCCGACAGCTGGGCAACACGCCGACCGTCTGTCGCAAGTGCTACATTCATCCTGCGGTGGTGGAAGGTTTCCTGCTCGGTGCCCTGACCCAGTTGCCCAAACCCCGGGCACGCAAAGGCCTCAGCGAAGAAGAAGCCGGGCTGACGCTGTTTCTGCAGCGCATGACGCAAGCCGCCCAGAAATGCGAACAGCAGCAACCGGCTTGATGCGCTCACCAGCAGCCAGCCACGGATGAGGAACATCCGCAGACCGCTGGACTCCCAACTGTACGGCACAGCCGATCCGCAGGCACTTCAAAAAGGGTGAAGTCGACAGGAGTTTCAGATGTCCGAACACATTGTCCATTTTCATTGCCAGATCGATCAGGGAACCACCGAACGCTTTCGCGATAACTGCCTGGAGGCCATTGAGAAAGGCGCCGACTCGCTGATGCTCAATCTCTCCACAGTCGGTGGCAGTACCAACTTCGGTTTCACCCTCTACACCTTCATCAAGTCCCTTCCGGTACCGGTACGTGCGGTGAACGCCGGCAACATCGAGTCGATGGGCATCGTCATGTACCTGGCCGCCAGCGACCGCACCACCACCCCGCATTCGCGTTTCCTGATTCATCCGATGAACTGGTATTTCGGCCAGAAATCCGTGGACCACTCACGCTTGCGCGAGTACCTGTCCAGCCTGGACAACGACGTGGCGCGCTACGTGGAAATCTACGTCAAGGAAACCGCTGGCGCGGCGACGCAGTTGGATATCTTCAAATGCCTGTGCGCCGAAGAGCGGGTGATCCCGGCGGAAAACTCCCTGGCTTTCGGCATTGCCCATCGGGTCGAGCAAGTGATTTTCCCCACGGATGCCAAGCATTGGAAAGTCAGCGGTGGCGAGGATTAGAAGTGAAGACTGAGGGCTGACCATTCGTCGCCAGCAAGCGGTTTTTTTTAAACTTCCCTCAGCCATTTTCTTTCCCAACTAATGCGAGGCACGTTGCTCGCTCAACCAAAATGAGGATTCTCGAAATGGCCAGTAGCGGAAACAAAAACCCAGGCAACTTCGCCAATGATCGTGAAAAAGCATCGGAAGCCGGCAAGAAAGGCGGACAAGCGTCGGGCGGCAACGTTGCCAACGATCGGCAAAAAGGCACTGGAGCCGGTAACAAAGGTAGCGAACGCAGCCAAGGCGGCGGCAGAAAATCGTAACCACCCAAATCGTTGGGGCGCAGACGTACTGCGCCCCGGCGCTATCCGCTCTTCCCCTCGCCACAAATACGAAATTCCATATATTCGATTGTCCGCATATACTCCGGCGCAGCCCAACCTTGCGCTTATCGGAGCCGATCGATGAAAGTCCTCTTCATGTGCACAGCCAACAGTTGCCGCAGCATTCTCAGCGAAGCGATGTTCAACCATCTGGCCCCAGCCGGGTTCGAGGCCGTCAGCGCCGGCAGTTTCCCCAAGGGCCACGTGCTCCCGCGCAGCCTGAGCACCTTGCAAGAAGCCGGTATCAGCGTCCAAGGCTTGCGCAGCAAGGGTTACGACGCGCTCGAGGGCAGCCCGCCGGACATCGTCATCACCGTGTGCGACAGCGCCGCTCGCGATGCTTGCCCGGTGTACTTCGGCCCCGCCATCAAGGCCCACTGGGGCCTGGTCGATCCATCGACCGTCAGAGGCAACGACGATCAGATCGGCCAAGCCTACCATTCCACCCTGGATCGTATCGAAACCCGCTGCCGGGCGTTTTTCGCCCTGCCCTTCGACCAGCTCGATGCCCAGGCCCTGAAAGCCGAGCTCGACCGCATCGGCACCCTCTGACCGATCAACCTGCGCGATAGGCCTGCTTCACCGTCTCGATCCAGCTCGGGTCCAGACGCGATTGTTCGGGGTCCAGGCCCAGCGCCTGCATCTTCGCCAGGTGCGCCTCGGCCTCTCGCGCCAGGGAGCCCTGGGCGCTGGAGTTGGCGTCCAGCTGATGCATCTGGGCCAGTCCCAGGTGATAGAAGCGCAGCAGTTTCATGGCGGTGGGGTCCTGGGCCTGCACCCCGGCGGTCACCTGGTGCATCACGTTGGTGATTTTCATCAGGCTGCGCTTGAGCTGCCAACCGTACACGGCGGCGGCCATCCACGGCTGCGACCAGAAATACAGGCGCATCAGCGCAGCCATCGCCAGCACCGCGACAATCACTCCGCCGAGATTGAAACGAAAGTTATCGCCTCCGGGCGTGCCCAGCAGCATCACGGCCAGGCTGGATAGCAGCATCGCCAGGGCCAGGAACACCACCGCGATGATCAGGGTGCTGCGGCGAGTCTGCTTGCGGTACGTGTCGCCATCCCACGGTTTGATCTCGAACATCGCGGTGCAATTTCCTTGTACGGCATCAAAAGAGTCACGCATTATCGCCTGCCCGGTCGATTTAGCTATGCTGGAGCTCATTTTGTAGCGCAACCGACTCGCCGGGTCCGGACCAAAGTCCATGGCGATAGCGCAAGGATCGTGCGATCTTTCTGCGTGGACGTTTTTTTCAAGATGCCGTCGTTGTGTGCATGGCATCGTTTTCAAGGAAAGCTGAATGACTCAAAGACATGTAATCAACGCCTCGGTAAGCCCCAAGGGCAGCCTGGAGACCTTGTCCCAGCGCGAAGTCCAGCAACTGAGCGAAGCCGGTTCCGGCAGTATCTATACCCTCTTCCGCCAGTGCGCCCTGGCCATCCTCAACACCGGCGCCCATGTTGATAACGCCAAGACCATCCTGGAAGCCTACAAGGACTTCGAGATCCGTATTCACCAGCAGGACCGGGGCGTGCGCCTGGAGCTGCTGAACGCGCCGGCCGACGCCTTCGTCGACGGCGAAATGATCGCCAGCACCCGGGAAATGCTGTTCAGCGCCCTGCGCGACATCGTCTACACCGAGAACGAGCTGGACAGCCAGCGCATCGACCTCAGCTCGTCCCAGGGCATCAGCGACTACGTGTTCCATCTGCTGCGCAACGCCCGCACCTTGCGTCCAGGCGTGGAGCCGAAAATCGTCGTGTGCTGGGGCGGTCACTCGATCAACACCGAAGAATACAAATACACCAAGAAGGTCGGCCACGAACTGGGCCTGCGCAGCCTGGACATCTGCACCGGTTGCGGCCCTGGCGTGATGAAAGGCCCGATGAAAGGCGCCACCATTGCCCATGCCAAGCAGCGTATCCATGGCGGTCGCTACCTGGGCCTGACGGAACCGGGCATCATCGCCGCCGAGGCGCCGAACCCGATCGTCAATGAGCTGGTGATCCTGCCGGACATCGAGAAACGCCTCGAGGCTTTCGTGCGTGTCGGTCACGGCATCATCATCTTCCCGGGCGGCGCCGGTACGGCGGAAGAGTTCCTGTACCTGCTGGGGATCCTGATGCACCCGGCCAACCAGGACCTGCCGTTCCCGGTGGTTCTCACCGGGCCGAAAAGCGCCGCGCCGTACCTCGATCAGTTGCATGCGTTTGTCGGTGCAACCCTGGGTGAGGAGGCGCAGAAGCACTATCAGATCATCATCGACGACCCGGCCGAAGTGGCACGGCAGATGACCCAAGGGCTCAAGGAGGTCAAGCAGTTCCGCCGCGAGCGCAACGACGCCTTCCACTTCAACTGGCTGCTGAAGATCGACGAGGGCTTCCAGCGCCCGTTCGACCCGACCCACGCCAACATGGCCAGCCTGGGCCTGAGCCGCGACCTGCCCGCCCACGAACTGGCCGCCAATCTGCGCCGGGCGTTCTCGGGGATCGTGGCCGGTAACGTCAAGGACAAGGGCATCCGCCTGATCGAAGAACACGGCCCGTACGAAATCCACGGCGACGCCGCCATCATGGAACCCCTCGACCGCCTGCTCCAGGCCTTCGTCGCCCAGCACCGCATGAAACTGCCGGGCGGCGCGGCGTATGTGCCGTGCTATCGCGTGGTGACCTGACCGGTTCAAAGACCACAGCAGATCCAATGTGGGAGCAAAGCTTGCTCGCGATAGCGGTTTAAAGGCCCAACAGAGATATTGCCTGTGATGAGGCTATCGCGAGCAAGCTTTGCTCCCACAGGCGCGCTCCCACAGGGGATTGTGTGGTTAGGGGATTGTGTGATTACTGAATCCGCATCAGCCCGGCTTCATCCACCTCAATACCAAGCCCAAGGTAATCCTTGATCTGCGGATGAAGGGTGACCACCGGGTGCGTATGCGTCGCCGTTACCACCAGCACATCCGCCTCGGCCGCCTCGCCTGCCCGGATGCCCGCCTCGGCGTCTTCAAAGACCAGGCATTCTTGCGGTGCCACTTGCAAGCGTTCGGCCGCCAGGCGATAGCAGGCTGGGTTGGGCTTGCCATCGCTGACGTCTTCGGCCGTGACCATGACCAAAGGACGTGGAATTCCGGCGGCTTCCATACGGCGCAAGGCCAATGCCATCGGCGCTGAGGTGACGATTGCCCAGCGCTCTGGCGGCAGGCTGTTCAGAAAGGCCTGCGCACCGGGCACCTGCACCACCCCTTCGACGTCTTCGATTTCCTCCCGGGTAATCTGCTCGGCCCCGGCCTGGGCATCCACCCCTGGCAGGTGCTGGCGGGCGATGGTGTCGATGGCGCGCACGCCATGGATCGTCGGCAGGAACGTCGCCACGTCCACGCCATGACGCACGGCCCAGCGCGTCCAGATCCGCTCGGCGGCGGCGATGGAGTTGAGCAATGTGCCGTCCATGTCGAACAGGAAGGCGCGATAGGCAATGTGGGTGGGGAGACTGGCAGACATCGGATCCTCGGTGGCGGCGTGGCGGGTGATGGCCACTGTAACATCGCCAGAACCCAATCCTCTGTGGAAGCGAGCCTGTGGGAGCAAAGCTTGCTCGCGATAGCGGTTTTAAAGCCAACAGGGGCGTTGTATGTGATGAGGTCATCGCGAGCAAGCTTTGCTCCCACAGGCTGACCCACTGCTGACCCAAAGAGGATTTGTGTTGTGTCAGAAAGCTCTGTTCTACACCAGCCGCTCGATCGGCTGATGCTGCCACACCCGTTTGTAGTACAGCGTCTGCAACAGCAGCATACTCAAGTAGGCCACCGGGAACGCCATCCACACCCCTTGCAGCCCGAAGTGAGCGTCCAGCAGATACGCCGCTGGCACTTGCACGGCGACGATGCAGAAGATCGAGATGGCGACCGGCACCAGCACCGTGCCGCTGGCGCGCATGATGCCGCCGACGATCGCCTGGAAGCCGAACACCAACAGGCTCCAGAGCATGATGTGCAGCAGGTGTTCGGCCTGGACCCGTGCCGCCGGGTCGGTGATGAACAACCCCAGCAGCCAGTGGGACAACAGATAGCCCAGGACCACCAGCCCACCCGTAAGCCAGAGGTTGATCAACAGCCCCGTGCGCAGGATCGGTCCCAGGCGCTCCAGGCGTCCGGCACCGATGGCCTGGGCGCCGAGGATCGAGGCGGTGATGGCGATCGACAGCGCCGGAAACTGCACGTAGTTGACGATCTGCGTCACCGCGCCATAGGCCGCCGTGGCCTGGGAACCATGGCTATTGACCAGCGTCAGGATGACCAACTCCGACAACGAGATCACCACCATCTGCAACCCTGTGGGCAAGCCAATGCGCAGCACTTTGCCAAGGATCTCCGTGTCCAGGCGCATCGCCGCGAACAACGCCCGGTCCGGTGCCAGGGCATGCTCGCGACGGTTCAGGCGCCATGCCAGCATGGCCATGGCCGAGGCCGTCCCCACCAACCCCGCCAGCGCCGCGCTCTGGATGCCCATCGGCGGCAACCCCAGCCAACCACGAATCAATACGGGCGTAAGCAGCAGCCCGACACTGGTGGAGATCAGCAGCGCCAGCATCGGTGACACCGTATCGCTCACCCCGCGCAGCAGTTGAGTGAACAGCACAAATACCAGCAACATCGGCAGGATCCACATCATGACCCGGGCATAGGAAACGGCATCCTCCAGCACATCGGCCGGCGTGCCGAGCCCCTGCAACGCCTGACGCGCAAAAACACTGCCGAGCACCGCCGCCGTCAGGCCGATGATCGCCCCCAGCAACAACGTCGAACCGGCAATCGCCTTCACCGTGCCGGTTTCTCCGGCACCGTAGGCCTGCCCGATCAACACCCCCGCCCCCGCCCCGAGGCCAATCACCAATGCGATAAAGAAAAACACGATGGGAAACATGCCCGACACCGCAGCCAAGGCCTGGGTACCGAGCATCTGGCCGATGTAGATGCTGTTGAACGTGCCAGACATGGACTGCAGGAAGTTGGACAGGACCATGGGGGCCAGGAACAGAAGATAGGTTTTCCAGAGGGGCTGGGTGGGCATGGGGGCTCTGATGGCAGGTTCGAAATCCAATGCGGGGTAATTTAGCGCAATCCATTCAGTCTGTTTCAGAAGAATCAACCGGAGAGCACTCTTGAGGGTTCTATGTTGCGGCTTATACCTTCGTCGGGTGCATTCGACATTTCACAGACAGCGTCTAATCTGAAGTAGCACAGTGCCACGTACTGTGTAGGCCAATGCCTATGCAATACCGGTATCGGACAGCCGGTCTTAAAGTCCGAGTAGAGGTCGCAGATAACCAGTTATTCGCAAATAACCTGTTAGAAACTCTGTTCAAGGACCGAACCATGACGTCGTACCCACACGGTCATTCCTTCGCCCAACCACCTCGCATCCTCTGGAACACAGTGCTCGTCGCTTTTGTTGCTGCCGTTGGCGTCTTACTGCTCAACGGTCCAAGTGTTCAAAACATCATCCTGGCTGTTGCCCTCCTGGCCGTTGGCGTCGGTGCTGGCGTATGGGGTGCGCGTTCGCAACGTCAGCAGTTCGACCGCGCCATCGCCGCCGCCATGGCCCGCCACGACCTGCAAGCCAGCGAGCACCTGGCCCATAAAACCAGCGAGCAACTCAACGAAGTCATTCTTGGTGCGATGCCGATCTGGGCCAAGCAGGTCGAAAGCTCCAGGCAGCAGACCGAAACCGCAATCGTCTCGCTGACCAGCCGCTTTACCGGCATTTCTTCGCGCCTGGAAGAGACCGTGCAAGCCTCGCAACTGGCCGCCGGTGAGTTGGCCGGCAGCAGCAGTGGCGGTGCCGTACAGGTGCTGGCCCAGAGCGAAAGTGAACTGGTCAAGGTCATCGATTCCCTGAAGGCCACCCAGGCCAGCCGCGATGAAACCCTTGCCCAGGTGCGCAACCTGACGGCCTATACCGGCGAGCTGCGGACCATGGCCGCCGATGTCGCGGCGATTGCCGCACAGACCAACCTGCTGGCCCTCAACGCCGCCATCGAAGCCGCCCGTGCCGGCGAGGCCGGGCGTGGGTTTGCCGTGGTGGCCGACGCCGTGCGCAGTCTCTCGAGCAAATCCAGCGAGACCGGCCAGCAGATGTCGGCCAAGGTCGACATCATCAACAACGCCATCACCCAACTGGTGCATGCCGCGTCCAGCGGCGCGGACCAGGACAGCCATTCGGTCAGTGCCTCCGAGCAAAGCATCCAGCAGGTGCTGGAGCGCTTCAAGAGTGTCACCGGCAGCTTGGCCGACTCGGCCGACATGCTGCAGCGCGAGAGCTTCGGCATCCGCGATGAACTCACCGAGGTGCTGGTCAGCCTGCAATTCCAGGATCGGGTCAGCCAGATCCTCAGCCACGTGCGCGACAACATCGAGGACCTGCATGTGCACATGCAGCAGGCCAGCCAGTCGCCCGAACAGGCTGTTTCCATCGACGCCCGTCAATGGCTGGCGCGCATGGAAACCACTTACGCCACCGACGAGCAACGCCGTAATCACCACGGCGACTCGGGCGCGCAACAGACTTCACAGGAAATTACCTTCTTTTAGGAGCGCCGTTCATGGCTAAAAGTGTATTGGTTGTCGACGACTCCGCGAGCGTTCGACAGGTGGTCGGCATCGCGTTGAAAAGTGCCGGCTATGACGTGATCGAAGCCAGCGATGGCAAGGACGCGCTGGGCAAGCTCAATGGCCAGAAAGTGCACCTGATCATCAGTGACGTGAACATGCCCAACATGGACGGCATCACCTTCGTCAAGGAGGTCAAGAAGCTGGCCAGCTACAAGTTCACGCCGATCATCATGCTCACCACCGAATCCCAGGAATCGAAGAAGCAGGAAGGCCAGGCCGCCGGAGCCAAGGCCTGGGTGGTCAAGCCGTTCCAGCCGGCGCAGATGCTGGCGGCGGTATCCAAGCTGATTCTTCCTTGATAGCCGGAGGCTCCCATGCCGTGGCAATACGAGACACACGATGACACCGCCCAGGTGCACATCGACGGCGAGCTGACGATCTACACCGCCGCCGACCTGGCCGCGCAATGGTTGCCGCACCTGGGCGCAACACCGCGAATGGCCCTCGATCTGTCGCAGATCACCGAGATGGACGGCGCCGGCCTGCAACTGCTGCTGATGGTACAGCGCGAGGCCGCCAAGGCCGGCACCCAACTGACATTGACGGGCCAAAGCAAGGCCGTCACGGAAACACTTGCCCTGTGCAACCTGGTTGCCTAGGGCTGTTGCAATACGTCGGACACGACAAAGGATATGAGCGTGAGCATCAATCTCGATCAGGCACAACAGACCTTCATCGTCGAGGCACGGGAACAGTTGCAGGCGATGGAAGAGTCGCTGCTGCAACTGGAAACCGACCCCGGCGACGATGACGCCATTGGCGCGATCTTCCGGGCGGCGCACACGATCAAGGGCTCGGCCGGGCTGTTCGGCCTGGAACCGATCGTCAGCTTCACCCATATCGTCGAAGACGTGCTCGATCGCCTGCGCAATGGCAGCGTCGAGGTGGACGCCGGCCTGATCGCGGTGCTGCTCAAGTCCAGCGATCACATGCTGGAACTGATCAACGTGGCCGCCAACCAGGGCGGAGCGCTGCCGCCACCGGCCCTGCAGCGGGAAGTGGAGCTGTGCCAGATCCTGCAGGAGTACCAGGCGCCCTCGCCCGCTGCGGCCCCGACATCTACCCCTGAAATCAACACCAGCGAACCCGGCGAAACGCGCCTCTGGCACATCTCCCTGCGCTTCGGCCAGGACGTGTTCCGCAACGGCATGGACCCGCTGTCGTTCCTGCGCTATCTGCAAACCCTGGGTGAAATCGTCGACCTCACCACCTTGACCGACGCCCTGCCCGCCGCCGATGCCTGGGACGCCGAATCCTGCTACCTGGGCTTCGACATCGAGTTTCGCTCGGCCGCCAGCCACGGCGCGATCAACGAAGTATTCGACTTCGTCCGGGAAGACTGCGTGATCGAGATCGTTGCCCTGGATAACGACATCGCCCCCCAGGCCAACACCGGCCTGGTTGCCACGTCGCCGGAACAGGTCGAGGAAAACACCGCCCTGGTCACCACCGGCGAGTTGTTGTCCGACCAACGCAAGACGCCGCGCGTGCCTGCCCAGATCGCCAGCGACAAACAAGCGGTGACCAGCGACAGCAAGGCCAAGGACGGCACCTACGTGCGGGTCAATGCCGACAAGCTCGACGAACTGATCAACCTGGTGGGCGAACTGGTCATCGCCAGCGCCGGTGCCAGCCTGCTGGCCCGCACCTGCAACAACGATCCGTTGCAGGAATCCACCTCGACGGTGTCGTCACTGGTGGAGGAAATCCTCGACGGCGCCCTGCGCCTGCGCATGATCCCCATCGGCGAAACCTTCAACCGCTTCCGTCGGGTGGTGCGCGATGTCAGCCAGGAACTGGGCAAGGACATCGACCTGATCATCAGCGGTGCGGAGACCGAGCTGGACAAGACCGTGGTGGAAAAAATCGGCGACCCGCTCATGCACTTGCTGCGCAACGCCATGGACCACGGCATTGAAACCGCCGAGGCGCGCCTGGCCGCTGGCAAACCAGCCAAGGGGCACCTGCACCTCAACGCCTATCACGACTCGGGCAGCATCGTGCTGGAAATCGCCGACGACGGCGCCGGCCTGAACCGCGACCGGATCCTGGAAAAAGCCCAGGAACGTGGCCTGGTAACACCGGGCGCGAGCCCGACCGACCAGGAAATCTACAACCTGATTTTCGAACCTGGCTTCTCCACCGCCCAGGCCGTGACCAACCTTTCGGGGCGTGGCGTGGGCATGGACGTGGTCAAGCGCAACATCACCCTGCTGCGCGGCACCGTCGACCTGGACAGCCAGCCTGGCAAGGGCACCGTGGTCCGTATCCGCCTGCCGCTGACCCTGGCAATCATCAATGGTTTTCTGGTGGGCATCGGTCAATCGACCTATGTCATTCCGCTGGACATGGTCCAGGAATGCATCGAGCTGAGCGAAGACGATGGGCTCGCCAGCCGCGAACAAGGCTACCTCGACCTGCGCGGCGAGGTGCTGCCGCTGGTCTACCTGCGCGATCACTTCAGCCACGAAGGCCCGGCCGCGCGCCGGCAGAACGTGGTGGTGGTGCGCTACGCCGAACTCAAGGCCGGGCTGGTGGTGGATGACTTGCTGGGTGAATTCCAGACCGTGATCAAGCCGCTGGGCAAGCTGTTTGGTGCCCTTCGCGGCATCAGTGGCTCGACCATCCTGGGCAGTGGCGCCGTGGCGTTGATTCTCGACGTACCGGCGCTGCTCACCCAGATCGCCCAAGTGGAAAACCGCTACACACCGACTCAATTCCAACAAGCCAACGCTCGCTGACGCTTTAGCAATTCCATGGAGAGGTACTTCCCAATGAAATGGTTCTACGATCTTAGAATCGCCACCAAACTGATCACTTCATTTCTTGTGGTGCTGGCACTGACAGCCGTCATGGGTGTGTTCGCGATCATCCAACTGGGCGAAGTAAACAGCACCACGGTCGAGATCCGGGAAAACTGGATGCCGTCCATGCGTGCCGCCTCGGGCATGCGTTTCTACGGAGCGAACTATCGCCTCAAGGAAAACCGTCACATTACCGCCGACTCCGAACAGGAACGCGTGACTGTCGAGCAAGAAGCGGAAGAAGCCAGGAAGGGTTTTGAAACACGCCTGGCGACCTATGAAAAATTGCTCTCCAATGCAGAAGACCGTCAACTGTTCGAAACCACCCGCAATGACTGGACCGCTTACCTCGCCGTGAGCAAGGACCTGTTTGCACTGTCCCGGCAAAACCTGACCGAGCAAGCCCACGCACTGCTCAAGGGCGAGTCCAAACGTCAATTCGATCTGGTGACCACTGATCTGCAAAAAATGGTGGAGCTCAATGATGTCGGAGCCGGCAAGGCCAGCGAGCGTGGCGCAGCGCTGTTTGAAAAATCGCGCCTGTCGATCATTGCCGTGCTGATTGCCGCCCTGCTGGTGGGCCTGGGCCTGGCGCTGTTCATCTCGCGCATCATCTCCCGCCCATTGAAACAGGCCGCGGCCGTCGCCGAACAATTGGCCGAAGGCAACTTGAACGCAAAAATCGAGGGCGGGTCCAAGGACGAAACCGGCATGGTGCTCAACGCCATGCAGAACATGGTGGGCAAGCTCTCGCACATCATCGGTGAAGTGCGTAACGCGGCGGACAACCTGGCCAGCGCCTCCGAAGAAGTCAGCGCCACCGCGCAATCGATGAGCCAGGCCACCAGCGAGCAAGCGGCCAGCGTCGAAGAAACCAGTGCCTCCATCGAACAGATGAGCGCCAGCATCAACCAGAACACCGAGAACGCCAAGGTCACCGATGGCATGGCCAGCAAGGCTGCCAAGGAAGCCACCGACGGCGGCGAATCGGTGCAGCAGACCGTGGTGGCGATGAAGAAAATCGCCCAGCGCATCAGCATCATCGACGACATCGCCTACCAGACCAACCTGCTGGCGCTCAACGCCGCCATCGAGGCTGCCCGCGCCGGTGAACACGGCAAAGGCTTCGCGGTGGTCGCCGCCGAAGTGCGCAAGCTGGCCGAACGCAGCCAGGTGGCCGCCCAGGAAATCGGCGAGCTGTCGTCCAGCAGCGTCGACATGGCGGAAAAGGCCGGGAACCTGCTCAACGAGATGGTCCCTTCGATCAACAAGACCTCGGACCTGGTGCAGGAAATCAGCGCCGCCTCCGAAGAACAGGCCGCCGGTGTGGCGCAGATCAACACCGCCATGACCCAGCTCAACCAGGTGACCCAGCAAAACGCCTCCAGCAGCGAAGAACTGGCCGCCACCGCCGAGGAAATGAGCAGCCAGGCCGAGCAGCTACAACAGGCCATGAGCTTCTTCACCCTGGACACGCCGCCCAAATCCGCCGTCCAGGTCGCTCGGGTCGACAACACCCCCGGCCCGTCCAGCCGCAAACCGGCCCGGACTCAGGCACCGGTCATGCCCAAGGCGTTTGCCTACAACATGGCCAGCGCCCCGGACGAATCGGAATTCACCCGGTTCTGATGGCCCGGTTCCACTGGCTTGCTTAAAGGAGAAAAAGCAATGGGCGCCATCGCGACCACACGTCAAACCGCCATCGCGGTCGAGGAAGAAGCGCAATACCTGACGTTTATGCTCGGCACGGAGATGTTTGCCATCGGCATCCTGTGCATCAAGGAAATCATCGAGTACGGCAACCTGACCGTGGTGCCGATGATGCCGGCCTTCGTGCGCGGGGTGATCAACCTGCGTGGCGCGGTCGTGCCGGTGGTGGACCTGTCGGCCCGTTTCGGCCGGCCGAATTCGGCGATCAGTCGCCGCAGCTGCGTGGTGATCATCGAGGCGGCCAGCGCCGACGGCCAGGCCCAGGACATTGGCCTGTTGGTGGACACGGTATCGGCGGTGCTGGAAATCCCGGCCTCGCAGATCGAGCCGCCACCGAGTTTCGGCGCGAAGATCCGTGCCGATTTCATCAGCGGCATGGCCAAGGTCGATGGCAAGTTCGTCATCGTGCTGGAGGTGGACCGTGTGCTGTCCATCGACGAGATGTCCCTACTCGCAGAAGCCAGCCCGAGCGCGCTGGAAGTGGATGCCCCGTGAACGCCGATACCTGCAAGGAACGCACGCTGAACGCACAGGCGCTCACTGACCGAGAGTTCGGCCAGTTCCAATCCTGGCTGTACCAGGCCGCCGGCATCAGCCTGTCCGAGGCCAAGAAAGCCCTGGTGGCCGGGCGTTTGTTCAAGCGCCTCAAGCACTATGGCTTGGACAGTTACGGCGAGTATTTCAAGCTGATCATGAACGGTCAGCGCACCGATGAGCTGCAGGTGGCGCTGGATCTGTTGACGACCAACGAGACCTACTTTTTCCGCGAGCCCAAGCATTTCGACTTCCTGCGCCAGCACGTGCTGCCCCATGCGACACCGGGCAAGACCTTCCGCCTGTGGAGCGCGGCCAGTTCATCGGGGGAAGAGCCCTACAGCCTGGCCATGACCCTGGCCGAAGGATTGGGCACCACACCCTGGGAAGTCATCGGTTCGGACATCAGCAGCCAGGTGCTGGCCAAGGCGCGCGCCGGGCATTACCCGATGGAACGTGCCCGCACCCTGCCCCATCCGCTGCTGGTGAAATATTGCCTCAAGGGCACCGGCAGCCAGCAAGGCACGTTCCTCATCGACCGGGCATTGCGCAACCGGGTCAACTTTATCCAGGTCAACCTCAACGACACCTTGCCGGATCTGGGGGAGTTCGATGTGATCTTCCTGCGCAACGTCATGATCTATTTCGACCAACCCACCAAAAGCAAAGTGGTTGCCCGCTTGTTCCCCCGGCTCAAGCCCGGCGGGTATTTCATCATCAGCCACTCGGAAAGCCTCAACGGTGTGTCCGATGCATTGAAACTGGTGGCGCCATCGATTTACCGCAAACCATGAACGCCGCCATCAGGGAAGTGGCCGAGGTGTACCTGGCGCCTGGGGAGTTTCGCTTCGCCACCTGCCCGACCCGCCTGCGCACGATCCTCGGCTCTTGCGTGGCGATCACGCTGTGGCATCCGGAACGCAGGATCGGCGCCATGTGCCACTTCATGCTGCCCAGTCGGGTGCGCTGCTCCACCGCACTGAACGGCCTCTATGCCGACGAAGCCATCGAACTGTTCATCCACCAGGCCCGGGCCCACCACACCGAACCCGAGGACTACCAACTCAAGCTGTTCGGCGGCGGCGAGATGTTCCCCGAGCTGCAACGCCACGTGCCCTACGGCGATGTGGCGCGGCTGAACGTCAACGCCGCGCTGGAAATGGCCGCCCTCTATCGCCTCGACCTGATCGCCCAGGACATGGGCAGCACTGGCCACCGCAGCATCATCTTCGACCTTTGCAGCGGTGATGTGTGGGTCAGGCACCAACCTATAAGGACCCGGCACTGACTATGTCAAAAAAGATCAATGTACTGCTGGTGGATGACTCTGCCGTGGTTCGCCAGGTGTTGCTGGCGATCCTCAGCGACACACCGGACATCCACGTCATGGGCGCGGCGTCCGACCCGATTTTCGCCATGGACAAACTGGCCAAGGAATGGCCCGACGTAATCGTGCTGGACGTGGAAATGCCGCGCATGGACGGCATCACGTTCCTGAAGAAAATCATGAGCGAGCGCCCCACTCCGGTGGTGATCTGCTCGTCCCTGACACCCCGGGGCGCGGAAACCACCTTGCAGGCGATGGCCGCTGGTGCGGTGGAGATCATCACCAAGCCCACCACCGGCCTGAAGAACTTTCTGTTGGAGTCGGCGCCGGAGCTGGTGTCGGCGATCCGTGCCGCCGCCCAGGTCAACGTGCGCAACCTGGGCAAGCGCCCCGCCCCGATCGCGCTGACACCCGCGACCAAACTCACCGCCGACGCCATGCTGCCCGCCGCCAACGGCCACGCCATGGCGCAGACCACCGAACGCATCGTCGCCCTGGGCACCTCCACCGGCGGCACGCAGGCCCTGGAAGCGGTGCTCACTGCCCTGCCGCGAGTGTGCCCGGGCATCGTCATCGTCCAGCACATGCCGGAAAAATTCACCGCCTCGTTTGCCGCCCGGCTCAACAGCCTGTGCCAGATCGAAGTGCGCGAGGCCCGCAACAACGACCGTATCCACCCGGGCCTGGCGCTCATCGCACCAGGCGGCAAACACATGATGGTGACCCGCAGCGGCGCGTTCTATCACGTGCAGGTGGTGGACGGCCCGCTGGTCAACCGCCACCGCCCTTCGGTGGATGTGCTGTTCCGCTCCGTGGCCAAATTCGCCGGCCGCAACGCCACCGGCATCATCATGACCGGCATGGGCGACGACGGCGCCCGCGGCCTGAAGGAAATGCTCGACGCCGGCAGCACCACCGTGGCCCAGGACGAAGCCAGTTGCGTAGTCTTCGGCATGCCCAAGGAAGCGATCAAACTCAACGCCGCACAACGAGTGATGGGGTTGCAGGAGATTGCGCAGGTGATTCTGCATCGGTAACAACGACCGTCCCTACAGCGGAGCTTGATCTGGTGAACGATCGTTCCTCACGCTCCGCGTGGGAATGCCGCCAGGGACGCTCNGCGTTCCGCTTCTGGAAGGTGACGCAGAGCGTCACGGGATGCATGCCCACGCAGAGCGTGGGAACGATCGGTTACAACATCAGACATCCACGCAAGCTTAACCACCGCTATCGCGAGCAAGCTCGCTCCCACAGGGGGTTTGAGGTGGAGTAGTAAATGCGGGCGAAAAAAAAAGCACCCCGAAGGGTGCTTCTTTCATAGCGGTTGGATCACTGAGCCGGTTCGTTCTGGCCCAGGATCAGTTGGCCTTCCTTGTTCACCGGGATCTGGTTGCCCGGGTCGCGGTCCATGCGGACTTTGCCTTCTTTGCCGTCGAGCATGTAGCGAACGTCGTAGCCTACAACCTTGTCGCTGATGTCATTGACCGTGTTGCAGCGAGTCTGGGTGGTGGTGTAGGTGTCGCGCTCCTGCATGCCTTCCTGAATCTTGTTACCGGCATAACCACCACCGGCCGCACCCGCCACGGTTGCGATCTTCTTACCGGTGCCGCCGCCGATCTGGTTGCCCAGCAGGCCACCGGCTACGGCGCCCAATACGGTACCGGCGATCTGGTGCTGATCCTGGACTGGCTTCTGCCGAGTCACGGTGACGTCCTTGCACACTTCACGCGGGGTCTTGATTTGGGTCTTGACCGGCTCCACGGCCAATACTTGCGCATACTCAGGGCCACTTTTTACCAAGCTGTAGGTGGCGACCGCACCACCGGCTGTTACACCGACAGCACCCAATACCGCACCAACCAGCATCGATTTGTTCACTTGAACCTCCTGACCATCACAAGCGGATTAATCCGCGCTTCTCCCAGCCTTGGAGCACAAAAAAAGGCGCGAGTTCAACTCGCGCCTTTTCAGTGGTGACGGATGGAAACCGGAGCCTTACGGGCGGTCGTCCACTTCCGTTTCAGCAGCAGCCGGAGGAATCAGATCCTCGGTGCTCAGGTTCAGCCAGATCAGCACCACGTTGGCGATGTAGATCGACGAGTAAGTACCCGCCAACACGCCGATGAACAGCGCGATGGAGAAACCGAACAAATTGTCGCCACCAAAGAACAACAGCGCAGCAATCGCCAGCAAGGTGGAGATCGACGTCGCCATGGTCCGCAGCAGGGTCTGGGTGGTCGAGATGTTGATGTTCTCGATCAGCGAGGCCTTGCGCAGCACGCGGAAGTTCTCACGTACCCGGTCGAACACCACGATGGTGTCGTTGAGCGAGTAACCGATGATCGCCAGCACCGCCGCCAGCACCGTCAGGTCGAAGGTGATCTGGAAGAACGACAGGATGCCCACGGTCACGATCACGTCGTGGATCAGCGAGACAATCGCGCCTACCGCGAACTTCCACTGAAAGCGGAAGGCCAGGTAGAGCAGGATGCCGCCCAGGGCCATGAGCATGCCGAGGCCGCCCTGGTCGCGCAGCTCTTCACCCACTTGCGGGCCAACGAACTCGACGCGCTTGACCTGGGCCGGGTTGTCACCGCCGGCCTTCTGCAAGGCTTCAGCCACCTGGTGACCCAACTGCGGGTCTGCACCCGGCATACGCACCAGCAGGTCGGTGGTCGCACCAAAGCTCTGCACGATGGCATCGCTGTAGCCCGAGGTCACCAACTGCTCACGCACCTTGGTGACGTCGGCCGGACGCTCGTAGGTCAGCTCGATGAGCGTACCGCCGGTGAAGTCCAGGCCGTAGTTCAGGCCCTTGTGGAACCAGCTGAACAACGCCAGTACGGTAAGGAACAATGTGACGCCGAACGCAACGTTGCGAACGCCCATGAAGTTGATTGTACGTAACATGGCAGCCCCTTAAATCCACAACTTCTTGAAGTCACGACCGCCAAAGATCAGGTTGACCATTGCGCGGGTCACCATGATGGCTGTGAACATCGAGGTAAAGATCCCGAGGGACATGGTCACTGCGAAGCCCTTGACCGGGCCGGTGCCCATGGCGAAGAGAATCCCGCCGACCAGCAACGTGGTCAGGTTGGCGTCGAGAATCGCGGTGAATGCCCGGCCGAAGCCTTCGTTGATTGCCCGTTGAATTGTCATGCCCGCGGCGATCTCTTCACGTATCCGCGAGAAGATCAGCACGTTGGCGTCCACCGCCATACCCATGGTCAACACGATACCGGCGATACCCGGCAGGGTCAGCGTGGCACCCAGCAGCGACATCAAGGCCAGCAGCATCACCATGTTCACCGCCAGCGCGACGGTGGCGATGATGCCGAAGAAGCGGTAGATGGCGATGATGAACAGCGACACGAACAGCATGCCCCACAGCGAAGCATCGATACCCTTGGTGATGTTGTCGGCACCCAGGCTCGGGCCAATGGTGCGCTCTTCAGCGAAGTACATTGGCGCGGCCAGACCACCGGCACGCAGCAGCAGGGCCAGTTCCGAGGATTCACCCTGGCCGTTCAGGCCGGTGATGCGGAACTGGCTGCCCAGTGGCGACTGGATGGTCGCCAGGCTGATGATCTTCTTCTCTTCCTTGAAGGTCTGCACCGCGACGTCTTTCTCGACGCCGTTGACCACTTGCTTGGTGTAAGTGGTGGTCGGCTTCTGCTCGATGAAGATCACCGCCATGCTGCGACCGACGTTGCTGCGCGTAGCGCGGCTCATCAGTTCGCCGCCATGGCCGTCGAGGCGAATGTTCACCTGTGGACGACCCTGCTCGTCGAAGCCCGCCTTGGCGTCAGTCACCTGGTCACCGGTGATGATCAGGCCACGCTCGATCTGCGCCGCCGGCCGATTGCCCTCACGGAACTCGAAGCTCTCGGAAGTCGCCTTGGAAGCACCCGGCTCAGCGGCCAGACGGAATTCCAGGTTGGCGGTCTTGCCGAGGATACGCTTGGCTTCGGCAGTGTCCTGCACGCCTGGCAGCTCAACCACGATGCGGTTGGCGCCCTGGCGCTGCACGATCGGCTCGGCCACACCCAGCTCGTTGACGCGGTTACGCACCGTGGTCAAGTTCTGCTTGATGGAGTATTCGCGGATTTCCGCCAGCTTGGCCGGGGTCATCGCCAGACGCAGCACTGGCTGACCATTGAGGTCGGCCGGCACAACGTCGAAATCATTGAAGTTCTTGCGGATCAGGCTACGGGCCTGCTCGCGGGTATCGGTATCGCTGAAGCCCAACTGAATGGCACCGTCGAGTTGCGGCAGGCTGCGATAACGCACGCGCTCTTTACGCAGCAAGCTCTTGACGTCGCCTTCGTAGACTTTCAGTCGCGCATCGAGGGCTTTTTCCATGTCCACTTCCAGCAGGAAGTGCACACCGCCGGACAAGTCCAGACCCAGCTTCATCGGATGCGCGCCGAGCTTGCGCAGCCATTGCGGGGTGGTCTGGGCCAGGTTCAGGGCCACAACGTAATCGTCGCCCAACGCCTTGCGCACCACGTCCTTGGCTGGCAGTTGGTCTTCGGCCTTGGCCAGACGCAACAGGCCGCCCTTGCCGTTTTCGGCGATGGACGCAGCCTTGACCTCGATATTGGACGCTTTGAGCGCAGCGCTCGCACGGTCCAGATCGGCCTGGGTGACCTGCAGCGCAGTGCTTGCGCCACTGACCTGAATGGCCGGGTCATCCGGGTATAGATTGGGAGCGGAATAAATCAGACCGACCGCCAGCACCGCCAGGATCAGTACATATTTCCACAGAGGGTATTTGTTCAGCATCACGCCGCCCGCTTATGACGCGGGGCGCCTTGCGCGCCCCGTCGATTGAATAGAAGTTGTTACTTAGATCGCTTTCAGCGTGCCCTTTGGCAGCGTGGCCGCGATAGCGCCCTTCTGGAACTTCATTTCAACAGTGTCGGACACTTCCAGAACCACGAAGTCATCAGCCACTTTGGTGATCTTGCCAGCGATACCGCCGGTGGTGACCACTTCATCGCCCTTCTGCAAGTTGCTCAGCAGGTTCTTCTGCTCTTTGGCGCGCTTGGCCTGTGGACGCCAGATCATCAGGTAGAAGATGACCAGGAAGCCGACCAGGAAAATCCACTCGAAACCGCCGCCCATAGGGCCGGCAGCAGCAGGTGCAGCCGCGTCAGCCATGGCATTAGAGATAAAAAAGCTCATTTAGCACTCCAGTTGCAAGTATTGAATCTAGGGATCGGAAAACTCAGTCCAAGGGCGGTACAGGCAACCCGCGCTTGGCATAGAAGGCCTCGACAAAGGCGGCCAATGTACCCTGTTGAATAGCCTCGCGCAAACCAGCCATAAGCACCTGGTAATGGCGCAAATTGTGGATGGTATTGAGCATACTGCCGAGCATTTCGCCGCACTTGTCCAAATGATGCAGATAAGCGCGAGAGAAGTTCTGGCAGGTGTAGCAATCGCACGTCGGATCCAGCGGCGAATTATCATGGCGATGAAACGCGTTACGGATCTTCAGCACACCAGTGTCGATGAACAGATGCCCGTTGCGGGCATTACGGGTTGGCATCACGCAATCGAACATGTCCACACCGCGGCGCACACCCTCAACCAGATCTTCCGGTTTGCCAACGCCCATAAGGTAA
>Ga0065704_10000427_pt1 | contig 21786 bp, 12 predicted proteins | sample SwiRhicommuniRL2_FD_59091 | JGI IMG/M metagenome (GOLD analysis project Ga0065704, IMG submission 59091) | Switchgrass rhizosphere bacterial communities from Rose Lake, Michigan, USA - RL2 v2 (version 2) | ecosystem: Host-associated > Plants > Roots > Rhizosphere > Soil | place: East Lansing, MI | reverse complement strand
ATGTAGAAATTTCGGACGCGGGTTCAACTCCCGCCAGCTCCACCAAAATTCTCCATCGGTGATTACCAGAGTCATCCGATGAAGTCCTGAGAGCCCGCACGGCGCAAGCCCTGCGGGCTTTTTTGTGTCTGTCGTTGTCCGAGGGCAACCAGCTTAATCCAGAGAAATTGATGCAGCTTTCGCGTTTAGGAAAAGGGCTCGTCGTACCCTCGATTGCAATTTCTGTTTACGAAATTTATACCGCTGAGAATAAGGTCTCAGAATCGGGGCGGCAAATAGCGCTAAACGCCGCAGGCTGCGTAATGGCGGGATTGATGTGTGGGCCAGATGCACCTGTTTGTGTACTTATTGGTGGTTTTGTCAGCGGTGCTCTTGGAGTATGGGAGATGGGGAGTGTGTGGAATTGATTATGAAACAGGTTAATTCAATATCTCTGGTAAAGGTTCAGGAAGCGACAGATTTATCCCAGGCGCAGTCTAACGTCGTGATCAATGGCAATAGCACAGACATTATTGTACCAGGGCAAATACTGGAAGCAGCTGTTCAGGTTAATGATCATCGCTATATCCTTTTTTTAACGGATGACATTATTTTCGAGGAGTCACTGACAATTGCTCTTATCGATGTTAAGGATGGCGTTAAAGAAATCGTCCGTTTGGGTAACGAGTATTCGATGGGGAGTTTTGAAGTATTATCCGTTACAGTAGATAGTATCAATTTCAGATTCATTGGTAATTTTCTCTGGACAGTCAACACCGTCGACTCCCCGCGCTTAAGGCTTCCTTTTGGTTCAGACCCCAAGGTGTAAAACGAGAGGCTGGCCTGAAAAAATACATGACGATTTCAGCCACTCCTGCGCCAGAGAAAGTTCGTTGATGCGACTTTCTGCCAAGCGCAACGTCAGTACGTTAACATTGTAAAGGCAACGACAAGACCTCTTATTATGTAGCTCGTAAGGCTACATTCTGCACGCGTCCATTCACACACTTTATTTATCCAGGCATAAGTCTGGAAAAACTCAGTAAATCAACATCCTTAACAGAATCTACAGTTCCGAAATTACGCCACCCGCGTATACTGCATTCACGCCACCAAAAAACACCTGAACGCAAAAGGATTCGCCCCCATGACAGCGTCCTCAAACCGCATCGCAAGCCAGGCTATCGTGGCTCTCACGTTTTTGCTCAGCGGCTGCGTTTACCATGATTATCCCTCCCCTCGTATTGAGGGCACACTGAATAACGCAGGGAAACCGCTGCCCCGGGTAACCGTTTCGTTAGTGGAGTTCGACCGACACATTGCCACGACACAAACGAATAATAACGGGTATTTTTCTTTCGTACCGCAGGGAGACTGGCATGTTTTTATACCCGTCGGACCGCAAGATCGCCTGAGTAGCTGGACACTGACAACAATCGACCCTCAGGGACAAAAACGCGATATTTACACCTCCCGACGCTTTGGCGGGCCTTTTTCAGGCTATTCCAGGAACGACAGCGTGAAACTGTTCTGCGAACTCTCCCCAACAAGCAGTAAGAGTCAAAATATATTTTGCGAAGCTCAGTGAGTTAATTAACTTTACTCATGGCCAAAAGCCACCAGTAATAGGGATATGCACGCCCCTGGTACACGGCATTCAACCTGATAATAATTAATTCCTCTGCGTAACTAAATACGCTTCACGGTATAACGCCAAAATAACATTACAGTTTTTTCCTAAAGCCACGCCGCTTCGTCTGTGCCATGCTGAATCACGCTCATAACCGATAACGTTAAATGAGGATATTATGAAAAAAACAATTATCGCATTATCTGCCGTTCTGCTGGCTTCCCCAGTATTTGCTGCGACCACACATGCAACTGACGATACCGTCGCTGCGGCGAAGGCAAACGCCAACGACGCGAAGCAAAAACTGCACGAAGAGCAGAATAAAGGCGAAGAGCTGAAGCTGAAACAGAAGCATGCTGCAGAGGGTAAAACCGAAAACTTAGGCAGCAAGGTCAGCGAAGATTCCCAGAAAGCCTGGCATAAAACCAAAGAAGGCACCGAGAAAGGGTGGGATGCCACCAAAGAAGGTGCTGAGAAAGGCTGGAATAAAACCAAAGAAGGTGCCAGCGAACTGGAAAAGAAAGTCACTGAGTAATCCCTTCGAAAGGCCGCAGACGCGGCCTTATTTATTCCCTCCTGCCCTGCTTCCTGCAGACTAAACTTGTCTCAGGGGGACTCCATCATGAACAGCGAACACACCGCACCTGAAACCCAGGGCGTTACCGTTGAATTACTCTCCGTCATCGATCTGGGGCCGGAAATAGCGGGCATGGCCGGTCGCCAGCTTCGCATGCGCAGGGTCACTCTCGCTCCCGGCGCGGTCTTTGGTCCGGTGCATAATCATATCGACAGACCGGGCACCGTGTTTATCCTTGAAGGAACCATCACCGATCATCGTCACGGTATTGCGACTGATTACGGTCCCGGTGTCGGCTGGCCGGAAGATCACAACACGGTCCACTGGCTGGAAAACCGGGGTCCGGTAACCGCCGTCGAGATCTCGGTGGATATTATTAAGACGTCCTGACGCCTAAAAGCCGAATAGATCCCCGGGGTTGCGCGTTAACGCCTTGCCACCCCTAAAGAGATCCTGAGATGTTGCGACGCCTGGTTATTCTGTTCGTGTTGCTCTGTCCGCTGGCGCAGGCCGCCCCGCAGAGCTATACCATTGATACTGAAAACACCGCCATACAGTTATCCTGGCACGCCTTCGGGGGGATCCTCTCCTGGGCCAGATTCAGTGGCGTCACGGGTTCCGTAACCCTTAACCCGGAGAAGGATATCGATGACCATATTCATGTCACCCTTCCCGTGGCCACCCTGGTTGCCTCAAACAGCCTGCTCACCTGGCAACTGAAAAGCGACATGTTTTTTGAAGCTGAACGTTATCCTGTTATCGAATTTATCAGCTCACGCGTGGTCGCTCAGGGTTCAGGAACGTTCAGGGTGTTCGGAACATTGACCGTACGCGACATTGCCCGCCCGGTCATTCTGGACGCCGTCGTGAAAGATCCGCACGCGCCGGTCCTTACGCTGGATGCGACAACAACCATTTCGCGCGCGGCCTACGGCATGGATAAATTTGCGCTGGTCGTTGATGACAGGATTGCCATCACCATTGCGATTCAGGCTAACGGTATCCCGTCATCCTGAAATCAGGCTTTGCAGCTGCTCTGCACTGCCCCGCAACTGTGGGAGCGGGTTGCGGCCGATCAGCACAAACTGATATCCCGCTTTCTGCCACCACACCAGGTTCATGTCGTGCCGCTGTTCCTGTTGAGCGGCTGTCGTTGTCTGCTCTGTCGGGGAGATGCACAGCGCCATCGGGCCGTAGTCGGCATTTATCCAGGCTATTTGCGCGATAGAGGTGGTTTCATAGCGCAGCATGCGGACCATTTTAAGCTCTGCTCCATGCAGGATAAGCTGTGACGCCTGAAGTTGCAGGCCGATATCCTGCGCTGCCCGTTCCAGCCCACGCTGCAGAACATGCGGCGCGCTGTCCATATCCAGCAATGTCTCTACGCTGTAAAGCGACATGTATTGCGCTTCGAGGTCACGAATATGGGCGTTTTCATCAGACGGTGCGAAAGCGGGTCGCAACCCATATCCCACGCCGGAACCGACCACCAGGAAACTGACCGACGCGGCAATGAGTGCGCGCCGGCTNACGCCAGCCGGGGTAGCGGGCTTCGGATCGGGCAGTTCCGCCAGCCGGNCCTGCATCTTCTCCAGAGGAGCATCATCCAGCATAGCGGCAAACGCNCCNGGGTAATCCGCATTGCTTTTCATTAACTCGGCGGTCCGCCCGGAGAGGCGCTCGTCACGTCTCAACTCTTCTTCAAATTTTTGCGCGTCGGCATGACACATCTCGCCATCTATCCATGCCACGATAGCCTCATCGTTATAGGGCGCTGTAAAACGGTGCGCGTTCAAGAGCGTTTCTCCTTAACCGGGGGCAAGGCATCGGCAGACGCTGCCAGCGTTGCCCGTGCCGTCGCCAGTCGGCTCATTACGGTACCGATCGGCACCGCCAGGGTGTTCGCGGCTTCCTGATAGGTAAAGCCTTCGACATACACCAAAAAAACCGTGTTGCGCTGGGCTTCCGGAAGCACGTTGAAGCGCTGCATCACCTTCAGGTAATGCAGGTGCGTCTCATCCTGTTCACGGGTATCCGGCGCCAGAAGCTCGTCGCTGGCGACAAACCCCTGCCCCTGACGAACATGGCGTGCCCGAAGCTCAGAGATCCAGATGGAGTGCAATATCGCAAACAGCCACCTGTCGATACGCGTACCGGGCATGTACTGACTGCTTTTTTCAAGCGCGCGGACGCAGGTGGACTGAACCAGCTCTTCGGCGACATCCCTGTTTCGCGACAACACCAGCCCATAACGCCAGAGACGTGAGAGGTGTGCGGCTAACTGTTGGCGAACCTCACGGGTAGCGATGTGTTTTCCCTCCACGAGAAAATCAGGATTCCGGATGTCCGTTAATGGCAGCCTGCAGGTCACGGTACTCTTCACAGGACTGGCCGCAAATACCGGCAATCACTTTCAGTTGCTCTTTGGCCAGATCCGGACGTCCCTTGACCATCCACGCCTCGCCCAGGTATTCACGGGCTTTGGCATAATCCGGGGCGATAGCCAGCGCACGCTGGTAGTAACCGATACCTTCATCCGTACGACCCAGTTTGCGGGTGGCATACCCGCGATAGTTCCATGCTTCAGCCGTGTTGTTATTTTTTAACGAATCAAGAAGGTTCAGCGCCGCCTGGTACTCGCCTTTTTTAGCAAGGTGATAGGCATAGTTGGTTTTGTCCTGATCGCTAAGGCTGCTGCTCTTATCGGGCACACATTTCTGAGTTGCACTGTCATACACCTGTCCGGACGGACAGTCGGGTGTTTTACTCTCGGTACTATTATCGCCCATCGCCAGCGCGAGAGGAGACAACAGGGAAAAAATCAGCACCGGGATCAAACGCACAGAGGTCGTGTTCATAAAAGGCTCCAGGGTGAAATGGGAATGACGTCAGTAAACGCGTGAGCGATGCATTTTATTCATTCCCGGGCCCCTCTTTTTTTCTCAGAATCATGTTGACGTCGTATCCCCATTAAATGTTGAGCGGGATATTTTATCTTTACTCCCTGTTAGTTATTATTTTTCTCTCCGTAGCAGAATCCCGGCACCGCACAAGAATATATTTTTAATTAATTACCAACATAATATATGTTATATCAAAAACGTTACCCTAACTTAAACGCACATTAAGCCGGCATAAACAATAGCGTTTAACGCCATCCTAAAAAAAGTCCCCTGCTAAATATTTATTCATGGCAAATGATAAAACACCGCATTTTACAAACAAATAAAAAAACAATAAATACAACATGTTATATTTTTAAAATTATAATAGCCAGCTATAAATTAATGCCCCCTTCAATGCTTCATACAGTGTTTACAGATGCTTAATTTGCACATTCAGACTTTTCTGGCTATATCATTTTTATATCGTCAAAACCAATACCTCTATTAATTACAGGGTTTTATACAACACAAAAATACAAATAAACGACATTCTCTCTCATGAGTAATTAGATTCGCTCTGATGTTGCCACTCTGGATTATGGCGGGCATCGTTCGCTCTAAAAAAAATAACGGTGAGTGCTGCGTAAATAACAGCAACTCCGCCGGGGGCGTGCTTTACCTTCCGCAGAGATGGCGCATCTTGCACGCCGTTCACGACAACTCTGCTGGAGTAATACCTAAATGAGCCAAATCTCTGTTATATCGAAACTTACTGGCGTGGAAACTACCACGGAAGGCACACAGGTTACGCTGAGCCATTCCTCTATCGTTGAGCTTCATGTAGAGCGAGCCGATGTCTCCCACTTCGCCCGCAGTGGTAACGATCTGGTGGTCACGCTGCACTCTGGCGAGGTCATTACCCTGAAGAATTTCTACGTCACCGACGCGGAGGGGGTGAGTCAGCTGGTCCTGGAAGAGAGTGACGGTGCGCTGTGGTGGATTGAAGATCCTACCGGGGCTGCTACCTACGAATCTATCGCCTCCACGGACGTATTACTGGCGGCCTCAGGCGGTGATACCGGTGGCGCAGCTATCTGGCCATGGGTACTCGGTGGTCTTGCTGTCGCAGGCGGGATCGCTGTCGCGGCAAGCAGCGGCGGCGGAGGGGGTGGCGACGATGATGATGACAATACGAACCCCGGCACGCCGGGCAATCCTTCCGATCCGGATACCACACCGCCAAATGCGCCTTCCAACCTTCAATTCTCCTCAGATGGTAAAACTGTCACAGGTACTGCCGAACCCGGCAGTACGATTACGCTGAAAGACGCGGACGGCAACCTGGTCGGCACGGGTAAAACCGGTAGCGACGGCAAATTCACCATTGTTCTGGGCACGCCGCTGACGAATGGCGAGCAACTTACCGCCACAGCAACCGACTCATCAGGCAATACCAGCCAGGCCGGACATGTTACAGCACCGGATACCACCGCACCCGATGCGCCCGATATCGTAATAGTGAATGACGACGTTGGCGGAGAAACCGGACCGCTGACTAACGGTCAGCGTACCGATGATGCCCGCCCCACCTTCAGCGGCATCGGCGAAGCAGGCAGTACCATCACCCTGTACGATAATGGTCAGCCGATTGGCACGACCAAGGTTGATGCCAGCGGAAACTGGACCTTTACCCCGGGTACAAATCTCGCTAACGGAAGCCATTCCATTACCACCACCGCGACCGACGCGGCAGGTAACACCAGCCCAGCCTCCGGCGCCGTGACCTTTGTGGTGGATACCGTCGCCCCCACAGCGCCAGCCATCACGCTCGTGTCAGACGATACCAATCCGGTCACCGGCTCGGTCAGTAACGGTGGTAGCACCAACGATCAGCGACCACAGCTTACCGGCACCGCGGAAGCCGGATCTACGGTCACCATTTATGATGGCGGGATCGCGATTGGCACCGCTGTCGTTGCCAGCAACGGCACCTGGACGTTTACCCCTTCGATCAATCTCAGCGAAAGCACGCATCAGCTCACCGTCCGGGCAACCGACGCCGCCGGTAACACCGGACCGGCTTCCCCGGTGTTCACCGTTACCATCGATCTCACCGCACCAACTGCGCCAACCGCCATCGTGCTGAACGATGAAACGGGTGCCATCAAAGGCGCAATTACCTCTGGCCTGTTCACTGATGCCGCTAAACCTGTTCTTGCAGGGAGAGGAGAGCCCGGTGGGACAATTACGATTTTTGATAACGGGGTGCCCATTGCGACCGTTAAAGTTCAGCCCAACGGCACCTGGAGCATCACACCGGACAAACCGCTGTCGGAGGGGGCTCACTCAATAACGGTGCAGGTCACCGACGCTGCCGGGAACCAGAGTGGGTTGTCGCAGCCAATCAACTTCATTGTCGATACCACGCCGCCGGAAACGCCCGACATCACGCTTAATCCGGCAGGCACGCAGATTACCGGCACTGCCGAGCCAAACAGCAGCATTGTCATCACCAGCAGCGACGGCACCATAATTGGCCGGACGACAACGGACGGCAACGGCAACTTCGTTGCCACGTTAACGCCGGCGCAAACTAACGGCCAGCAGATCTCCGTGGTGGCGTCTGATGCTGCAGGTAACCAGAGCACACCTGCGACCGTCACGGCTACGGACACAACCCCTCCTGTCGCCCCCGGCAACCTTCAGGTGGCAGAAAACGGCCAGAGCGTCAGCGGCACGGCGGAGCCAGGCAGCACCGTCACCATTAAAGATCCTAACGGCGCGGTCATCGGTGAAACCACCGCCAACAGCGATGGCACCTTTACGGCGGTTATTAGTCCTGCACAGACCAACGGTGAAGTGCTGACGGTCGTGGCAACCGACGGCAGCGGTAACGCCAGCCTGCCCGCTACAGCCGATGCACCAGATACCACGGCGCCACTGGCTCCGGACAACGTTGTTGTCTCAGATGACGGTACCAAAGTGACAGGTACCGCAGAGCCAGGCAGCACCGTGACCATCCGTGAAAATGGCGTCACGGTTGGCGAGGCGAAAGCCAATGACGACGGCAGCTTCACCGTCACGCTGACCCCACCAAAAGCCAACGGTGAAACCCTGACCGCAGATGCCACCGATCCCGCCGGCAATACCGGGCCAACAACCCCTGCCATTGCGCCGGATATTACCGCCGCGCAAACGCCGGTTATCGTTTCAGTGGACGACGATGCCTCTGCCACTACAGGCCCTGTCGCCCAGAACGGGCTCACTAATGACCGGACACCAACCATAAACGGAACGGGCGAGCCTGGCACAACCATCACGCTCTCCAGCGGCGGCACGGTTATCGGCACGGTACTCGTTCCGGCATCTGGCGTATGGAGCATCACGCCATCCTCGCCACTTGCTGATGGCGGCCACGTGCTGACCGCAACGGCAGTTGACGCCGCCGGTAACCCAAGCGGGCCATCAAATGCCTGGAGTATCACTGTCGACGGTACCGCACCCGAAGTACCGGTAATTTCGCAAGTGGTGGACGATGTTCAGGGAAGTACAGGCGCGCTCACCGCAGGTGCCATCACGAACGATCCAACCCCGACACTTAACGGCACTGCCGAACCGGGCTCAACGGTCACCATTCGTCTGGACGGTGTTGATATCGGCACCGCGCTGGTCGGTAGCGGCGGCGCGTGGACATTTACGCCAGGCACACCGATTGGTAACGGTGAGCATACCCTGACCGCCGTCACCACCGACACGGCAGGTAACATCAGCCTGCCGTCAGGCGGCTTCACCTTTACGGTCGATATCACCCAGCCACCGGCGGCGACCATCACAACCGTAACCGATGACGTCGGTGACGTTCAAGGCCCGCTCACCAGCGGCGACACCACGGATGACACGCAACCGTTGCTGCAGGGCAGCGCGCCGGCAGGTACGGTTATTACGCTTTATGATGGCAATACCCTGCTCGGTACCGCCACACTCGACGGTACCGGCGGCTGGAGCTTCACCCCTACCACCCCGCTCACCAACGGCTCGCACTCTCTGACAGTTCATGCGACCGATACCGCCGGGAATACGACCGTTTCCAGCCCGTTTGTGCTGGTGGTCGATACCGTGGCACCCGCCACGCCGGAGACGCCAGAAATCACCGTGAACCCTGACGGCGGCACAACAGAAACCCCGCTGAACCCGGGAGAGACCACCCGCGATACCACGCCGACGCTGAGCGGCACCGGCAATCCGGGCGATACCGTGACTATCTACAACGGCACCGACAAAATTGGTGACGCCGAGGTGGACAGCAACGGTAACTGGACATGGACACCGGAGATCCCACTGGCCAACGGTACCTACGACATCACCCTGACCGTCACCAACAAGGACGGCGCGGGCAACGAAAGCGCCCCGTCCCAGCCGGTGACCATCACCATTGACACCGACCCGCCAGCTACGCCAGCAGCACCGGTGATTACGGACAGCGTCAGCCAGATAACCGGACCGGTTGCCGACGGGGAAACCACGAACGATCCGCGTCCGGTCCTGAGCGGCACCGGCACGGCGAACGATGTGGTTATTATTTATGACAGCATTAATGGTCAGCCTGCCACCGAAGTGGGTCGCGTCACCGTAGACAGCAACGGCAACTGGAGCTGGCGCCCTGACGCCAGCATTGATGAGGGAAGCCACGAATTTACCGCCACCGCCACCGACGAAGCCGGTAACGTTTCGGCGGCGTCACCGGGGATCACTATCACCGTTGATACCGTGGCACCTGATACGCCTGTCATTAGCGCCGTTGGCGGTAAGCCAGACGGNGGTGTTACCACGGATACNACCCCCGGTGTGGGCGGTACCGGCCCTGCGGGCGAAACGGTCATCGTTTATAACAATGGCGTTGANNTAGGNCGCGTCGAAATCGGCAGCAATGGCGAGTGGTCTCTCGATCTTCCGACCCAGACTGATGGCCCACTCAACATCACCGTTGCGGCAGTCGATGCTGCGGGTAACGTCAGCGGCCTCAGCCCGGTCTTCACCGTCACCGTTGATACCACTGCGCCAGAAATCCCGCTGATTAACGCGGTGTCTGACAGCCAGCTCACAAGCAATGTGCTTTATACCCGTGACGGCACGCCGACCCTCACGGGCACCGGCGAACCGGGTACCACCGTTATCGTCTCCGTAGACGGTACAGCATCCACGGTGCCGGTAACGGTACAGCCGGACGGCAACTGGAGCTGGACCGCCGACAGCACGCTGGCGGAAGGCCCGCATACCTTCACCGTCTCCGCGGTCGATCCGGCTGGCAATACGTCCGGTAGCTCTGCACCGCTTAGCGTTAACGTCGATACTCTGGATCCGGCTGCTCCCGCGGTTACTGGCATAGCCGCTCAAGGTACTCCATTGACCGGCACCGCCGAAGCGGGGGCTACCATCACTGTAACCGATAACAATGGTAATGTTCTCGGTACAGGCGTAGCCACCGGTGGCACCTTCTCCATCGCGCTCAGCCCAGCCCAAACGGATGGCGCTGTGCTGACGGTGACCGCGACCGATGCCGCGGGCAACCTCAGTCCTGAGGCATCCTACACCGTCACCGGTACGCTGCCGAATCTTCCGGATGTGCCCATCATTACGGCGATTAACGATGATGAAACGCCTGTCACCGGCGACGTGAAAGACAAAACCACCAACGACATTACCCCGACACTCGTGGGTACGGCCGAAGCGGGCAGCATTATCACCATCTACCAGGACGGCATCGCGGTTCCGCTGATCAACGTGATTGCTGATGCGGACGGTAACTGGAGCTATACCCCACTGATTGCGCTGGGTGAAGGGCTGCACACCTTTGAAGTGACCGCGACAGTCGGGCTCTCGACCAGCGGCCGCTCGCCGGTTGCAACCGTCACCGTTGACCTCACTGCACCGGACACGCCGACCATTGGCTCAGTGATTGATGATGTCGGCCCTGGCACTGGTCAACTCACCAACGGGCAGACCACCAACGACAACCTGCCTACCCTTACCGGCTCCGGCACAGTGGGCGATACCATCTCCGTTTACAGCAACGGAACCCTGCTGGGTACCGCACTGGTCGGCAATACGGGGACCTGGGTCTTCACACCGCCCGCGCTGGCGGAGGGCAATAACGTTCTGACCATCCGCGAGACCGATCCCGCGGGCAATGAAAGTGGTCTGTCGACAGGCTTCACCATCGTCGTTGATACGGTTTCCACCACGCCAGCGATCACTAACGTAACGGATAATGTGGGCAATGCTGCCACCACGATTGTGAGCGGCGATCCGACTAATGACGCCACGCCAACCCTTTCGGGGACGGCGGAAGCGAACAGCGTGGTGAAAATTTTCGACGGCGGTACCCAGATTGCCGTGGTCACAGCTGACGGCACCGGTGCCTGGACATTCACCCCTGACACCGCGCTCAGCGAAGGGCCTCACGCCTTCACCGTTACCGCCACCGATCCACAGGGCAACGTCAGCCAGGTGTCTAACGGCTGGAACGTCGTGGTTGACCTGACGGCGCCAACGGTTCCAACGCTGGATACGGTTAACGACAATGCCCCTGGCGGCGTGACCGGCAACCTCACCAGCGGGCAAGTCACCAACGACACCACCCCGACGATCGGCGGCACCGGACAACCGGGCAGTACAATCCATATCATGAATAACGGTACGCAAATTGGCCTTGCGACCGTCGACGGAAGTGGTTACTGGACCTTTACCCCGAGCACGCCGTTGGGTGACGGCAACTATCTCCTTCGCGCCTACGCCACCGATGCGACAGGCAATGCGTCAGCAAACTCGTCGGTCTTTGCCTTTACCGTGGATGCAGCAGGCCCTGCTGCGCCACTGGTCAGTAGTGTGATTGACGACGTCGGCCCGGTCACCGGTACGCTCACTACCGGCAACAGCACCAACGACGCGCGTCCTACCTTCAACGGTACGGGCGAAGTGGGTGCCACAGTGCATATCATTGTGGATGGCAACGAGATTGGCACCGCGGTGGTTAATGCTCAGGGGAACTGGACCTACACGCCTGACACCGCCCTGAGTGACGGGCCTCATGCCATCACCTTCAATGCCACCGATGCAGCTGGCAACACCGGCAGCACGACGGCACCGTTTAACCTGACAGTGGATACGGCACCACCGGCGGCACCGGCCATCACGACCGCGGGAGACAACGCAGGCAGCGTACAGACGCCGCTGACTTCCGGGCAAAGTACCGACGACACCACGCCAACGTTGACGGGCACCGCGGCAGCCAACGCCACGGTGACCATCTATGAGAACGGACAGCCGGTCGGCACCGCGCTGGCGGATGGCACCGGAGCATGGAGCTTTACGCCGTCATCAGCGCTGAGCAATGGCAGCCATACCTGGACCGCGACCGCGACCGACGCGGCGGGGAACGTCAGCCCGGCTTCGCCTGGCTTTACGCTGGTTGTTGATACCAGCGCCCCCAATGCGCCGGTTATCAGCCAGGCCGTTGACGATGCGGGCAGCATCACCGGCCCGCTCAGTTCAGGACAGACGACCGACGACACCGTGCCACGGCTTGTCGGGACCAGTGAACCGTTTGCGACTGTGAATATCTACGAAGGCACAACGCTTGTCGGAACGGGCACCGCGGATGTCAGCGGCAACTGGAGTATCTTGCTCACGACCACCTTAGCCACGGGCGCGCACAGCTTCACGGCGCAGGCCACGGATGCAGCGGGTAATACCAGCGTTTCGTCAGCGGCCTTTAGCCTGACTATCGACACGACGCCGCCAGCCCTGCCGGTGCTGAGCAGCATTGTGGATGATGTGGGCAATGCGGCTACACCGATTGCCAATGGCGGATTGACTAACGACGCGCAGCCTACCCTCACGGGTACGGCGGAAGCGGGCGCCACGGTGAAAATTTTCGATAACGGCGTCCAGATTGGTAGCGCGGTCGCGACAGGCGGGGCATGGAGCTTTACCCCTTCTCCGGCGCTGAGCAACGGGTCACACAGCCTGACCTTTACCGCCACCGATGCCGCGGGCAATACCAGCGCCCCGACCACCGCCTATGTGATCAACGTGGATGCCGCCGCGCCAGCTGCGCCGGTCATCAGTGCGGTTGTCGATGATGTCGGCAGCATCACCGGACCGGTAACCGGCAATAACCCGACTAATGACGCGCGTCCAGCGCTGAACGGGACCGCCGAAGCCAACGCGACGGTGCGCATCTATGACGGCACGACGCTTGTCGGCACGGTCACCGCCGATGCGAACGGCAACTGGACGCTACCGCAAACCACCACCACACTGACGGAAGGCACGCATAACTTCACCGCCACCGCCACCGATGCCGCGGGCAACACCAGTACGCCATCGGCCACCACCACCATTACCGTGGATCTGACTGCACCGAACGTGCCGGCAAGCCTTGCCGTGATCACCAACGGTACGCACGTCACCGGGACCGCCGAAGCGGGTAGCACCGTTACCATCACCACCAGTACCGGAACAGTGCTCGGTACCGCGACGGCTGACGGCAGCGGAAACTTTAACGCGACAATCACGCCGGCCCAAACCAACGGTGAATCACTGCTGGTCTATGCCACCGATAAGGCGGGTAACGCAGGTGTCAGCACGTCGGTGATTGCCCCTGCGACGCCGGTGCCGAACGCACCGCTTATCACCACCATCAACGATAACGTCGGCACCGTCACCGGTAACCTGACCAACGGTAAAACCACTGACGACACCACGCCAACCCTGAGTGGTACGGCCCTGCCAGGCACCACCGTCACGCTGTATAACAACGGCGTGTCGATGGGAACGGCAGTGGCAGATAGTTCAGGCAACTGGACCTTCACCACCCCGGCGTTAAGCGAAGGTTCTCACGCCTTTACCGCCACGGCGACGAACAGTTCGGGCACCAGCCCGGTCTCTTCCGCCACCAGCGTGGTTGTCGATCTGACGGCACCAACGGCCCCAACCGGAACCTTTAACGCTGACGGTAGCGTATTGACCGGTAACGCGGAGGCAGGCAGCACCGTCTCTATCCGTCTTGGCGATGGCAGCACGGTGACCACAATCGCGGGCAGCAACGGCACCTACAGCTATACCTTCCTCAATAAACAGACGGAAGGTCAGACGCTGCAGATCACCGCCACCGATGCCGCAGGTAATACGTCGCAGCCCGGCTCAGCCCTCGCACCGGTCGTCCCGCTCTCCGCCAGCAATAACGTCGAAGAGCTGGATATCAGCACCACGGCCACCGTCACCAACAGCCAGTACAGTGATTATGGCTTCCTGCTGGTGGGTGCCGTAGGCAACGTCCTCACGTTGCTGGGTAATGATACTGCCCAGGTGGACTTCACGGTGGGCAGCGGCGGCAATGCGGATATTGTGGTGAACGCCAATGCCACGGGGGCGGTGCTTTCCCTGCTCAATACTCTTGAGCTGGTGGTACAGCGCTGGGACAGCGTCAACGGTACCTGGACTACCGTGGTGGATACCGGACAACCCCAGTTTGCCGATCTGCTGACCCTCGGGGCCACCGGCGTATCGCTGAACCTGACCGGGCTGGCGAACGGCGACTACCGGGTGCTGAGCTATAACACTAACCTGCTGGCGACCGGCTCCTACACCAGCCTCGATGTGGCGGTGAAAGAAACCAGCGCCGGTACCGTGACGGGCGACACCAGCCTGAACGGTAACGTAATTCTCGACGCCGACCCGACCGCGGGCAGCGACAACGCCCCGGCAGGGACCACGGTCTCTGCTGTCACCAACGCACTGGGTGTCACCACCAGCGTGAACGCCGACGGCACGGTTGTTCAGGGCCAGTACGGTACGCTGACCATTAACCGCGATGGCAGCTACACCTACAACCTGACCGACACCAGCGCCTCGGTCGTGGGCCGGACAGATAGCTTCACCTACACCATTACCCATAACGGCGTCAGCGCGTCGGCGAACCTGGTACTGTCGCTGGGTGCCGGTACTACCGCTAACGGTATTGTGGCGGTGGATGACACGGCTTCGCTGACCTTTGACACCTCGGTCCATGAAATCAATAACGGCACCTCGTCGCAGGGCGGCTTTACCGTGGTGGGGATCAATCTCGGCAACACGCTGGGGCTGAACCTGCTGGACGATCTGAGCAATCCGATCATCTATAACGTGGAGGAAGGTACCACCCGCACCATGACCATTCAGGCTTCCGTGGGCGGTGTGGCGCTGGCGTCGGTATTCGACCTGTATGTCTACAAGTTCAATAACGCGACGCAGACCTTCGAGCAGATGCGCGTCGAACCGGGCTGGCTGCGTGCGCCGTTGCTGGGCGGTACCTCGTCTCAGCTGACGCTGAACCTGCCTGCCGGGGAGTACCTCTTCCTGCTGAATACGGCTGCAGGGATCACCGCCCTGACCGCCTACACGCTGAACGTGCTGGAAGATCATGTCTACAGCGTGTCGAGCGTGGGCGAGACCACCACCGGAGATGTGCTGGATAACGATGTCGCAACCGGCGCGGTGGTATCAGAAGTGAACGGCGTGGCGGTGAACAGCAGCGGCCTGACCGACATTCAGGGGGAATACGGCACGCTGAGCATCAATGCGTCCGGACAGTACACCTACACCCTGAAAGCCGGTGTGGGTGCTGACGCGATCAGTACGCCGGATACGTTCGTCTATACCATCACCGCACCAAACGGGGCGAAGGATACGGCATCGCTCAACATCACCCCAACCGCGCGGGCGATGGATGCGGTCAACGATGTCAGTACCGCGATGGACGTCACCTCAGTGCATCACACGACGACCTACTCGGATACCACCGTCGGGACGGCCAGCTGGACAACCGCGCTGCTGTCATCAACCCAGGGCAGCGGGAGCGGAACCTTCGTGGTGGATCCGAACACCGCGCTGCATAACGTGTCGCTGCACTTTAACGTGGCATCTCTGCTGGCATTGGGCGGCCTGACGGTGAACTGGTCAATCAGTGACGGTTCGAATGTTGTTCGCAGCGGCTCCTTCAGCGGCGGTTCGCTGTTGGGTGGCAATATCGACATCGCGCTCTCCGGGCTGGACCTGAATGCCGGAACCTATACGCTGAGCTATACCGGTAGTGTACCGGGGCTCAGCGTGGGGAACATTACCATTACCCCAAGCGTGAACGGCACCACCTACTCGCTGACCCAGTTCGACTCTACCAGCGGCCACACCGTTGACGGCAACATCTTCGATGGCACCGACTCTGCCGGGGCGATGGATCAGTTGCACTCAGTGGATACCCGCCTCAGCGTGACCGGCTACAACGGCGTGACCACCACGCTGGATCCGTACACCGGCAGCGCAACGGTCAACGTCGTCGGCCATTACGGCACGCTGGCAATTGCTGCGGACGGCCACTACACCTACACCCTCAACACCGGGGTGTCGCTCTCAACCATCACCTCGAAGGAGACCTTCAACTACACCCTGACAGATGCCGACGGGAAAACAGACAGTGCCACGCTGACCATCAATATGGCGCCGCAGTTCATCAGCTCGGAACATAACGACGTCATTACCGGCACCGCCTACGGCGACACCCTGATTTACCAGGTGCTGAACGCCACCGCAGGCAACGCCACCGCGGGCAACGTCAGCAGCACTGCCGGCGATCACTGGACCAACTTCTCGCTCACGCAGGGGGACAAAATCGATATCGGCGATCTGCTGGTGGGCTGGAACGGGAGCAGCTCAACGCTCGGTAATTATCTGCATGTTACTAATAGTAATGGCAATACCGTGATCTCCATCGACCGTGATGGTTCAGGGAGCACCTACACTAATACGACGCTCGTGACGCTGGATAACGTCCAGACCACCTACGACGAGTTAGTGAACCAGCAACACATCGTTACCTGATAGCACCTGCACAAATGACCCGGGCGCACAGCGCCCGGGCATAAACAATAAAGCAGTACATTTTTATTAGGGATAAGACATGGGAATGAAGATGCCTTACTGGTGGCTCTCGTGCTGCCTGATATCTGTGCCCGCCCTCTCCGCGACGCCGGCGGCGATGATCAATACCGAACAACTCCGTGAAACGCAGGAACTCCCCTCTCTGAATGGCCGCGTGGCACCTGTCGTCGGCAAGGCTGCCCCCGGCACGCTGCAGCTTGGCGAAGCCGTCAACCGCGCCGTCACCTGGCACCCTGCCATCAGTGAAGCCGTGGGGAAACTCTACCAACAAAGCGAAGAGGTGGACGTCGCCAAATCGAAATACTATCCGCAAATTAATGCCGGCATGGATAACGGTTATACCCATGACGGCGACGATAATGGCTTTACCCCGTCGCTGGTGCTCTCCCTCTCACAAATGCTGTACGACTTTGGCAAGGTGGCAAGCCAGGTGCGTGCAGAAAGTGCCGGCGTCGCCCAGCAGCAGGCCAACGTGCTGGTCAGCATCGACACCATCGCTCACGATACCGCCATCGCGATGGTGCAGGTGCAAACCTGGCAGCAAATGGTCGACACCGCCAAAGAGCAGCTTGAGGCGCTCTCCTCGATTGGTACCCTCACCCGCCAGCGTAATGACGAAGGAGCCACCTCACTCTCTGACGTGGTGCAGACCGATGCACGTATCGAAGGCGCGCGCGCCCAGCTGATGCAGTACCAGGCCAGCCTCGACAGCGCCCGTGCCACGTTGATGAGCTTTCTTGGCTGGAACACCCTCAACACGATCAGCAACGATTTTCCACAAAAGCTGGCCCGCAGCTGCGACATTGCCGAGCCGGACGATCGTCTGGTCCCGGCAGTATTAGCCGCCTGGGCGCAGGCTAACGTCGCCCAGGCCAATCTCGACTACGCCGACGCCCAGATGACACCGACCGTCTCGCTGGAGCCGGAGGTGCGCCACTACCTGAACGAACGCTATGCGGGTAACGAAACGCGGGATCGTACCCAATACTCTGCATGGGTGAAAGTGCAGATGCCGCTCTATCAGGGTGGCGGCCTCACCGCCCGGCGTAACGCCGCAGGCCACGCGGTAGAAGCCGCACAGTCCACCATTCAGCGTACCCGCCTCGAGGTACGCCAGAAACTGCTGGAGTCGCGCAGCCAGGTATTAAGCCTGCTGAGCACGCTGCAGATTCAGGGCCGTCAGGAGGCGCTCAGCGCCCGCACCCGTGAACTCTATCAGCAGCAATATCTGGATCTGGGTTCTCGCCCGCTGCTCGATGTGCTTAATGCCGAGCAGGAGGTCTATCAGGCGCGTTTTACCCAGCAGCAGACCCTCGGACAGTTGCACCAGCTGCAGCTCAACTGCCTCTATAACACCGGGCAATTGCGTCACGCGTTCGATCTTGATAACCGCACCATCCAGACCGTGGAGATCCAGCCATGAAGCAACGCGATATCCCGCAAGGTGAGACCATGACGGATGAGGCCCTGGCGCAGTGGGCGCAGGCCTTTGGTTTTGTCGCCACGCGCTACCGCGTCGCCTGCTCCCCCGGTGCGCTGCTCGCGGGCGCGCCGTGGCTAAAAGGCAAACCGATGGTGCCCGCACTGACTCAGCTGGCCCGTGAAGCAGGGCTGTCGTTTCAGCTGCTGACGGCGGATCAGCAGGCGATCAACAGCTGGCGTCTGCCTGTCGTGGCGGCAATGAACGACGGCAGGATCGGCGTGATCGAACATTTCGATGGCGACGATACGCTGGAGGTCAGCTTTTTCGACGATCGGACCTACACCAACCGGCTTTCGATGACCGCCATGCTGCCCGCCATCCGCCACGTCATTGCCCTGCGCCCACTGGCCGCGCTGAAAGACAGCCGCGTGGATGCCTATATTTCGAAATACCGTCCGGACTGGCTTTACCGGCTGGTAATGCGCGACTTGCGCCCCTACAGCTGGGTGATGCTCGCCGCGCTGTTCATTAACGTCCTGTCCCTGTCGGGGATTGTCTTTTCCATGCAGGTGTATGACCGGGTGATCCCCGCGCAGTCCTACCCGACGCTGTATGTCCTGACCATCGGCGTGCTGATCGCCACCCTGTTTGGCTTTGTGCTGCGCGTGGCACGCGGGCACATTATGGATCTGCTGGGCAAACGCTCCGATCTGCGCGTATCGGATCGGGTCTTCGGTCACGCCCTGCGGCTACGCAACAGCGCCATCCCTCGCTCGACCGGCAGCTTTATCTCCCAGCTACGCGAGCTGGAGCAGATCCGCGAGATGGTCACCTCCTCCACCATCTCCACAATTGTCGATCTGCCCTTCTTTTTCCTGTTCGTGGTGGTGCTGGCGATCATCGCTCCCCAACTGGCGTGGATCGCACCGGTCGCCGCGGTGATCATGGTCCTGCCCGGTCTGCTGCTGCAGAAAAAGCTGGCAGAGCTCGCGAAGCAGTCGGCGCACGAATCCACCCTGCGCAACGCCGTGCTGGTGGAGAGCGTGCAGGGGCTGGAGGACATAAAGCTGATGCAGGCGGAAAACCGCTTTTTGCAGCAGTGGAACAGCTACATCCAGATCACCGCTGAATCTGGCCTGCGCACCCGTGAACTGACCCAGAACCTGATCAGCTGGGGAATGACGATTCAGAGCCTGGTCTATGCAGGGGTGATCGTGGTCGGTGCGCCGATGGTGATCGACGGCACGCTGACGACCGGTTCGGTGGTCGCCGCCTCAATGCTGGCCTCGCGCATGATCGCTCCGATGGCCACCCTGTGCGGCGTGCTGGCGCGCTGGCAGCAGGTCAAAGCGGCGAAAGAGGGACTGGACAGCATCATGCAGCTCCCCACAGAAAACCAGCGTGAGGAGACGCCGATCCGCCAGGATGTACTGCGCGGTCACTATCTTTTCGAGCAGGCACAGTTTCGCTATCACCCGGAAGATCCGCGCATGGCCCTGCGCATTAACCGTCTGGAGATTAAGCCAGGTGAAAAAGTGGCGATCCTCGGGCGTAACGGCGCCGGAAAATCGACCCTGCTGCAGGCGATGGCGGGCGGAATGGATCTCGCCGGCGGTGAATTGCGGCTCGATAACTTCAGCCTCCCGCACCTCGATGTCGCCGATGTCCGGCGTAATGTCGGCTTTATGACCCAGAACGCCCGGCTCTTTTATGGCACCCTGCGCGAAAACATCACCCTCGGCATGCCGCGCGCCACCGATGAGGAGATTTTCGAGGTGCTGGAGTTAACCGGCGCTGCGGGCTTTGTGCAGAAACTGCCGAAGGGTCTGGACTACCCAATTATGGAGAACGGCGTGGGGTTATCCGGCGGCCAGCGGCAATCCATTCTGCTGGCGCGCATGCTGCTTCGCGACCCCAATATTGTGCTGATGGATGAACCGACTGCGTCGCTCGATGAGCACACCGAGCGGGAATTTATCCAGCGTCTGAGCGCCTGGCTTGGCAACCGCACCCTGATTGTCGCCACGCATCGCGTGCCGGTGCTGGAACTGGTGGAGCGCGTCGTGGTGCTCAAAGAGGGAATGCTGGTGATGGACGCGCCGAAAGCACAGGCACTGAACAACAGCCGCATGCAGCAGCAACAGCAGCAGGCAGCAACCGGACGGGAGTGGAAAAATGAAAATCAGTCAGCGTGACGTCGCCGCAATGGACGACCTGGACAATGCGCTCGACTCCGAAAGCGGCTACACCGGTGCGCGGCGGATTGTTATCTTCTCTTTACTGATGTTCGTGGTACTTGGCGTCTGGGCGTGGTTTGGCGTGCTGGATGAAGTCTCAACCGGCACGGGCAAAGTGATCCCCAGTTCGCGCGAGCAGGTTTTACAGTCGCTCGACGGGGGGATCCTCACCGAGCTGAACGTCCATGAGGGTGACCAGGTGCAGGCCGGACAAGTGCTGGCGCGACTCGATCCCACGCGTTCAGAATCTAACGTTGGTGAAAGCGCGGCGCGCTACCGTGCCTCGCTGGCCTCCAGCGTGCGACTGTACGCCGAGGTAAACGATCTGCCACTGAAATTTCCCCCTTCGCTGGCGAAGTGGACCGATCTGACCGCTGCCGAAACCCGGCTCTATAATTCACGCCGTGCGCAGCTGGAAGATACCCAGCGGGAGCTGCGTGCGGCATTGGATCTTGCGAATAAGGAGCTGGCGATCACTCAGCGTCTGGTGAAAACCGGCGCCGCCAGCCACGTGGAGGTACTGCGCCTGCAGCGGCAGAAAAGCGATCTGGAGCTGAAACTCACCGACGTGCGATCCCAGTACTATGTTCAGGCCCGCGAGGCGTTATCCAAGGCCAACGCTGAAGTGGATATGGTCTCGGCGATCCTCAAAGGCCGCGAGGATTCAGTGACCCGCTTAACGGTGAAATCTCCGGTGCGCGGGATCGTGAAAAACATCAAAGTCACCACCATCGGTGGCGTCATCCCGCCTAACGGCGAGCTGATGGAGATTGTACCGGTGGACGATCACCTGCTGATCGAAACCCGCCTCTCCCCGCGCGATATCGCCTTTATCCATCCGAATCAGGAAGCGCTGGTAAAAATCACCGCCTACGATTACGCCATTTATGGCGGGCTGCACGGCGTGGTTGAAACCATTTCGCCGGACACCATTCAGGACGAAGCCAAGCCGGAGGTGTTCTATTACCGGGTATTTATCCGCACCAGCCAGGATTACCTGGTGAATAAAGCAGGCAGGCACTTCTCAATCGTGCCGGGGATGATTGCGACGGTGGACATTAAAACCGGTGAGAAAACGG
>Ga0065704_10070521_pt1 | contig 21842 bp, 5 predicted proteins | sample SwiRhicommuniRL2_FD_59091 | JGI IMG/M metagenome (GOLD analysis project Ga0065704, IMG submission 59091) | Switchgrass rhizosphere bacterial communities from Rose Lake, Michigan, USA - RL2 v2 (version 2) | ecosystem: Host-associated > Plants > Roots > Rhizosphere > Soil | place: East Lansing, MI | reverse complement strand
GGTGCAGTTAGGTGCTCGCAATCTCGTCGCCAGCGGCTGCCGCAACGGCGAGACTGCGACGTTGGTGTGCGACGTAGAGATCCCATCCGTGAACACTGAGCGCATCGGCGCGCTCGAAGCACTCGCTCGAACCGTCCCGCTCGAGATCAACTCTCGCGAGTTCGCCACGAAACTAGCGACGATCGAAAGTGCGCCGCCACGCTATTCGATCGCTCAGACATCTATGGCTGTCGGGGCTGCGTGTGGCGCGTTTGCTTTTCTTAACGGCGAGTCGTGGGTTGAGGTAACGGCATGCTCGATCGGCGGTGTCGTTGGCCAGAGTCTGAAATCGCTCCTAATTCGCCGCCGCTTCAACCAGTACGCCGTCACGACACTTTGCGCAGTGGTGGCCTCCGCTCTTTATTGTGTGACGGCGGCCTTGGCCCACGGCGCGGGCTTTGTGGTCGGGCGTAGCAACGTGGGCCTCGTATCGTCGGTGTTATTCCTAATACCGGGTTTTCCTATGGTCACGGCGCTGCTCGACCAGTTACAGCATGAGACGGCTGCTGCCCTGTCGCGACTGGCGCACGCCATGATGTTCGTGCTTACCGCCGCCGTGGGCCTGTCTGTTGTGATCGCACTCGTCGGTTTTTCCATTGAAGCGTCGCCGCAACACATGTTGGCGAAGCCGCTGACGATTTTCTGGTGGGCTGTTGCTAGTTTCTGTGGTGGTTGTGGACTCGCGATCCTCTATAACGGTACGTGGCGGAACGTGCTGTACGTGGGTGCGATTGCGCTCATCGGCAACGAACTCCGCCTGTTGCTGTATGACCCTGGTGTGCCATTGCCGTTGGCGACGTTTTTAGGTGCCTTGGCTGTGGGGCTGACCGCATCGATAGCTGGTCGCTGGATCAAGGAAGCTCGAGTGGCTCTTACGGTGCCCGCGGCCGTCATGATGGTGCCCGGTCTCTACGCGCTGGAAACATTGGTTTATTTCGATCGAGGCGGGATACTCCAGGGTCTCTCGGCAGGTGTGTTAGTTGGATTCGTCGTAGGTTCGATTGCATTCGGTCTCGCAGCAGCACGTTTCATCACTCAGCCGGAATGGCTGAGAGAGTGAGCAAAAGGTTATGGAAACGCTTTCACCACTCGCAGGCAATCCTGCTCCGCCCGAACTACTAGTGGATGTGACTCAGCTTGAACGCGCCTACTTTGACACGAGCCCTGACGTAGAAGATCCAAATCAGTTAGTTCACTTTGGAACCAGCGGACATCGCGGCTCATCTCAGCGAGCTTCCTTCAACGAATCTCATATTCTTGCTATTACACAGGCCATCTGCGACTACCGGCGAATGCAGGGCACCACAGGTCCGCTCTACCTCGGCATGGACACGCACGCGCTTTCCGCTCCGGCGCAGCGCACGGCACTCGAAGTGTTGGCTGCGAATGAGGTTGAGACGCTGATTCAGCAAAACGACGGCGTCACTCCCACGCCAGTTATCTCGCGAGCGATTGTGGTTTACAACCGCGACCGCAAAACGAATTTGGCTGACGGCATCGTGGTCACGCCTTCGCATAACCCGCCGGAGGATGGCGGCTTCAAATACAACCCACCGCACGGTGGACCAGCCGACACAGTCACCACCAGTTGGATCGAGAATCGAGCTAACGAGCTGCTGAGGACGCGAAACGTTTCAGTAAAGCGCATGCCATTTGAGCGTGCTCTCAAAGCAGCAACTACACACGAGGAAGACTTTATTCATCCATACGTCAACGACCTGAGTAACATTATTGACCTGGAAGCTATCCGAGTGGCCGGCCTCAGTCTTGCCGTCGATCCACTCGGAGGCGGCGGCCTTCCTTTTTGCGGGCTTCCTGCGCGAAGGGTATTGAGTACAGAGAAGAAAAATGCAGTGTGGTGAACTCAGGCAAAGAAAGCGCGCAAAAAAGAAAAAGCCCCCGAAGAAATCACCCCGAAAGCTTTCTCAACATTTAAGTCGGTGCTCTTTTTATACTTTGACTTTATGTGACCTTAGCCGATTTCCAATCAATATCCCAGTTTTAAGTTACTCCGACGCGCCAGAGTCTAAAACCGGACGCTTATCTTGTCAAGGCTAATTTAACGCCTTTTCAGGAGCCCAGATCAACTTTTTTCATAAACAATTTCTCCATTCGCAACCACCTGCTGCAAGAAGGAATTCGGTTCCATTGCAGCTTCAGCAATCTGTGCCGGCGTATGCACTAAAACATCCGCGCTGACACTGCACTCTCGGGCGAATTCACTAATCCGCAGCGCCAAATCTCTCCTGATAAAGCTGTCGTTGGTCACGATTAGCAAATCGATATCGCTGTATAGATTGGTTGTGCCGCGGGCCAAAGAGCCAAACAGGACGATACGTTCAGGTCTTGCAACCTCAACAGCGTAATTGATGATCTTGTTGAGCGCGCTTCTCATTGATTATCTCGTGAGTGAACAGAGCAGGAAGACATCCTCAATCGAATCTGTTGTCAGTGACTTAAAGTCCGATGCAGGCAGAGTCTTAAGTCGCAACTTCGTTCTCAATTGACCTAAAGCATTCGGTTTCAACGCAGCCGCCGCGAAATCGCGTAAGAGGTGTGGGGTGTTGTCGTAAGTGGGATTTTGCGTGACGTCGATTGCGTTCGCATCGACGGCCAGGTTCGTTATTTTTTGCTGAATCTGATAGTCACTCGCTACCTTCGTATCGACGAACACTTCCAACCTGCTGAACTTCAACGCAGCGACATCTTTTCGCAAGAAGAAGGGGTAATGTTCGGCTTTCAAGTCAATCACCAGTTCCTGGTCCGCGCCGCCGATTGGATTCAGGAACCTGTACCATTCGGTGGGGAAGTCGTGGCGCAGACTGAACAACCTCATGCCGGAGTTGGGAAGTATGGTTTGTAATTCGTGATTAGCCTCAGTCGCGAGTTGAGTACCGCCGTTGCGGGACGTGTAGCGAATGTGAAGTATGAAATCCGAGATCGAAGCGAAATCGAAATAGTTGTTTTCGCGCGGCATGTCGATCTGCCATTGACTAATTACGCCGCTGCCTTCAAATGGCAGATAGCGATCGTCATTGAAGTTTAGTTCGAACATGCCGCTATCATTCTGCGCATTGCTGGTAGCGATTGACGAAATCGAACCGAGCTCGGTGACGAAGCGACGATCATTCTCATCTACTCTCGAATAGGGGGTGCCGGCGGCGACCGTGGCATCTATTCGGGTTTCATTCCTGACGAGGGAAAGCTGACAATTTACGCTGGTGTAAGGCCCGACGATGCAGGGAACAGAAACGGAGACAGACTTGATCCTCCTCATGTAATGACCGGGATAGTCCATGTCAAACAGCCACTCCGGCAGATTGATCGTACACTCTCCTGTTTGTTTGAGCTGGACCAGGCTCAAAGGCGCCATCTGGGCCAAAGAAATATTCTTGGTGATCTCAAGTTCGCGCTTGTTGTCCTCAAGGTACGCTGCTTCCAGCCGGCGCAGATCGTTCATTAGTCTGTCCCCCGCCAGCAGACCCTTCTTCAAACTGTCCCAGTAGCCAAACTGAATGAACGAAGAATTCTTCACGCCTATTTCCCGCTGATAGCATTTCTCCGCTTTCTTCGCGAAATCAAACGCGAGTTGATAAGCCTGAAAATATACGGCGGCGATTTGCGTGATCATCCAGCTATACAATTGCACGTTCGTGTACTTGGTGCGCATGTATTCGTCCGCGATCATCGCGTTTTCGATCTGCAACTCTGAGTTTTCGAGATCTTTTTCCGCTATGGCCTGGCGGATCTCGGCGCCATTAATCTGATACTGAACTTGATCGATCTCAATGTTCGCCAGTCTGCCTTGAAAGTCCCATTCGTCTTTGCGCCGCTCATAGCTTCCCAGCGATGACGCCAACGCACCTAACTTCTCACTTGCGCGGGAGATGGCACTCAACGTCAGGACGGCGCATTCCGCTGCTTTGGAAAACTTGATTCCATCGATGGGGGCGACGTTTACCTCCGGCGATCCGCCGAACCCGGAAGCACCGGCGACAAACTTTGGAATAAAAGCCAAGCCACCGGCCAATATGTAGCCTACGGCAATCGCGGTTTCGGCCAGCGCGGAGATGCCGCCGAGAGTCAGTGCTGCTTTTTCCCAGGTGTTTGTCGATTCTCGACCCTCGTAGTAGCTCTTGCGTTCTTCGGCGAGTTGCTTGGCCTTTTGCAAACTACCGATCGTCTGGACCGCATCGTCGATCTGCTTTTTCTTGATTTCCTTAACGGCTTTGAGCAACTCGATTTCATGCTGCGAACGCAACTGCGCCAGGGCTTCAGCGTCCTTCTTCTCGAGCGCATTCAACAATTTCTCACCGAGCATTCTGACTTCGTTGCAAAATTCGATCGCCCGTTGCATTACCGCGCGAAAACGATAGGGAGGTGTTCCGACACTCAGGTCATTCAGAACACTGCTCAGGTCAATGCCGGCAGCGGCCGCTTTCACCAACAACGCCGGATCAATCGGTGGTTCAAACAGCGGTAGTTGGCGAACGATGCCTTCAATATTCATGCAGTGCCGGATCTTGAATAGGCGATCTTCCACCGTGTCCCAGTAATGCAGCAGGTTGTCGTTAGCGGGAATACAGAAGTAGAAAGTGTCCAGCTTGGGCAAAGGCTCAGTGGGAGTGGCCGAGGGCACCACGCGAATTGGCAGCAGTGTGTTCTCCACCTGGATTTCGACGCGGGCGTTTCCAAACTCGTCAAGCTGCGCTTCGATTTCGTTAAAAGTCAGATCGGCGTGCTCTACGTTGGGAACTCTCTCCGGCCGTTGGCCCAGAATCTCGTAAGCCAACATGTAAAGCAAAGACGCCTCGTTAATTGATTCGATCGTGTCTCGACGAAACAACTGATCGCCCCACGCGATCAAGTTGTCGATGTATTTCATGACCACGTTACGTTGATAAGCGACCGTTCGATACCGGGCGATTAGATGTGGTTTGAACGGATTATTCCTCCAGGCTCGTAACTGATCCTGGTTCTCCTTGATGTCGAGATTCGTCAGGATGTTCTGGATTTTTTGCTTTCTGTATTCGGCTGAGTTGGTTTCGAAGAAAGGCTTCGTCACCCAATAACGTTGCGGGGTCGGCAGCGCCTCAATGTTCGTCGGATCGAAGATGTAGTGAAACCAGCGCATCGCTTCTTCAAACCGTTGATTCTGGCTGAGACGCGTGGCGATCATCATGGGCGCATGAAAGAAGATCTCCCAGTTGTAGATGGAGTAAGCTCCGCCAAAGCTGAAATCGACGATGTCCTTAGTAACGGTTTCATCGGCAATGGTTGAGCCCGTGGGCCGGTAGCTGTTAAAGGCGAAGGTATTCCTGGGCGGAAACGATTCCGGTCGGACCTGGATCGGCCTTGTCAACAGGCCATCAAGACCAGCGCGGTTCAGCTCACGAATAAACAGCAGCGTGTATGGATGGTAAAACGGACGCGCTCGATAGCTTCGTGCATTATTCAGCACCTGACCATAGCGGTCAAAAACCACCTGCCACTCCGGCCTGATAAAAAACGCGCGCTCACTATCCTGGTAGAAGAACGGATGATCCGTTAGCAACGTGTTCAGCTGGAGGTCCTGTTGCGTGATGACTAACTCAAACGGATCGTGCGCTGCTTTGAGCAGTGTCACCGTTTGCTTGTTCTCCAGGACCCGCAGCTCTGAGTTATTCACCGTATGGTGCCGGTTATTAGTTAAGTGAGTGTTCTCGAAGTGCATGCCGGTCGGGAGACCCAGCCGCGGTCCATCCTCGTTGGGTTGAAACTGCTTAATGGCCTGTCCTGCTTCGCCGAAGTTTGCATGAACGTAGTCAAACGACGTGGAAAGAGCCGGAACATTGATATTGATGCTCGATCCATTGAGTGGAAACTCGAAGTGGAAATACGACTGCAAGCCTTTCAACTTGATGTCTTTGACGTTTCCATCAAAGACGAAAGACGCGGAATGCCACGGCAAGTAAGTTTCGTTGAAACGATTGCCGGTCAGCCGTACGATTTTGTCCTGAAACGGATCATAGAACATGCCATCGTTGAATTCCCGGGTGGTGGAAAGGTATATGTCGAGCCAGAGTTCGTTAACGACCGCTTTGTAGAACGGTTTCAAGTTGTAGGCGTAATGCGGACGCTCCCATGGATGGAGTACCTTGCGACTCGAGATCTTCTTTGGCGACCACCCCTTTCCTTGCTTTACGCTCCAGGCCAATTGAATTTCCAGGAGCATGTTCGGGTCCGGGCTGTCTCTCGGACCATCAGAACCAGTCGATTTAACCGGCGGTACTCCGGGGACTTTTTTGGACTTGAGAGGCTTTTCGGTAAATACGAGCCAGAATAAATAAAGCTTTCGGTTGTAGACCACCGGAATCGCCTGATTCCCGCTAATGTCGAGATCGATCTTTTCCCACGCGCTCCACTGTGAATAGTTCATGTCGTATTTTCGATAGTAATAAATCCCCGGTTGACCCTTGGTGCGCGCGATTACGTGCACATTATTGATTTCGAAGCCCAACTCACTGGCTGTCAGGTCTTCCATTTCGTGGTACAGACCACACACTTCGAGGTGCGAAACTTCGTCAACCTTATGGAGATAGTGGAAGAAGGCCGCTTCGACGTTATCGTGCGTTACTTCGTTCTGTAGGATCTCGGTTTCCAGCTCTTCGAAGAACGGTGACTTGTCATCCCGCAGTTCCGGTTCAATCCAGTTTTCGGGATAGAAGAATACTTTGCGGTTCGCCTCCCAGAGTCTGTAATTCTTCATCCATTTCCACTGTGACCAGGCGTTTTCGGAAGCAACGTCCTCCTTTTCTTCCTGCGTCACCTGAACGAAACGATTCTCAAGATTAAGGAAGCAACGCTGCACAAAGAGCTGCACTGAACTGATTGCTTGCTTGATGCGTGAGGTGAGTTGGCACGGGCTCATCTCCACATCGATGAGGAAGTATTTGAACAGTCCGTTGGTGTCGTACCAGAAAAGTGGGTTCGGTATTTTCTGGCCATTGAAATCGATTTTCTGAGGTTCAGTGCGCTGCGAGTTTTCCAGCAGGTATTCGACCAACGCCTTACGTTTCTTTTCGCGAAGGTCGTCCTGCAAGGGTTTGATTCGCTCCAGCCAGTCTTCATTTTCGTATTTTGATTTCACTGCCAAGCGACTTTGCTGCGCGGTCGCCTGCATAGTGGCAGCGTCGTCACGGTTGGCCCACTTCAGGGTCGAGTCGACATTAACTCCCAGAAGGTTTATTTCCGTGAAGCATTTTTGCAATCTGCCGTAAACCTCTGCTTTTGCATAATCTTGTTGCACGTTCTGATGTTTCAGATTCAACCCGGCGTCAAGTTTGGTTAGCTCGGCAGCGCTCCATGAAGTGAGTTTGCTCAGTAACGAGTGAATGTCTGCTTTAGTGGCGGCGCCATCAGTTGCTTTGTCGAGAATGAGCCGGATCGAACTGTCGTCGGGTTCGGGATACTTCGCTTTGAAATCCAGGAACCTAAACAAGTTCAGCCATTGTTCGAATGCATTTGGCGGGGCGAAGGCGGCGAGTGGTAGGGCCGCCAGATCGAGCGTGTTTACGGCTGCATGGTGTAACTGGAAATACTCCAGATCTTTCCTGTCTATTTTCATGCGTTGGACCAGGAGTGAGACCTTGTGCATAAGGAAATAGGCGCTAAAGTGCTGCGGGAAATTGACCCGCGTGATCTCGTTAAAACTGCCGTCTGCGTTTCTAGCGATCAGGACTTTATCCGCAGCAATGACGCCGATAGATTTTGCGGGGCCGGGAATCACGAGCGTGTTGAGTAGAAAGGCCGATTGCTGATCGGTCAGGCCAAAAACCGACGTAAAGTGAGAGATGATTTGATTGGAGTTTTGATCCAACAGATCCGAGACGTCCTGCTTTAGCTTCTTGATGTTCTCGATGAGTTTCGGTTTGCTGAAACCTGCTGCCGGGTCGTAGTGAATGATGTACTCCGCCTGATCCAAAGAGAACTTTTCATTTTGTAACGCCTCGTGAATCTCTTTGAGCAGATCCTGCAGAGGTTGTATCGCCGCGGCGACCTGGGGATCTGCCATCGGCGCCAGTCCGTCAGCGTTAAATGCGAGAATCGTGTCAATTTTGGGTTGGTCAAGCGAGAGCTTCGTGATTGCTTCTTCATTGCTGACCAGAATTGTTCGAAGCGCTTCAATGAACTGAGCCAGCGTTTCATCCCTCAACCCGACCGGCGAATCAGGCCGGAAGTTCAAAATGTAATCGAGCTCACGCAAAGACAATCCGGAAGTCTTGATCGCGTCGACTTCTTTGAGGAGTTCCAGCGTGGTCTGTAGAGTGCTGAAAGGATCATTGCGGTTCGTAGTCGCCAACAAAAGCAACAGATCCTTTACGGTGAGTTTCAAACTGCGCGCCAGATATGCGTACCGCAGGATGGTCGACAATGAAGCCAGCGAAAGATGGTTATCCGTCTTCGCCTTCAGAATATCGAAGTCCGAATCCTTCAACGCGAGCGCTGAAAGGATGGTATGTACGGGCGTATAACCGTTGAAAGGAGCGCCTGGATTGATCTCCAGCAGAATCGTCGCATCCAGCGGCAGAACGAAATGGTTATCGGTGGGATTCGTTATCGCCTGGTTCTGGAATAGTTGTTCGTAGAGCGACTTGATCTTGACGTCAGGCTTGTCAGCTTGAATGCGCTGCTCGGTGTTGACGTCTCCATAAAACGCCAACAGGATTTCAAATGGCAGCGAAAGCTTTTCCTGTAGCTCCTTGAATTTCTTTAGATTGATGATCGTATCGTCGTTGATCTGGTTATTGCCGACCTTTGCGTTGCGGATGAGAAGGTCGAGTTGCCACATACTCCAGCCGGTCTTCCGCCACAACCGGATAAAGCGATGCATCCGATCGAATCGTGGCAGACTTAGATTCGTTATCATCTGCACGTCTACGTTGCACGTGTCTACGGGGCGATTAATTTCACTTCGCGGAGGATTCGCCGGGTCATTCACAAACTTCACCAGCAACAACTCCAGTAGCTCGTAGTAAGTGAGTCGCGACCGTTTCATAAACGCTGAAACAGCGACCGACGCCTGGGTCGTGTCAAAACCCCAAAAGACATCTTGTCTCACTGCCGCGGCCGCTGCTGTCGTTATCAGGTCTGTCTCATGTGACGAGCTGCCGAAGTATTCGGCGGCGATACTGAGATCGCTCGGTTTTTTGGGATTGGTGGTTTTGTCCTGAAAGGCTTCCATCAACTCGTGGCGCGGTACGCGCAAATAATTCAGATAAACCCGTGTTTCTTCTTGCCAGAGATTGAGTGACGAATTCATCGGGAAGTCTGCGGTAGCAAGAGTGTCGTAGGCATGCGCCCGGATATTTTGCGGAATCGCGCGCAGCTCTTTAGCCGTCAGAGTTGTTTGAAAGGTGAAGTTTTTCTGCGGTGGCGCAATGTTGTTTTCCAGGATCTCGCATACCAGATCAATATAAGGCAGTGGCGTGTCGGTGTTTTCGCAATTGAGTTTGATGTTGCCGAGGTCTGGCCGTCTATCGAAGAGAACATCCTTCACACTCAGCGTCCGACCACCTCTGACAACCAGTGAGTCATGCTCTTTCAGAAAGCGCAATAAGTCGGTGAAATATGCTGCCGGTCCATAAAGCGATTTGCAGTGCTCACACTCGCAAAAATCTAGCGAACCAAACAGCGCCTCCAGATTAGGTATGTCGCCAAGCAAATCCGTGACTTCCTGCGCCGTGTAGGTCTGCGGAATGATGACTTGCGGATCACCAACGTGTATCTCACGCCTGAAATCGAGCACGCGCGCGAGTACTTCGGCGTAGAGCATCTTCGACTGCTCATACAACTTGATTGCTGAGGTGGGAGCGATTCCTCTCTTCTGGAGCGTGTCGACCAGCCGCTTCTGACCGGTAAAATAGACTTGCGGTGAACTGTGGAGACCCTCAGCAATGAGAGCCGAACCCGTCCTCGAATCCGCCGCCAATTTGTTGACGCGAAGGACCGTTTTCACTTCGGTCCTGGTCTGCGCATCGAGCTCGATCTTATTGTCCTTTAAATATTGATCGAGATTCTGTTGCCGCGCGTCGAAGTCCCTTTGTTCATCTATGAATTTTTCGACTGCGTCGAGCCTTTCGAAGTTGTGCTCGTTATCTCGTTTCACCGCAGCGACGAGGGCCACGGTCGGAAATAGTCTTTCGGCTCGTTCTTGCAGGACGGCGGCGTAGGCGTCTACCTTCGCGGCGACGTTCGCGCCGGGGATACTATCCGGCACGGCGTTTCCGTTTTCGTTGATTAGCGCGGTCCAACCCGCATGATCGAGCTTTGCGACGTCGCTCGCCAGTTTGAATTTTTGCCCCGCGCCGGCACCAACATTGTCCTTCAAAAACTTCACCGTAGGCGCATGGTTCTTGCTTATGTTCCCCAGATCGACGGCGGTCATAAAGTCTCTGATTTCAATTTCGCCGAACGGATTCGCGTGTTTCCTGAGCTCCGTCCAGAAATCTTCGTTTATGCCACGCGTAGCGATAAACACCTCTGCCACGGTCGTGTGATGATCAGCCGGGATCGACGAGAGATTGAGGAGACTTTGCAGATTACCATTGCCGATCAGAATCGGTTGTTCGAGCGCGAACGTCTTGCGAACCTCGGTTAAGGCGTCCTTAATCGCTGCTTTTTGTTTAGTAATTCGTGGTGACACCAGATTCTGAGCCACCGCCTGGTCCAGCAACTGCTCGACCAGCAAGTCCTCAGAAAAAACAATCCCACTGGTTGCGACCTGCACCAGTTGATTAATCGTTTCCCAATCATTTGTTCCTCGCAGGAGGTCGCCCGGTAAAGCCGGAGGCAGGCTTTGCCTTATCAAGGCATAGAACATTTCGGCGTCTAACGCGGCCTTGGCGAGGTTGGCGGCAATCCGGTGCGCCAAAAACAAACGCATGACATCGTCCGTGGTTAGCCCGGTTTCAGTACTGAGTTGGGTGACCTGCCGGTTCGCCGCAGTCTCCTTTATGTCGACCAGGTTTTTAGTCCCCAGAGCGTTTCGAAGAATCTTTAACGCGGCTGCGAATTCCGAAGCACCTGGATAGGGCGTACCGCCGCGATTGAAATTGACCCATTGAATACGAACGACGTTGTAAATGATCTGGCTGTCGAGCAACTTATTGTTGATATCGGACAACTTCACCAGCAGATGAAATTTCTCCTTGGGCTTGCCGGTTTTGCTGTCAATAGGCGGCGGATACGTGAGGTCAAAGAACCCGTTAAGGTGGTTCTTTTTGGTCGCCAGCGGCTGTGCACTCTCGCCGTCAAGCAGTTTCTCAAACACATGGATCACCATGCCGCCGGTTCGCTGGAAGAGTTCATCGCGAACGGAACCACGGACCCGGTAATTCAATTCGACAGAGCGGGCATCGGGATTGGCGCTCAGTATCTGGCTATTCAGATGTTTGAGAGTTTGTTTATCGGCATGGCCCGTCTCAGGCAGGGAATTCTTTTTCTGAAAGGAGAGTATCGCTTGGCGCGTGCTCTTGCCGAAGGTCTGCGTCTTGAATTCCGATTCATTTACCAACAACCCAACTTGGGCGAGGTTCTTTTGCAACTGCGCGACATGGTTCGACACCATGTTCAAGCGTAAAGACTTATTGACAGTGGTCAGGTCGTTTACCGCCGGTGCGTGTATGAGAGGTTTTCGCACGCCGCGGCTCACGGCAACGCTTTTCAGCTTATCGAGCGTCGCCTTGTCTAGTTGGCCAGTCTTCGGAAGTTTGTATTTTTCCTGAAACGATTGGATCGCTTTGGCAGTCGAAGCTCCGATCGTTTTGCTCTTCACTTCGTCGGGCGCGATTTCAACGGGCAGCTTGGCGATTTTTGCCGCGCGCAGGATCGTTGCATGCAGGTTTCCTATTTGCGTCTTCGTTGAGAACGTTTTCTTGATCGTTTCTTCGTGAAGTTTTGCGAGCACCTCGTCGCTGATACGCCCATCAACCGGGAGCCCTGCCCCCTTTTGAAATGTTTCAATCGCTTTGCGCGTTGAGTCGCCGGTCAGACGGTTCTTCTTTTCGTCTCCGGAAACAGCCACTCCCGCTTTTTCCAGCAAACCCTGTAGCTTTGCGGTTCGCGTCTTGCTCAGGGTGTGATGGGCATCGACTAATTCCGCGTTGAGGGCCTTTACGGTCTCGTCCGTCAATTTCCCATCGGCTTTAAGCCGGTTACGTTGCTGAATTTCTTTGATCGCGTCGGTGGTTCGATCGCCGAGCCGTTTCTGGTTGACCTCTTCCTCAGAAACTTTTATTCGTAGTTTCTTTAGGGCGGAATGAAGATCTGAAACGTCTTTCGTCGTCAGCTTCTGAGGCGTTAGTTTGAGTTTGTCCACGGCTTTAGCCTCCTGAGATTCGAAATTCTTATCTGACCGTCAGCAGCAGTAAGGATTCGTCCTGGTTATTGATTATTTGAAACGAGGAACTCTTCGGGATTGGCACGAGTGCATTAGGCGAAATCACGGTAGTTTCTTCTATGCCTTCTGAGGTTCGGTGCTTGAGAGTGCACTTTCCCGCCAGACAGAAGAGAGATTGAGAAGCAGTGGAATTAACCACCTCCCAAGTTTCGTTTGCCGGAATGGAAAGGTATTCGATTGAAGTTTGCAGACCTGACTTAAGTGAATCGATGCGCTGCTGGTAATGAACGATCGATTCGGGCGAAGCTGTGAATCGAAGCCGTGTGTCCAGCGGCAAGACCGGAGCTGGGTGGTCAGGACGTTTGGTCAGGTGCTCGTGCGAAATTACGGCTTCGTATGTCACCTGCGTTGACTTGTAGCGAAGCTCCGCATACCGGTACAGGCATAATAGTGCGAGTAGCAAAACCGCTGCTGCACTGACAAAGTGCCGGCGATATATCAGGACGCCGCTGATAATTGGTACCGCGACGACAAGGCTGCGAAAGAATTTCGAGCTGGCTTCGAACCGCTTTGAGGCGACGACACTCTCAGGATCTTTAACCGCGAGATAGTACTGTCCCCATTTGAATGTATTGATGACTTCGCGCTTCTTTTGCGCGTAAATCTTTTTCGCATCGTCCGCCCGAAGATAGTTTTCCGAGACCAGCCGTCCAATCCAAAGATCGCTTGCCAGGCATTCATCCCTAATCGCCGTAGCTGCATGATAGGCGAGATCAAAATTCTTCGTGACCAATCTTCTGAGAAACTTGTCGTAGAGATACTTGTCCAGAATCACTGCGCCGATCGCAAAAAGCAGGTGTCCCACGATGAAGCTGACCAGCAGAAACACAATCCAGCCTTGCATCTCGTTTTGGGGAACAGGTAGGAGCCGTCCCTCTCCAAATAGGTTCCGATAAAAAAGTGCTCGGACAACATACGTAACTAAAGCACCCGGCAAGAGGATGGAGAAGAAGTCGACGATGTCGATGAAGAAGTCTGACGGCTTCATTTATTTTTTTAATCCCACCAACCAAAGGCCCGGCCGAGATGAAACACACCAGCGGCAACGCCAGTAACGATACCGACTACCGCCAGTCCGATAGCCCAGGCGGGCGCCGTAACAATTGCGGCTGCAATCAGCGCGACTCCGCCGATGGCAGCGGCGACATCGAAGCCAAAGGCGACCCAGTCTTCGTTCTGATAATCCTCGTACGCCATGTAACCGGAGATCAGTGCCTGAGCGGCACCGCCCGCCACACCGGCAATTCTGCCGCCCAAAGCCATCGTTGCCCGCCCGGCAGACAGACCCAATTCGCCACCGCCCTGGACGATTCTTCCGTAGGCGTAAATACCCGCGCCGGTCGCTTCTGCACCGGCGAGCCCATAACCGCCATATTGCACGTAAGGATTGTCGACTTGAGAAGCACCCCAGGCCGTGAGCGCTGGTCCAAGTACCATCAAGCCGTAGCCAGCCCCTCTGAGGGCGGTTCGAAATCGGGGACTATTTGAGAAACGTCCGATTTCGGAGGAACGCGCCACGCCGCCGGCGGGAACATCTTCGGGTATGCCCGAGGCGATTTGACGATTCGCGGTGTGGCGGGCCGAGCTACCTTGCGATCGATTCAGTCCGCTTGGCTGGACGCGATGATCCTGCGGCCGAACGGTATTGTTTCCTCTCGTGATGTGTTGCAGCTCTACCGTGTGATCGATGTCGGTTCCGGCGGGCCGTTGCCCTCCCGGCAAGCTTGCCTCGTAGGCGTCGCGCAAGCCCTCGTTAGCCGCTCGAATGTCGCGGGTCCTGTTTCCTCCTCCCGGTGGAGCAGATCGATGGCCGACGCCGCGGTCTGTTTGGATCCGCTCGCGGTACGCCGCTATTTTGTCGTCCTCAAAACTGTTAGGTACCTCGAGCGTGAACCCCTCGGGATTGGTGCGAACAGTATCAAGACCGCCGCGCGTCGACCCGCCTCCAGTCGTGACCGGTCGGTCACGTCTGCGTCTCGGAGGGGGAGGAGGAGGTTGAACAATAATATGTCGTTCGCCGAGCTCTCCCAGTTCTGATGGAGGCGACGGCGCGACGGTTTGGGCAAAGCTTTCAAGGGCCTGAAATAGTTGTTCTCGTTCCTGTCCGGTTAAGGCCTCCGCAACCCCCGAATTGCTCAACAGCTGCTGATGTAATTGTCTAAGACCGGCGACACCTCCGCTGGCATTGAAAGTAAAATAGTTTCCCTGGTCGTCGCGAAACTCAATACTCAACGCGAAGTGCACGTCGTTCTGGGTAGTGCCCCGCAACTGGAGATTTATTGAGCGGTTCGGGTACGACCTGGCCTCAGAAGGTACCGTCTGGGTACCGTGTGAATCGGTCTTTCCGGACGGTGAGTTTTGCGCGTAGCGGTAGAGATTAAAACCATCTACAAAACCCGCCGGGTCGCTGCTGGTCCAACGGCCTAGCCAGGGCGCGTAGTAGCGCGCGCCAAAGTAATAAAAGCCGGTCTCATCGTCGCGCTCTTTGCCGCCAAAGCGATAACGTTTCAGACTCAAATCCACGTTGCTTTTTGAGCTGCGATACGAGCTGGTTCCGTACGGGTGATACTCCTCATAGGAAATGACCACGCCGTTTTCGTCCGTCTCCATCCGCGCGGAGCCCAAATGATTCGAATATTGATAGCGAATGAGATTGGCGTTTAAGGGATTCGCCGCGTCGGCATTGTCTTCATCAAGCAGCTTCGTATCGATTTGCGCGATTCTGCCGGTGTTGTCTGAGACATGAAGCGTGCTGCGTTCCAACCGCTTACTGCCGTTCTGGAATTCCCGATAGATTTCGACGGCCCCGAGATAAATTCGCTCAGTTCTTTTTCCGCTCGGCCGTTGCACGACCTTACGCACGCGCGTACCCGACAAGCCGAGAACGAAGAAGACAAATCCGCCGCCGCCCAGATCCGCCTTTACAAGCTGGTCCATAAAGTTCCAGACGAGCTCGTTAACGTGAGGCATCTTGGTCATGTTGCCATGCAGATCATGCTGGTAAGTCGCGGTGTACGGACCAACTTCGGGATCGCCTGGGTTGCTAGTGCTCTGCAACCGGTTCGTGAGATTGGCGGGATCCAAGTCATGCGCGTACCGATAGTGCTGAGTCCAGTTTGCGTTGATAGCGAGGTGCTGTAGCCGCGTTATGTTGCCGCAATCGTCGTATTCATAGAATTCGGTGTAGTTGCGCACCGCCTGAAGGTCATTGGCATGCGGCAGTTCGGCAATGAAAGGTAGATCGTTATGATTGCGCTGGGCATTTGCGCCCAGGCCGGCGTGTTCGCGGCCAGTCGCCTTCAGTAGTTGATACGCGGCGTCGTATTCGTACTTGTTTTCCGACACGACGACCGCGTTTTGAAAGAAGTTCGTCTGTTGGGCGTCGTCTTTGACGGAGAGGATGTTGCCCGCAGCATCGAATGTGTACTGAAGATTCTGAAGACTCTGGACATCGGATGCCGTAGGAGTTTTAGTTACGAGGCGGACAAGTCGAAACGTTTTTGGATCGTATGAATAGTTTGTGATTAGACCATTGCCGTACAGCGCGAATTCACGCTGTCCTTTGGCGTCGTATTGCTGCTCTTGGAGGAAGGTGACAAAAGGACCTTGACCGCGAATCTTTACTCGTAGCGAATCAAGAAAATTGGCGTGGTTATAATGCGGTTCTAGAACCGTTCCATCGGGAAGTGTTGTGAGTGTCGGCCGGTTAAGTGCATCAACCAGCGTCGACGACGAAAAGACTTCACTTTCCAACAGTGGGGCCGCGGCCGATTCGATCGCATTTGCCGTGGTGAGCCCGTCTAAGACGTGCCAATTCGTTGTTGTTTCGTACGCTTTAGTTAGCCGTCGTTCGAGGGCGATGATGTTTCCCTTGAAATCGATGTTCGTCGTGGTCACTACACCCGCGGAGTCAAAGAGTTGGTACGCGCGCCCTTTGAGGTTGCGTTGGACTGCGTCGGGAAATATCTCGCCGTAGACCACCTGCGCGAAAAGAATCTCATCGTTGGCGCCTTCTTTGACGAAGCTGCTCACGGGCCGGTTCAACTTATCGTAAGTGCTGCGGAATTCCCGCAGGTTATCGTCCCAGACCTTGACGACACGACCCATCACGTCCGCAAAAACCCAACGCTCACCTTTCTCCGCGCTCTTTCCGTAGATCGCCGATCCCAATATGTTAGTGTGCGATTCAGAAACGTTTCTGCCGAGCTGATCGAAGGCCCGGGTGTGGCGGTCGAGCAGATCATCTTCCGAATGGACGCTGGCAATCTTGCCGTTGCCGTAGTCAACAGTGGCGTAGACTGAACGGGCGGCTGAATCCAGGTGAACAGTGCCGGGCGTGTTGTAGTGTTTGGCCGCTAACCACGCCGCGCGTTGTTGAGGATCGTTCGGCTCAGGGACGACGTTAGGATCCGGCGAGCCGCGACTTGCGTACCACTGGCTATCCTTAATGGTGTCGTTTACATCAAACGCCTTCAGGTGCCAGGCATCGAACTCGATTCTTGAGAATGAGTCGTCGGGAAGTTCAGTGCGAATGTTTCTGCCGACCGGGTCGTAATATCTGATCGGGCTAACTCCGGTCTCGACTAAGGCGGCTTCGTTCTCGTAATCAGAGGTAGTGCTGAAATAGGGTTGGTACTGCTTTATCGGATTGCCCTTGTTGTTGACGATTGTTCGTCCATTTCCCACCCATCGCGGATTGGCGTTTACTTCATCCACCTGCCGGGTGACAGCGTTCCAGATCTTTGCTTTGCCTGGTTCGGCCTGCACCTTAGTCATGATTACGGAGCCTACTCCGTCCGAGTAGAGAAAACTCTCTTGCCAACGGGGGTTACTCGCACCGTGTTGTTCTCGGGAGAAAAGGTGGACGTAATTCGGTTTTCTGTTGTTCTGCCAGTTGAAAAAGTCGTACTCCATGCGGGAGGTCGGATCGGCTAAAGTATCGCCCTCACCCGCGCCGTCTTTTCCCATAACGGCGGTCTTGATTACGAAACCAAGCTCGTCCGTCTCGATAGCAGTACGGTTCAGGTTAGGATCGATAACCATCACCGGCGCGAGCGTGCGATAGTCGTTTACCGCGGTGGTGGTGCTTTGAATAGCATCGGTCGTGTTTTGGGTGAGGAGCGTGTACTTGTCATAAGTGACGTGCGTCTCGTTGCCGAAAACATCGCGAGTGCCGACGGGAGTGAAGAAGTTGTTGCGAGGATTGGGTGCGTAAATACCGGTTCCGGATTGGGTCCACCACTTCGTGTCGTTTTCCGAATGGACATAGCCGGCGTCGCTGAGCATGGCGCCGGTTACTTTCGTGCCGTAATACCTGGTGACAAGTTCGTCTGTAAATGCGAGTTGGTAGCTGCGATGACCAATGCCGAGGTGCGAGAGCTTGCCGATGGGCATCGGGCCGCTGAGATCGTCTTTAAAGAAATAGGCCCGTTTATGACTCGATAACCTTTTCTGAACGCCGACCGTGAATTCCTCTTCGAATGGAATGGGTGCGGCTAACTGAATCTGATTGAACAGATCAGTTGCCTGAAAAAAGAAAGACCCGGGCTGCGGAATTCCGGAGATTTCGTAAGACTTTGATTCATAACCGACGCGCAGACGGAAGGTGTCGCCTTCATCGATGTCATCGCTGAAGAGTGTTTCGCCATAGACAATGTGTAACTGCTTCTGGGCGTCCCAGACCTCATTCGGTATAGCGCCGGCGCCGAGCGGACGTTTAACTCGCGGGTATACGACCGAACCAGACTTCGTGACATTGCCGAACTCATCCGTTTCAAACACCATTGAGTGCGTAATGCGCGGATCGGCGGGATTACGTTCGTAGCCGTACGAGATCGATTGAGATGGGATAACCTGAAACGACGCACATTTGTCATCTTGCCGCGGTTGGACCAATTTAATCTCATAAGTCGAATCGATCGCCGCATACGGCTGGTCTGACAGCTCCGTCTCATCATCGGCGTAGGTTTCAGTTCGTAATGCAAGACCTTTACAGGCGCGCAAAGCTTCCCGGAATTCAGCGGCGCTCAAGTCGCTGCTAATAGACGGTTCCGGCAACGCAAATTCAGGAAAAGCGTCATTTTTGAAATATTCACTTCTTAACTGATGAAGGATCCGATTCTTGAGCAGATGGGCGCCGGTGTGAAACCAGGAGATAGTTCGCACGGGCGGTTGGTGCAGCTCATCTGATACGACATTGCGCGCGGCGTTGACTTTGAATTGGCTGGCTGTTTCGGTGTCGATTTGTTCGACCCTCGCGAAGCCGCGAAATTCTTTTTCTTCGTAATCAAAATATCCGTGGCTGTAACGATAGGAATTGACGAAGACGGTTTCTCTAATTTTGTCTTCTACTCTGACGCGCGAGATGCAGTGCACCGGGAAAGGCAGCTTTGTCAGCCACGGTCGTCCTTCTTTCTTGTCGTCCAGATAGAACTGTGTCGACGACTTGTATTCCAGGAAGACTTCCTTGCCGCAGTTGTTTTGATAGCCGACCATGAGGTGAGGCTTCTTACTGCCCATCAAATCGATATACCGCAATGGTGCCTGTGCATGTCGCGGGCCTGGCGAAGAGTAGACGACGCAGGCCGTGCCCGTTCCGAGAAAATCAAGGACGGCAATATCAGTGAGGTTGTCAATTTCGGGAAAGATGATTGTTTCAGGTTCGCTGGTCCAACCGTTGCCACTCAGGTTAAGCCAAACCCGAAATTCGTTTTCTCCCAGGTAGACGAGGTCAGATGGCCCTGAGCCATCGATATCGGCGAGACGCAGATTCGTGGGATTAAACTGATCGGGATGATCGAATACTGGTGCATTTTCCATGTGTACCTTGGCGCCGAACCGGCCGTAACCAAGGTTTGGCCAATAACAGATCTCACCGTTTCGAATGCGCACCAGATCGTTTAGGCCGTCGCCGCTCATGTCCGCGATGAATATCGATTGAATCTGATCGGCAAAGACAAAAGCCGGTCCCTTTTCTTCGTCGATCTGCCTCACGACTGCCTGGGAAACTTCGAATCCTTTTTCTCCGGCGCTCGGATACCAGCGCAGTCCGTCTTGATCAGTGGTTAAGAGGTCGGCTCGGCCATCGCCGGTCAAATCGATCGGTTTCAGGTTGGGATTCAGCGAACTGATATTGGGAGACGCAGCGAATGGTTTGAACGGCTCCCATTCTTCTTCTGGGCCAAGCTTAAAAAAGCCTTTAGGCTCGATGTCCCATTGGACCAGGTACTTGATGCCGTTCCCCTCGAGTTCCTGGAGCGAGATGGTGCTGGCGGGTTGTCTGCTGAAAGATGGTTTTGGTCCAACGGGTCTGGCACTGGCAAACTTTCCCATGCCGAGATTGGCTTTATAAAACCATCCGGAAGCCTGTTCGGTGAGAATGCCCGCGATTCCTTCATTGAATAGATCGATCCATATGTACTGCTTATCGTCGATGCCGATTGGGGCATTGGCCGCATCTTCCGGCGAAACGGTTTCGACTCTCGTGTTCCATTCATGCTGCTGATACGTCAAGTCGAAATCCGGGAGGTGTTTTGAGCTATACGCGTTGAGAGCGGCATCCCACCGATGGCCGGTATGGCGTGCCCTTACCAGGTAGGAGAAGCCACCCACGTTCTTGCCTGGTCCGACAAGCTGAAGACTGTCTTGATATGTCAGATCCAGTGATCTAACGAGATAAGGTTTGTGAGGCAGGTCAGGTTCGTCGAAGGAGTGAAACAGCATCACCCGGCTACAGCGCCGGTAAGTCCGGATTTCGAATCCTGCCCGATACGATGAGAACGGATCCGCTCGATACTTCCAAGGGTTCTTCGTTACGTGTACATCTTTGTGGATTGGAACGGTGTCGTCGTGCTCGCCATAATCAAAGACGATCCGAAAGTGAAAGTCATCGTCACTTGGGATTGCGTCGCCTAAGAAGTAAGGGTTCCTGTTGCCGTAGAAGATTGTCTTGATGTAAGTCTGGGTGCACTCATTGATCCGGTTTAGCTCGTTTGGAGTCCGCGGTACTTCAGCAAAGTCTTCCTTCTTGTAACTGTAGATTGTGAGATTGCCCCTATCGTCATGTGAGCGACAGAGTAACCATTCAAAAGTCTGCAGGTCGCTCTTAGGGTTCGTTATGCGACTTTCGTCTGTGAGGCCATAAAAGGCGTGAATGTTGTTTTTGGTAATAGTGCGCCAATGCGTCTTGCCGGTAGCTACCTCGACCCATAGCTCGATCCTAGCGAACAAACCCTCGATTCGAGGTCTGTAACGAGTGACAGTGTAGTCAACACCATTCTCGTTCCGTGGTTTGATGGATTTCTGCCAGTTGCCGTTTTTCTTTTCCAGCAACGGGATTAGATCTTCAGTGTTGGAAAGTACAAAGGTGTCAGACTCATCAGCATCTTTGTACTGCGGCAGACCACTGTCGGTCTTTCTCTTAATTGACGAAAGGCCCAGACTCCAGCCGATCCCGAATGGGCTATTTCCGTTTCCTGAATTGTAGTTGAGCTCAACTCCAGGCACATTACCGTGACGAGAAGAGCTTGCTGGAATGGGAATAGAAAAACCCGAGGTTCCGTTAACCGCATTTACTTGAAACTTCTCTTCAATGCTCTTAATTGCTCCGCCGCCTTTTGGCAGTGTGACGGCGGGAACGGTGAAGGCTTGCTTCACTGAAGAGAGCTCTTTGTTTTCTTCAGAGAAAGCGCTGATCTGTCTGCGCGCTCGGCTCATCTAAACTCCTCGAACATTCCTGCGGGGTTAGGAGAATGTAAAAGGAACCAGAAAGGCTAATCGTATTCTGCGGTCAAATGTGGCTAATGCTGTTGCTAGCGCTTAGCCAAATATTCCAGGTAGTGAAGAATAGTGCGTATCTGCCGGTTTATCAGCGGCACCTCTGTTTGCTGAATACTGATACAGGTTGCTGTTCGGTCAGCCAACAAGAGGTGAGTCTCAATCAGCTCGTTAGAATGGCGCAGAGTCTACGCGCGCTGCTGTGGAAGAGTCAAGGACTAATCTGCGCCCCGACCTTCCGGTTCCGAAGAAGGGAGCGACCTAAACACTGAATGTAGTAAGAACAAGGCACCGTGCTGTTCGCAACCGCTTTCGTGTATTTAGCCAATGTCTTGCGTGGCGACGAGTTCATCGCAGTATTGTGATTTCGGAGTGAGTGACTGTTTCTTTGCCCTAATGCTCAGTACAACGGTAAATCAGAAAGACTTGTCAAACTTGAGCATGAGTCTCCTCGAGTTGCCGTCATCGAGGCCACGCTTTCCAGCAAACCACTCCAACTAATTCCGCGCTCGAACCAATGTGATTACACTGATGTGTCATCCAAATTTCGTCTTGCAGATCCGCTGACGCGTCAATATAATTTCGTCGC
>Ga0065704_10070523_pt1 | contig 21846 bp, 21 predicted proteins | sample SwiRhicommuniRL2_FD_59091 | JGI IMG/M metagenome (GOLD analysis project Ga0065704, IMG submission 59091) | Switchgrass rhizosphere bacterial communities from Rose Lake, Michigan, USA - RL2 v2 (version 2) | ecosystem: Host-associated > Plants > Roots > Rhizosphere > Soil | place: East Lansing, MI | reverse complement strand
TTTGTGAAATATAACACAATTATTATAACCAAATAGGTCTGAATTGTCAAATAGCTCCCCAAAAAAATCATCATTTAAACTACGAGACTTAAAGAGAGGCGTCTGGCTATTGCATGTATTAAAGTGTATGACTGTGCGAGAGGCAGTTCTTATCTAAACCTGAAAAAGCCGACTAAATAGTCACGTCCCTGTTGCGCTAGAAGTAAATCCACTCCTAGCCTTGATGCAATGATAAATACGACCAAAGAGAAGAAGTTTCCAATGAATGGGATATACCAAAGCACAAGGATGAGTATCCAAATGGCGTACCCTCGAATGCGATCCATTTGCGTTTGGATAGCGGGGTGAAGAAAAGGTGCAAGAGCATTATAGCCATCCAGGGGTGGAAGCGGTATGAGATTGAATAAGATTGCCCACACTTGAAGAACCAGTAGAAAGGAAAGCCCCGGCCAAATGTTTGCCGTAGATGCTGGCAAAACGTGGAGTAGGATGGTAAGAACGATTGCAACCAACAGATTTGCCATTGGACCCGCCAGGGCAGTTGCGCTAAGCCAGGAGCGATTTCTGATTCTCCACGTTTCAATATACACTGCGCCACCCGGCAGGCCGATGCCGCCCATTAACAGGATAAGCAATGGTAGGATGATGGAAAGGAAGGGGTGAGTGTATTTGAGGGGATTAAAAGTAAGATACCCTTTTTCGCGCACCGTGGTATCGCCGCCATAATACGCAACGAGTGCATGCGAGAATTCATGCAAGCAAAGCGAAAATATCCAGCCAAAAAAGATTATGACAAAGTTCATGGTTAGTTAATCCTCATATCCATGTGGATGCAACCGATGCCATTCCCAGGCGCTGGAGATGATCTCATGCAAATTGTCGTGTTCGGGTTTCCAGCCGAGCTCGCGTTTTATTTTTTCGGAAGAGGCGACCAGACGGGCCGAATCACCAGGGCGCCGCGGCAGCTCATTTACTGGGATCGAATGTCCCGTCACCTGACGCGCGGTCTCGATCACTTCGCGGACCGAGTAGCCGTTCCCACTTCCAAGATTGTAAATTAGACAATCGCGTTCGCTTAATCCATCCAGCGCCAGAAGATGCGCGGAGACCAGGTCTGAAATATGAATGTAATCACGGATACAGGTACCATCGGGCGTGGGATAGTCTGTGCCATAGATTTGTGCCTCTTCCCGTTTGCCTAATGGGACGCGTAAAACCAGTGGAATAAGATGTGATTCAGGCTGATGCACCTCGCCGCGCCACGGCAATGCACCCGCCGCATTGAAATAACGCAAGGCGGCAAAGTGCAATCTGTGGATTTTTCGATACCAATCCAATACCTGCTCGACCATAAGCTTGGTATGACCATAGACATTTGTGGGGCCGAGAGGCGATGCCTCGGTCAGAGGCTCCTCACTGGATTGATACACTGCGGCTGTGGAGGAAAGGACGAAGCGTTTCACTCCGGCGCGAATGGCTGTTTCCATTAAAGTAAGCGAGTTTGTGAAATTGTTGTTGTAGAAACGTCCGGGATCCTTCATGCTTTCACCTGCCTCGATGAAGGCCGCGCAATGGATCACGCCGTCAAATTTTTGATCTGTCAATGTTTTAACAAGTGCATGACTGTCTGAAAGATCCGCCTGGACAAACACGGCATCCTCAGGGACTGCACCATGATGACCGGTGACCAGTGAATCATAGACAGTCACAGAATGCCCCACCTTGATTAATGCCTGTGCGATCGCTGAGCCAATGTAACCTGCTCCACCCGTGACAAGGATATTCATAATGTCTCTCTTGAAAATAATTTAGGTTAACCTTGCAAAGGTTTACTTGATTTCTTATTTGGAGGTAGGATGAAACCTGCGCAAAGTTGATTTTAAACTGCTGAATATAAAGATTATAAACGGAAGAGATGCATTATGGAGTATTCCAGCCCTCTGCGTACCATTGGATGTATTCCTCCACATGGGCACTCCAGTATTCCTCCGTATGGGCTCCACTGTAAAGATGCCATTCATGGCTCAAGCCAGCATCGTTGAACTCTGATTCCACAACCTGTGCCATTTCCAATTCCTGGTCGTTGTCGCCAACATCCATGAATACGCGCGGGCGTGAGGGGAGTGGAATCTCTGCCAGCCATTCTTTAATTTGCGATGCATCTTTTTGAAGTACGGCCAGGGAATGCAAGCCAACCGTTCCGAATAGATCCCAGCGTGTAAGTCCGAGACGCAATGCCCAGCCCGCTCCACGCGACATGCCGCCGATGGCGCGGTGATTTCGATCGGGAAGCGTGCGATACGTTGCATCAATATAAGGGATCAGGTCCTCGACCAAGCGCTGCCCGAAGCCCGGACCCGGCGGCAAGTTCCAATAATGGTCATCCGGAAAGACAATAATGAATGGGATGGATTGCCCGGAGAGGATCAAATGATCAATTATGCTGACCGCGCCGAGACGAATCCATTGATCGTCCGTGTAAGTTTGTCCGTGTAATAAATAGAGCACGGGATAACGCTGATCCGTTTTTTCGGCATAGCAGGGAGGCAGGTAGATACGAAATTCCTGGGGAGGCTTGGTTGAGTCGAGGCTGCCCTGCTCCAGGTGACCCGGGTTTGCAAGACAGGCAAGCGGAGTGATTGTAAACGTGGGAGCCGGTGAAGGGGTAAGGGTTGGTATAAGAGTAGAGGTTAGCGGAATCGGTGTGGAGGTTGGAAGAGGTGGATTTGATGGAGCACAGGCTGTGATCGTTGCGAGAAGCGTGAGCAGCGTGGAAATCAATTTTGTCGCTTGACGGGTACTCATCCTTCGCATTATACTCACAGACCTAAGAACGGGGCGTAGCGCAGTCCGGCTAGCGCGCTTGCTTTGGGAGCAAGAGGTCCCGGGTTCGAATCCCGGCGCCCCGACTTGTTTTACGTGTACATTATCCACAGTCAACGCCTGCAACGATATTACGTTGGGTCAGCAGGAATCGTTGAAAAGCGTCTTCAAGAACATAACGCGGGGAAATCAACATCGACGCGTCCAGGCGTACCTTGGGAATTGATCCACACAGAATCTTTCACAACGCGTTCCGAAGCAATGCTGCATGAACGGGAAATTAAGGCCCGCGGCATCAAGAGATATCTATCTGATATTAAGCATATATCACTTGGCTAGCGCGTGGCGCTGTAAGCGCCAAGGTCCCGGGTTCGAATCCCGGCGCCCCGACTTTTAGCCACAGAAAGCACAGAGTGCTCTCTGTGGCTTTTTTATCCCTATGGGGGACAGTGGTTTAATTCTGATTGTGCTAAAATACGCAGGGAGAATTCTATGGCAAAAAAGTTGGATGGTGTCATCGAAGCAGTCCGCTATAAGAACGGGCAAATTGAAGTGGTACGCGCGTTCGAACGACGCGGCGCCACATTTTCAGACCGTATTATGGTGACTCGTAAGGAACTTTTGGAACGACTCAAAAACGGGCAAAAATTTGTAATTGGGAAACGCAGGGAATTTCTGGCCAGCACATTCGACGTTCAGGGTAAACCCGTGCGAGTGGTAGATCGCAACGGCAAAGAGATCATTGCAACTCGCAGCGATGCAGATCATGATGAATTGGAACAGTCACCCGTTTTCTAATCCCTATGAAAATCATCGATAAAACCCCTCTTCTCAATGAAAAAGGCGAACTTGGCGTTGTCCAGCGCGTTCAGGGAATCCTTAAATATGGGTTCAGCTGGCCCAGTGAATTGGATGCGCAGAAAGCGATCATTACCTTCTTTGACCGCCAGTTGGAAAAAGGCTATACCCTGATCCGCAATATGACGCTCGGTGCGAGCGGAATTGTGGTGCCAATCATATTACTGGGACCGGCAGGCATCTATGTGATCCACGTCACCTATTTGCGTGGAAGGTATGAAGCCCGGGGCAATGCCTGGAATGAGGAAGCCGGGGATAGCTACAAACCCGCCGAGGTTAATTTAATCCAGCATACGGCCCGTATGGCTAATGCGGTGAAAAAGTTTATCGAGCGTCAGGGAGCAAAACTTCCTGTTCCCATTGAACCGGTTCTGATCTCAGGGAACCCAGGCTTGCACATTGAGGCTGTGAAGCCTGCCATCCGAGTCTTGATGATCGATGGCATCAAGTCCTTTGTCACAGGTTTATCAACCGCGACACCGGTATTACGTCCAGAGGCTGTGCACGAGTTCACAGAACGAATCGTCAATCCACGCCCACCGAAAAAGAATGCTACGCCAGGAATGCCGGCAATTTCGGAAGAAAAGACTCAACCTCCGCAAAATGTTTCACGCGCCCGCGCGATCTTTGAGGCTGCTGAAGAAGCCAAACCTTTCGATCCCGCCGATTTCGATTTTGCGATGATGGAGGAAGAGGCGGCGGGGGAGGTCATTTCTCCTTCGCTGGATGAATCAAGCCCCGCTAGACCTTTGCCGCGCCCCACCTCGCAAGCCAAAAGAACCCTGGGCATGACGCGGTCTCAATTAATAATTATTGCTGCGTTGGCGATTGCCCTATTATGTATTCTCGCAATTTTTGCTTATGTTTTCTTTAGCTCGAACCCAATATTGCCTTGAGTCCTTTTCTTTCAATCGTCATCCCTGCTCATAATGAGCAGAACCGTCTGCCTGCTACATTGGAACAGGTCTTTCATTTTCTCAAACAACAGTCTTTCACCTCAGAAGTGATCGTCGTTGAGAATGGAAGCACTGACACCACGTATGAAGTTGCACTGCAATTTGCAAAGCAACACGAAAACTTGCGCGTGATCCAAAGTGAAAAAGGCAAGGGAGCCGCTGTCCAACGCGGGATGCTCGAAGCGCAGGGGGATTATCGTTTTATGTGTGACGCCGACCTCTCCATGCCTGTTGGAGAGGTCGTTAAGTTTATTCCCCCCATGCTTCAAAACTTTGATATTGCGATCGCTTCCCGGGAAGCCAAAGGTGCAGTGCGCTATAACGAACCGTCCTATCGCCATCTGGGTGGACGCGGGATCAACTTTCTGATTCAAACGTTAATTCTGCCTGGGCTGAACGACACGCAATGCGGGTTCAAATGTTTTCGGGCCGAAGTGGCGGAAGATGTATTCCAACGTCAAACGCTGATGGGCTGGTCCTTTGATATTGAATTACTTTATATCGCCCGCCGTCATGGCTATCGTATTGTGGAAATTCCCATTCACTGGTATCACTTTTCAGATAGCAAAGTCAGTGCGTTGCGTGATGCGGTGCGTATGATCCAGGATATTTTCCGCATCCATGCCAAGGCCCGGCGTGGCATCTACGATCATGCGAGTTGACCCCGATACTTTCTTTGAATCTCAACTTTGGAACAGTAGCCTGCTTCATGTAGCAGGCTTGGACGAAGCCGGACGAGGCGCGCTGGCTGGGCCCGTCGCGGTGGGCGCGATAATCCTTCCGAACGATCCGACGCTCCTTTCGCAGACGTTGGCCGGGGTGCGCGATTCCAAGCAGATGACTCCCCTTGAACGCGAATCACTTGCGCCGAGCATTAAAGAGACCGCCTTGACTTGGAGCGTCGCCTTTGCCTCAGCAGAAGAGATCGATTCCCTGGGCATTGTCCATGCGACACGATTGGCCGCCTTGCGCGCTCTGAATCGCTTATCCCTTTCCCCGCAATATCTGCTTACAGACTTTCGGCTCGAATTGCCGCAACTGGAACTTTCACAAACAGCGCTTGTGAAAGGTGATGCGCTTTGTTTGAGCATAGCAGCCGCGTCGGTATTAGCGAAGACTGCCCGCGATGCATTGATGTGTGAACTGGATTCGCATTATCAAGGCTATGGACTTGGAAAACATAAAGGGTACGGCACGCAGGCCCATCGTTCTGCGATGAAACGGTTGGGCATCTCTCCCATTCACCGCAAAACGTTCCAGGTTAAAGAATTACGGATTACGTAACAGGTACTTAATCCGTTTTTGTTTGGAAGGGATGAGTTATCTTTTGCTTCTACGCAAAAAGAATTTTGTGATCTCTTCGGCCGTCGCCGGAATGAGTGCCAGCCCAACGACGATCGCCCATTCACGCCCACTAAGAAAATGCGTATTGAAGATTGGCTGCAGGAATGGCAGACTGCACACAAGCAGAAGCAACGCAATGGAAAGACCCACCGCATATTGCATGTAACGATTCGAGAAGAGGCCGATTTGGAAAATGGAAGCGCGCTCCGAGCGAACCGTATAGGCCCGGAAAAGCTCGCACAGGGAAAGCGTGACGAAGGCCATGGTTTCGGCGGTCTGCACATCCACACCGCGCCAGTCGTGCTGAAGCAAATAGGTCAATGGGTTTCCGATCACGGAAGCGCCGGACTCCAGATGCCAGATCAAGCCAAGCCCAAACGCCGTCAGCACTGCGGCCGTCTGTGCGAAGGTCTGGACACTCAAACCGACCATCATGTTGCGGTTGACAATGGGCTCTGATTTGGCGCGCGGCTTCTGTTGCATGATATCGGGGTCACCTTTTTCAACAGCAAGGGCGAGCGCTGGGGCACCATCCGTAATGAGGTTGAGCCATAACAATTGGATCGCTGTCAATGGAACCGGGAGACCTGCCAGCGTAGCTAGAAAAATGATCATGATCTCTGCCACGTTGGAGGAAAGCAGGAAGAACACAAATTTACGAATGTTCGAATAAATGACGCGTCCCTGTTCCACCGCCGAGACGATGCTGGCGTAATTGTCGTCGGTCAGGACCATGTCCGCGGTCTCTTTGGCGACATCCGTGCCGGTGATACCCATCGCGATGCCGATGTCGGCGCGCTTGATGGCAGGCGCATCGTTGACGCCGTCGCCCGTCATGGCGACGACCTCATCGTTGGCTTGCAGCGCATCCACAATGCGCATCTTGTGCTCCGGAGAAACGCGGGCAAAGACATCCGTGTCTTCGATGACTTTCTTAAGATCCTCGTCACTGGTCTCATCAAGTTGTGCACCGGTCATTACATTCTTGCCCGGGCGCAGGAGATGGATCGCTTCCGCGATGGCACGCGCGGTGTTTGGATAATCCCCGGTGATCATTACGGTGCGGATACCCGCCTCGCGCGCTTTTTCAAGAGCGGGTTTCACCTCATTGCGGGCAGGATCGATCATTCCCACCAGACCTACAAAGACCAAATCCTTTTCGAGTTCTTCGGCTTTGATCTGTTCGGGATTATCAGGAATATCCTCCTCCGCTCGATAGGCCAGGCCTAGCACACGAAGTGCATCTTTTGTCAGAACATCGTTGGCAGCAAGGATACGTTGGCGGGTCGCGTCATGCAGCGGTTTTGAGTTGTCGTCCATCGTCTGATAATGGGAGCAGAGCTCAAGCACAACATCCGGCGCGCCTTTCACAGCAATCACATCCCAATCCTTCATTTTGTAGCCGCGGAAGGGCGAGAGGTCATTGGGATCCGGTTCGCTCACATTATGAATCGTGATCATACGTTTACGTTCCGAATCGAACGGCACTTCGTTCTCACGCGGATAAGCTTTATCGATCTCGAGGTGAACAGCACCGGCTTTGGTCGCGGCAACGAGCAATGACCCTTCGGTTGGGTCGCCCACAATGCGGTAGGTCTTCAGATCTTCGCTTTCGCCTGTGGTTTCAATTTCCGAGTCGTTGTTCAATACGCCAAGCCAAAGTGCAGTCAATGCAGCCGGGTAATTTGTCATATCGACCGGTTTTCCATCTACCAGGAAGTCGCCCTTGGGAACGTAACCGGTGCCAGTAATATTAATAAACTGACCATCCACCCACATGCGCGTGACGGTCATTTCATTTTGAGTGAGTGTTCCCGTTTTATCGGAGCAAATGATAGTGGCAGACCCGAGCGTCTCAACAGAGGACAGCTTTCGGATCAGCGCGTGGCGTTTGATCATCTCGCGCATGCCGAGGGCAAGGGAAATTGTCACAACCGCCGGAAGTCCTTCCGGTACCGCCGCGATCGCTAGGCTGATCGCGATAATAAAGACTTCTGTGATATCAGGGGCATATTCCCTTACGTAAGCAGTAGGGCTGCTAAAAAGTTGACTGATATTTGTGTAATTGATGAGCGCAATGCTAAAAACGATTGCCACAAGCAGGAGTGCCGCGACGCTCAGTGATTTGCCAAGCTGGTCGAGGCGGCGCTGCAAAGGCGTTTCTTCCACTTCCACATTTTGGAGCATGCTGGCGATGAGCCCCAATTGAGTGTGCATCCCGGTGCTGGTGACCACGCCGCGTCCACGCCCGTAGGAAACGACCGTGCCCATAAAGGCAGTATTTTTTCGATCCCCCAACGGGATATTTTTATCCAGTACGGTGGCAGCGTTCTTCTGTACCGGAAGCGATTCCCCGGTGAGCGAAGCCTCTTCGATCCGTAAATTGACCGCTTCTAGTAAGCGTATATCGGCGGGAATGAAATTTCCAGCTTCCAGGAAAACAAGGTCGCCTGGCACAAGCTCATACCCTGGAATGGATACCCGATGTCCATCCCGGAGGACCTGGGCATCGGGCGCGGCAAGTTTTTTGAGGGCTGCCAAAGCTTCCTCGGCGCGGCGTTCCTGAACGATTCCCAGGATCGCATTCAACACCACAATGGCCATGATTGCCGAAGCTTCCACATAATCTCCCAACAAGGCCGAGATGGCGGATGCAACAATCAACAGGATCACCACAAAATTATTCAATTGTTCCCACAACATTTGCAGGAAAGTTGGGCGTTCGGCTTCTTTTAATTGATTAGGACCGTAATGTTCCAAACGTCTTTTTGCTTCCTCAGACGTTAATCCATTCCCCTGAACTTTCAGATGACTCAAAACTTCTTGTGCCTCGAGCGCGTGCCATTCGTGTTGATGAATTTCTGCTTTACCGTTATTTTCAAGGGTCATAACAAACATCTCCGAAGTGATGGTTGTGGTGATGCCAATAAAAAGACCACCACACCTATGTGGTGGTCTTGCCAACGCTTTCAAGCGCGTGGATCACCGATGACGTTTCCGCCAATGGGTTGACGATGATCCACTGGCGCCCCAGGGGTAGGGAAAAACTTCGATGAAGCGCCACGGCTACTCCCCATCCAATGTCAGTTTACCCCAAATTAATCGACTGTCAAGTGAAGGTGATAAAAATTTCTCAGTTAGCTCAATGCTTTTTCCATCCAGACCAGAGGCGTTGTGCCAATATGAGGCGTGGGCATCCCAACAATCCGAAAGCCATTTTTCTCGAAGTAGACCGTGGCTGTGGCGCGGGCCATCGTTCCCAGGGTGTGGAAGCCGCGGGCGCGGGCGCGTTCCTCAACTGCTTTCAGCAGCAGGTGACCAATGCCTTTCCGGTGATATGGAGGGGCAACCGCAAGGTGAGAAATATGTCCCACCTCCTTATCCTTTTCATACAACTTGACTACGCCTACGACCTCATCCTTTTCGTTGACCGCCATGAAATGTTCACTGATCGGCTCGTAATCATCCTTCTCTGTACCTTTGGGGTCACCCCACGGCTCGCTTAAAACTTTATAGCGTAAGGCGTAATAGGCTTTGAAGTCATCATGGGTCGTCGGTCTTTTGATGGTGAACATATTTATCAAATCCTTTAGGTGAGCTCTGTTTCAGAAGGTGATTTGAAGATTCCAGTGAATAGACGGAGTAGACCACGTAATGGCGCAAAAATCCAATCTACAAATTCAGTAACAATGCCAATGCCCTGTGCCAGCCAGACCAGTGCAAAACGGAATTTTTGCAAAAGCGGACTGTGAGCATAGGCTAGTGCCAGTAAAATTGTGGTTGCAGAGATGCCAAAGCGTACAAGATCTGAAATTTCAATATGCCAAACCTGATCGAGAATTAGTTCCACACCGATGTTAAGTACCAAAATGTAAGCAGCTTGTTTGAGAATTGGCTCGCGTGTCACAGCATAACTAAAGACGCCTGCGGCAAAACGCATGGTGAGAATGCCAATCCCAACGCCCACCATCACCACCCAGATCTTATCAGAGAGGGAGACGGCTGCCACGACATTGTCAATACTAAAGATCAAGTCCATCAACTCAACAGTCAGCACCGTCGACCAAAAAGATTGGATCTTGATGGGTTGAAGCTCTTCATCTGCTTCCCTGCCTCCGCCCGACATATCTTTGAGATTATCGAAAGCCAGGTGGATAAGATACGCCGCCCCCACAAGTTTGATCCAAGGATTGTGGATCAGGAAACTCGTCAGGAATAACATGCTTCCGCGGCCCACGTACGCGCCCAGAAGGCCAACTCGCAAAGCAGCTAATCGTTGATTGCCAATCAGCGGATGAAGCCATTCACCGAACCGTTCAAGTGCGTTGGGCCAGACCACGGGTCTGTCATCCGGTAGGGGCGAGACCAGAGCGCCGATTACCGCCGCGTTATCAATCGAAAGAATCCCTTCCAAAAAGATCAACTGTAAAATAATAATAAAAACTGGCCCATACTCGTTCATAACGGCTCCCGTATAAGATTTTCAAGGAGGAAAAATAAACCGCCACACCTCCGTGTGACGGCTTAGTCATTTCTCTTTGGACGATAAAAGTGTACGCCTCGCTTGAATGGATGTCAATGTGATAAAAATAATTTTCACGCACCTGGTTCAATACGTGTACCGGAAGGGATCTCTGTATCTTTGGCAATTACCACAATCCCATCCCGCACAAAATAAAGGTCACTGTCAAGGTCTTTATCAGGCGGGAACGGTTTGATGACAACATCATCGCCAATCCGCACATTCTTATCCAGGATGGCGCACTCAATATGGCAGTTTTTGCCAATGCCAATGGGAATCGTCCCGCGCTTTTTCTCAGCCGCATAATAATCGGCGCCCATTAGGATGCTATCCTTGATCACCGTCCCTTCTGCGACCTGACTGCGAATGCCTACGATCGAATGGGTGATCTCCGCCTTGCGGATGCGGCAGCCTTCCGCGATCAACACATCCTTCAATTCACTATCTTCCACAATGGAGCCTGGCAGAAAGCGTGCATGAGTGTAGATGGGTGACTTGGGATCATAAAAATTGAATGGCGGGTTTGGGCTGGTCAACTTTAAGTTCGTTTCATAGAACGACTGAATGGTTCCAATATCCTCCCAATAGCCATCAAAATCAAAACCATAAACCTCATGCGAGTTGATTGCAGCAGGGATAATGTCGCCGCCGAAATCGTCCTGGCGCAGATGATAGGTCAGCAGATCGGTCAACACTTTGGTCTTGAACATATAAATCCCCATCGAGCCCAGCAACGGACGTTCCGAGTCATGGTGGCGACTCACAAATCTATCCTGAACGGCAGGATCCTTCGGCTTTTCCACAAAATCTGAGATGCGAGCATCGCCTTCGCGCTTCAAAATCCCGAGACGGGAGGCTTCGCTCTTCGCGACCGGCTGAACGGCCACCGTGATATCGGCCTCTTTCTCCCAATGAAATTCCGCCATGGCAGAGTAATCCATGCGATAAAGATGATCGCCTGCCAGGATCAGCACATATTCCGCGCCCGTCGCCTGGATCTCGAACAATTGCTTGCGGACCGCGTCCGCGGTGCCCTGATACCAGGAGGTGCTTTGCGGCGTTTGTTCGGCCGCCCAGATCTGCACCCAGCCGGTGTGGAACACATCGAAGTTATAAGACTCGGAAATGTGACGGTGGAGCGAAACGGAATTGAACTGCGTCAGGATCGCCACGCGGTAAATCCCTGAATTGATGCAATTGCTAACGGGAATGTCAATGAGACGATATTTCCCCGCGATTGGCACGGCAGGCTTCGAGCGCATCTTGGTCAACGGGTGCAGGCGTGACCCGCGTCCGCCTCCCATAATGACACCCAGGACATCGTTCATTGACGGCATAGCAACTCCTTTGCCGTCATTACGAGGAGTGTTTGCCACGCCGAAGCAATCTCATAGTTATCGTGGAGATTGCTTCGCGAAGTACGCTCGCAATGACATGTAGCGCTATTATCTCTTAATTTTAAAAAGTTGGTGTAGTTTCCCTGCGATAAATACAAAAGGATATGCCAAAATAATCAGCACATCGATCAGCGTGAATATCAGATACAATCTCATTTCTCACCTTCAAAACTATTATACTGAGAACAGTATAGGCCTGTCATGATATGAAACAACTGGCTGTCATTCTACTTTTTTTATCCATCGCCGGTTGCAGCTTCAATATAAGCACAAAGGAAGCTGCAACAGCATCGTTTAAGGCTGTGTACTTTTATCAAAAGGAATCACAACTTTCTTTGGAAGATCTACAAGCACATCCTGAAGTGATTGTTGTTCAAACGTTCAATGAGTTCAAGCAATATGGCAAACAGAAGATTGCACTTTGGATCGACAAAAGTGCAACACCTTTTAATTCTGAAGAAGAAAGGTGGATTAGCGAAGCACCGCAAACATATTACCCAATCGTGCTGATAGGTACCAGTGACACGTTGCATGCCTTTCGCGATTTGCTCAGACTGGATGGTTTTATGGGACCAGCGCCCGATTATCCGGGAATCAATGCAGCAGGCTTTAGCGTCATCCAATGGGAAGCGAAGGATAATCTAGGTTTTCATGCCTTAATCCTAAATGGATATAACCAAAAACCAACCGTCCAGGCTATTCTTGAAATTACAAATGCCTTGTTGGAAGGAAGATTGAAGCCTACGACAGCAGCGATGTTTATGCCAGTTGCCACAGCTATAAGGCCATAGCTTCTTTAGTAACAAAACATCCTCCAAGTTAGGAGGATGTTTCAGTAAAATACTCTGACAGAGTATAATTCTTGTGCCGAAGGAGGGAATCGAACCCTCATTCCCGAAGGGAACACGATTTTGAGTCGTGCGCGTCTGCCTATTCCGCCACTCCGGCTAAATTTGCGCCCCAAAGTATACCACTCCTAAGATGAAGGTCAAGTAAAATCTATAGGTTCAGACAAAAGTCCGGACAAAAAATCCTAACCACAGAGGCACCGAGTCACGAGTTTTTCCATTATTTTCTCCGTGTTTCCGTGGTTCAAAATGAAAAATAAAGGATAAGATGAAACTCGGAATTATCGGATTACCCCAATCAGGAAAGACCACCATTTTCAACGCGTTGACGCGCGGCAATACACCCACGACCGCTTCGGCTGGTCGTTTCGAAGTTCATACCGCTGTGGTGGAAGTGCCAGACCCACGCGTCACCAAACTTTCGGAGATGTTCAAGCCCAAGAAGACTATCTATGCCAAAGTGACCTATGCCGATATCGCCGGGCTGGAAAGCGGCACTGCGAAAAGCGGCATTTCCGGGCAACTGCTAAATCAACTTGCCCAGATGGATGGATTTATCCTCGTCGCGCGCGGCTTTGAGGATGACAGCGTCCTGCACACCATGGGAAGTATCGATCCCGCCCGCGACGCGGACATCATGCTCAGCGAATTGTTATTGAATGACCTGATCGCGGTCGAACGGAAACTCGAGCGATTGACGGAAGAACGCAAAAAAGGTGGCACCGATAAGGTGGACAATGAGCGCCAGACCGCGCTCTTTCAACGCCTGCGTGAGGTGCTCTCCGACAATACCCCTCTGCGGAAAGTCGAAGTCTCAGCCGAGGAAAGTAAAATCCTGGCGAGTTTTGGGTTACTCACACGCAAGCCGGTGCTGATCGTTTTCAATATGGGAGAAGGCCAGGCAGCGCCGGTCTGGGAGTTCGAAACTCCCTCGGTGGCGCTGCAGGGTAAGCTTGAAATGGAGATCGCGCAGCTTTCTCCGGAAGACGCGTCCACATTCATGCAGGAATATGGCATCGAGGAACTCAGCTTAAATAGGATGGTTCGCCTGTCTTACGATTTGCTTCAGGTGCAATCGTTCTTTACCGTGGGTGAGGATGAAGTCCGGGCCTGGGAGACGAAGCGCGGGGCGACCGCGCAGGAATCCGCGGGCGAGATCCATACCGATCTGCAGCGTGGATTTGTCCGAGCGGAGGTAGTGGCGTATGACGACCTCATCAGCCTCGGTGGCATGAGCGAGGCGAAGTCCAAGGGTAAGCTCAGACTCGAGGGCAAGGAATATCTCGTCAAAGACGGCGACATCGTGCACATCCGTTCAAGCCTTTAAAAAATACATCTTCAAATACATCTTTTGTCGGTACAAAAGCATTTCACTTTGTGGTAAAAAAACTCTAAAGGAGAGATTTGTATGGCTTACTCAGTCCAAACTTACTCAGTCAAAAAATGGGACCTCGGCGAGCTGTTCGCCGGCTTCGACAGCCCAGATTTGCAGGCTGCGTTCGATAATGTTGAAGAGCAGGTTGCATCGTTTGAGGGCGTACGGAACAAACTGAAACCGGACATGGACGCTGAAACGTTTCTGGATGTGGTGCACGCCTCCGAAGAGACCGCGCGCATCGTCAATAGAGTGTACGCGTTTGCCGGACTTTCATTTGCAGGCGATACCCAGGACCAGAACGCCCAAAGTCTGATGGGACGCGTGCAGCAGTTCGCGGCAGAGATCCAGAACCGCACATTGTTCTTCAACCTGTGGTGGAAGGATGTGGATGAAGCGAATGCCGAACGTTTGATGAATGAATCGGGTGATTATCGTTATTATCTCGAAGAGATCCGCCATTTCAAGCCGTATGCATTAAGTGAACCGGAAGAAAAGGCGATCAACCTCAAGGATGTGACCGGCTCCAGTGCACTTGTCATTCTATATGACGCGATGACAAATCGTTATGTCTTCAAACTGGAAGTCAATGGTGAAGTAAAGGAATTGACGCGTGCTCAACTGCAGCCTTACATGCAGGGACCGGACGCCGACCTGCGCGCCCGTGCCTATCAGGAACTGTACCGGGTGTATGGCGAGAATGGACCGATCCTGGGGCAGATGTATCAGACCCGCGCCCGCGACTGGCACAACGAAAACATCATTATGCGGAAGTTCAGCAGCCCCATGTCAGTTCGTAATCTTGCAAATGACGTCCCCGACGAAGCCGTGAACGTATTGATGGATGTGACGAAGAAGAATTCCAAAATGTTCCAGCGTTATTTCAAGTTGAAAGCCAAACAGCTTGGCATGGAGAAGCTCCGCCGCTACGATATTTATGCGCCGATGGCAAAGTCAGACAAGGCGTTTGAGTTTAGTGAGGCAGCGAAAATGGTGCTGGAATCATTTAGCGCCTTTGAGCCAAAGGTCGGAGAACTGGCGCAGCGCGTCTTCGATCAGGACCACCTGGATAGCGAAGTCCGCAAGGGCAAGCAGGGCGGCGCCTTCTGCGCCTCGATCAACCCGGAGAACACTCCTTATGTCTTGATGAACTACACAGGCCGCGCCCGTGACGTGGCGACCCTGGCGCACGAACTCGGTCATGCCATCCATGCCATGCTGGCATCGCATCACACCACATTTACCTTCCATTCGTCCCTGCCGCTGGCCGAGACCGCCTCCACGTTTGGCGAAATGATGCTCACTGAAAAACTGCTCGCCGAAGAAACCGATGAATCCGTGCGCCGTGATATTCTGTTCAAGCAAATGGACGATGCTTTCGCGACCATTCTACGCCAGATCTATTTCGCAATGTTCGAACGGGATGCCCATGCAATGATCCAGAAGAACGCCTCTACCGATGAGCTATCGGCGGCGTATATGGAAAACCTGAAGGAACAATTCGGCGATTCAGTGGAATTGAGCGATGAGTTCAAATGGGAATGGGTCTCCATTCCTCACATCTATCACACGCCATTCTATGTGTATGCCTATGCATTCGGTCAGTTGCTGGTCTTCTCGCTGTATCAGCAATACAAAGCAGAAGGCGAATCCTTCAAGCCCAAGTATCTCAAGATATTATCTTCCGGTGGATCAGAAGCCCCTGAGAAGATTTTGTCTGATGCAGGGATTGACATCCGCAGTCCCAAATTCTGGCAGGGTGGGTTCGATGTGCTGAGCCGCATGGTGGATGAGTTGGAGAAGCTGTAAGAAGTACACAAGGAAATAAGAAAACAGGTAAACAAGTCATATCTTGTTTACCTGTTTTTATTTTCTGATCCAATCAGTATATTCTGCCCAATACATATTTTCTGTATCTTCCCAAAATCGTCATGAATGTAAATAACCCGATAAAATTGAGAAATTGGATCAGAAAATTAGTAATTGGTGTCAGAGCACTGCAAGGAGAAAATCCATGAATGTTCTTTGTTTCAAATGCCTTAGACAATTGCTCCTCGTTATCCTCCTTGTATTAACCATTCTGCTTGCTGGGTGCACAAACCAGAATCTGACACCTGACCCCAGCCTGATTCAGCTTCGAACTCCGAAGCCCGTTATTTTTGATACGGATATGGCGCATGAGGATATGTTTGCGGCTTTATTCCTGTTGTCTCATCCAAACGTGAATGTTAGAGCAATTACCGTCTCTGGAACCGGGGAAGCACATTGCGGACCGGGAGTATCCAATGCTTTGGGATTGGTGACTTTGAGTGGTGATAAAGATATCCCGGTTGCCTGTGGACGAGAAACGCCGCTGGCAGGAAACCATGTTTTCCCGGCAGCGTGGCGACAGGCTGCAGATGATGCCTACGGGGTTGAAATCCCAGCGAGAGGAGCTGGCTCCGAGCTAAGCGCCTCGGATTTGATCATAGACATCCTTCAAAATTCGAATGAAGCGATCAGCATCGTGGCAGTTGGACCGTTAACGAATATTGCCGATGCTCTTCAAAAATCTCCAGATATCAGTTCCAAAATCAAGGAGATTTACATTATGGGTGGTGCAGTGGAAACTAAAGGAAATGTTGGGAACTCAGGTGTCAACATTCAGAATGAGTATGCGGAATGGAATATTTATATCGACCCTGTTGCTGCAAATATTGTTTTCAAATCAGGCATCCCCATCGTTTTGATCCCGTTGGATGCGACGGATGATGTGCCTGTCACTCGCAAATTCTATGAGGTGCTGGGAAAAAACCGTTACACGCCCGCAGCTAAGTTGGTCTATGAACTGCTGACAGCTAATCTTGATTTTGTGGATAGCGGCGGATTTCAATTCTGGGATTCTCTGAGCGCGGCAGCCTCCACGGATCAAAGCATTGTCAAATTTGAAGAACTCAATTTGAGTGTTGTAGAAGAGGAAGGTCTAGAAAGCGGTCGCCTAAAACAAGACCCAAACGGTGCGAAGATCAAGGTTGCGGTGAGTGCCGATCATAACAAGTTCGAGCCATTATTTCTCACGGTATTGAACTGGGCAGATTGATCTTTATCTATCCAAAAACAACCTGCGCATTTCCTCTGAAAACCCCAGCGTCGTTTTCTCGAATTCGATTTTCGTCCGTTTGACTGCGGCTTGAAACGCATACGCAAAATTTGATCCTTGTTCGGGGGAATCGAGGTTCATCCAGGCGTGCGAATCGCGCGGCAGAATGCGCATGAGCAAAGGCCTCAACACATGGAAATGGTAGAACGCTTCAAGAGGTAGATAAACGACACCAGAGCGTAACGCAGGAGTGTCGATCAGGTCCGGTTCAATGGGATCAATCTCGGAGGGAGTCGGAATCGCTCCATCGGACTGAAAGGAGAGCCATAGGTCCACATAATTGCTGTGGGAATAAAAATCCTGTACGGCGTGAGTCAATCTTCCAAAAGCAGACCAAGCAGAGAGCGCATCATTCGACCTCAAGGATGAGACCGTTAGCGCGCGTTGCTCCTCAACATAGGCGTAGGATTTCTCAAACGCATTTCCGTCAAAATGATATTCATCATGACCGATCTGCGCGAGCAAGCGATCCTGATGGAGATTAGCTGCCATGATTTTCTCAAGCGCACTCGAACTGAATTTCTCACCCAGGGCAAGACGGGTCATCTCAATGTGAAACGGTTTAAGCATCGTCCGATTATAAGCGAAGCGATCCTGTGGGTAAGCGAAGCAACCCTGCGGGTAAGCGACACATTGGTTATAATGCCTGCATGTCTTTTTACACGTCCAAAGGCGATGACGGAACGACAAATCTGCTCGGGGAGGGGCGCGTCGCCAAGTATCACGCCCGTATCGAAGCCGTGGGGACATTAGACGAATCCACTGCAGCGCTTGGGCTGGCGCGGGCCCAATGCCGCGATTTACGCTCAGGTGGGATCCTGCTCGAAGTCCAACGCGACCTGTATAAGCTGATGGCTGAGGTTGCCGCGACGCCCGAAAACGCAGAGAAGTTCCACTTCATCGACGCCGCCCGCGTGACCTGGCTAGAAGGTCAAACGGATGAATTGAGCAAACTTGTGGAAATGCCAAAGGAATTTATCCTGCCCGGCGATTCGGTTGCGGGTGCGGCACTTTCACTTGCAAGAACAATTATCAGAAGGGCTGAACGCCGCGTGGTGGAATTATTCGATGCGGAAGAAATCAAGAACCCCGATTTACAGCGTTATTTGAATCGTTTGTCGTCTTTATGTTTTGTGTTGGAATTATTGGAAAATAAAGCGGCGGGGAATAAAACAACCTTAGCAAAAGAATAAATCTTTGTCGTTCCGAAAAGGCATCGGGACAATGCGATCAGAGGGCTGAATGCAAGTAAAAGCCTGCAGTCGAAGGATATGTTTACAAGAGTAATAAACTTCTTATCAAATGCTGCGCTTCGACTGCACCTCGTCTCGACACCTGTACGGGCGTACGGTGCAAGTGTACGCCCAAAAATCACAGGCTACTCGACCAGCGGTTCCGCTCTGCGCGAAGATTGGATGACATGACTGGCACACTTCTCAACATTGCAACGGTTCTTATCGGCGGCGTGATTGGATTGATCTTTGGCGCCCGCATCCCAGATAAATTAAAAGAGACGATCATCTCAGGCATGGGATTATTCGTTGCCGCGATGGGACTGCAAATGTTCCTGAAAACAGAAAATCCGCTGATCGTTTTGGGTTCCCTTTTGATCGGTACCTTGCTGGGCGAATGGTGGAGGATCGAAGACAGATTACAAAATCTGGGGAAATTCCTGGAACAACGGTTTTCCAAGGAGGGGGAGGATGGCTCGAATAAATTCGTGCGCGGCTTTCTGACCGCCTCCCTGCTCTTTTGCGTGGGCCCGCTGACCATTCTTGGCTCCATACAGGATGGTTTGACGGGTGATTACAATTTGCTGGCTGTCAAATCTGTGCTGGATGGTTTTGCAGCTCTGGCGTTTACGTCCACGCTTGGAATCGGTGTCATGTTCTCAACAATTATTATCCTGGTTTATCAGGGTGGTGTCAGTCTTTTGGCTGCGCAATTGAACGCGATCGTTACCCCATCCATGATGAATGAACTGACCGCGACAGGTGGCGTCATTTTATTGGGGCTGGCGATCTCGAGTTTGCTGGAGATCAAAAAGATACGCGTGGGAAATATGTTGCCTGCTCTTGCAATTGCGCCGTTAATTGTTTGGACATTGAGGCTTTTGTAACCTTTATTTTCTCGGCGTCCTTCGTGTTTAAGAAATTCTTACCCAAAGATCGCAATGACCAATATCCCAACAAAAATTACGATCGAGCCAAGCAGGCGCGTGCCTCCCATCTTTTCCTCCAGGAATTGCCAGCCAAGGAACGCGCCGATGACAACGCTCACTTCCCGGATCGCACCGGAGTAACTTAACGGCGCGAACGAATATGCAATTAAGGCGAGCAGATAGGCAACAACCCCAAGGATCGCCGCAAGGATGAGCGGGAGGCGCGGTCCATTCCAGGCTTCGGCAAAATGTTTCCAGCCGAAGCGGCGAACGTTATAAGTCGTCGTCAAAACGGGAACGAACATGAACATGGTTAGAGCATAGGGCAGAGGCGGGCCATTTTTAACGGCAGTCCCATCAATCAACGTATAAAGAGAGATAATCAAGGCAACGGCCAGCGCGGTCAGAATCCCTTTGATGTGCAGCCTGCTCCCGCGATTTTGGATCAGGCTGGTCGCGCCAATGATGATCATTCCACCGACGATCAGGCTAATGCCAAGGATTCCACCCGCCGTCGGATTCTCTCGCAGAAACAATATGGACCATAGCATCAGAAATGCTGGCGCGGTTCCACGCGCAATCGGATAGACGAGCGAAAAGTCGTGGTCGCTGTATGCATTTGAGAGCAAAATAAAATACACGGCCTCCAGTGACATACTGATCAGGGCAAACAACCACATGGAGCGCGGTGGAAACCCTGTAAAGATCAACAGGAAAAATGCCAGGACTCCACTGATGAGTACCTGCCAGCCCATGGCGCTGTATTTTTCCTGAGACCTTTTGAGCAGCAGGTTCCAGAGCGCATGCAGGAAGGCAGACGTGAGCAGGAGAACGATTGCAAGAATAGGCATAACAAGAGTGAATTTACCATAGAATAGCAGTTTGCTATTGTTAGCAAAATGTAATCGTGGATTGCTGCCCTTTCCGCATTCACATGCTATACTGTGCGGCAATTCACCCAAAAGGAGATTGTATGAAACCCTTAAAACCTCTGTTCTTTTTTACGGCATTAATCCTGCTTGTTGGTTTAGCCTGTTCAGCACTTGGAGGCGGAGCTCCTGCGCCTACACAGCCCCCACCTCCCACGCAAGCACCGGTCCAGGTCAGCCCCACCGAGACTGCGGCGGAGCCTACAGAAGCGGCTCCGCCCACTGAGGAGGCTCCTGCTACTGAAGTCGCACCCCCTGCGCCTTCCACATCACAATTCTATACAGAAGAATTTGATACTGCATCGTCTACGGATAATTGGGAGAATTTCACTCTCGGTTCCGGTAAGGATACAAATCTTGTCATCAAACAGGAAGAGGATCATCTGCTCTTTGACTTGGGAGATAAAGACCTATACGTCTACTACATGTACACGCCCTATGAATATGATGATGTTGCGGTCAAATTAAATGCTGAAAACCGTGGGCGCAATAATAATAATGTCAGCCTGGTCTGCCGAATGAATTCGGATGGGACTCAGTGGTATGAATTCAGCGTGGAAAGCGGCGGCTTGTGGTACCTGTATGCGGTCGATGGAAAATACAACATCATCTCAAACGGCGGTACCCCAGCACTCAAGCAGGGCAAGGAAGTCAATGAGTATGCAATGACTTGCAAGGGAGACGAGATCACCCTGTTTGTCAATGATAAAAAGATCAAGACCATTACGGATACCACGTATGGATTCAACAGCGGCCTGGTGGGATTCAATATTTCATCCCTCAACGTTCTGCCAATTACCGTTCAAGTGAACTCATTCGAGATCAGTCAGCCCTAATCAGAAGATAGAAGTAAGAAGAAAGAAGAGACCTCTGAATTCAGAGGTCTCTTCTTTCTTAATTATAGGGGCGACCCACTCAACAAAAATTGCTTACTACTCTAGACAATCCTAACGGGTCGCCCCTACTTTTTTAATAAAGCGGCAATCTTGCGCCTGTCACTTTTGAGGCTTCGTCCGAAAAGAGATACATCATCGCGGCGACAATTTCTTCCGGAGTTGTGCCAGTCCCTTTGTTATTCACATCGATCGCGCGGACCTGAATAATGTTCGCGGTCACGCTCTGCTCTTTCAGCTCAGAAGACAAGGTCAGGACGAGATTTTCCTGCGCGGCTTTTACAGCCGTGTAGGTGCCGGTTTTACCGGGTGGATCTTCTACTGTAGACGCAGAAACGATCATCACGCGTCCCCATCCAGTTTTAACGAGATGAGGCCCAAAGGACTGGAACAAATGAAACGTGGTCCAGATATGCTGACCAATCATAAAGTCCAAATCTTCCACGCCTGCTTCGACGAGGGTCTTGCCGCCAACCCAGCCACCGACCAGATGGATGAGGGCGTGCACTCCGCCAAATTTAGCGGCCACCGCTTCCGCCGTCGCGTGGAGCGCATCCCCATCTCGCAGATCGATCACGGACGTGAAGATTCGGTCAGCGGG
>Ga0065704_10070520_pt1 | contig 21911 bp, 15 predicted proteins | sample SwiRhicommuniRL2_FD_59091 | JGI IMG/M metagenome (GOLD analysis project Ga0065704, IMG submission 59091) | Switchgrass rhizosphere bacterial communities from Rose Lake, Michigan, USA - RL2 v2 (version 2) | ecosystem: Host-associated > Plants > Roots > Rhizosphere > Soil | place: East Lansing, MI | reverse complement strand
TGCTGGCCGGATCAGTGAAGATCAGTTGATCCAAACGACAATTAAATTCGGTTTTGTCAACGTAGTCGATGCATTTCAAAATGTAAATGGCGACATTATCAAAGACCCTTTTTATCAAAAAAACTATGGTAACGGTAAGAAAGAGATCAGTCTAACAGACAATATATTTAAATTAACTGAAGGTCTTCAATTTATTAATTTGGAGCAAGAGGTTGATGCCCGATGGAACCTGGTCGAAACAGCCTGGAACCTGCAGATAAACCCTAACCTATTAGAAGTAAAGCACGATTTTCTAAAACAGGAATTGTTTATAGATTCTCTAATGCGGAGGATTAATATCACCTCTGTAAGAGATGCATTAAACGGTTACCAAAAAGGCAAATGCTTCTACTCCTACCAAGATATCTTTGTTAATAAAGGATCGGAGAACATCTGTGAAGTAGATCACTTTCTACCGCACCTTAATAAAAAAGCGCATACAGCTGAGGAAGCAAATATTAACGGCGTTTGGAACCTGGTGTTAGCCGATCCAAAAATCAATAGTGATAAAAGGGCAAGAGTACCACATTGTCGCTATTTGGAAAGGCTGTATAACCGAAATGAGTACTATATAGAAAGTAAACATCCGTTAGCCGAAACTATCATTAATCAAACCGGAAAGACAAAAGAAAAAAGACGTATCTTTCTTCAGTCACAATACAACCTCGCGCTCTCCTATTCCATTCACGAATGGGAACCCTGTATTGAATTGCCGAGAAATTTTTAGAAAAATAAAACGCCATGAGATCCTTTTTATTAATTTTAATCGCCATCATTGTCAATTTTACGCATAGTTATGCGCAAAAAGATCCGGAGCTTAAAAATGCGCTAGCAAAGATGACGGCAGCATCAACTTCCTACAACGCCCAAGCCATTGTAAATCTGATGTCACCAAGGCTAATTAGACCGATGGGCGGAAGAGAAAACACTTTGAAGCTTATTAAAAATAGTTTAGCAGAGATAAAGAAACAAAATATCACCGTAGATTCAGTAATCAATTACACAGACAGAGATATTGCCAAAGTGAAAAATATTGAATACTGCTTTTTCCCACAGCTAATTGTGTTGGGTATACCAGACAGCACGAAAAAAATGATTCGGTATGCGACTTTAATGGCGATTAAAGAACCTAGGGTTAAAGGTTGGACTTTTATAGATTACACTGACCTAAATGATGAAAAGATAAAAATTCTTCTACCTGAACTCGTCGGTAAATTGGATTTCCCAAGAGCAGAGATAAAACCTTTAGTTATTCCAAATGAGGAAGTGAATTCATCTATCGATTTTTCTATGAAAGTAATTGATGAGTCTATGAAAATGATAAAATCGGGTGCAGCAAAATAAATAGTATTTATAATTGTAATTTATTATACTCCTACTCTATTTCATGATAGAAAAAAACGCTAGAGGAATTTAAGCTATGAACAGTATTAAAAACTTTTTAGAACTACCAACCTACAAACAAATCGGAGAAACACAACATTTCTTCCTGATCCGGGATGGATTTCCAGTGAGCCCTGGCCATACATTAATTATTAGCAAAGCACTTCGTACTGATTATTTTGAACTCACTCCTAATGAGAAAGCTGACCTAGATAATGCAATTGGTCTGGCTAGATCCTTAATAGAATCTGAGTTCACTCCTGATGGCTACAATATCGGCATGAACTGCGGTGAATCTGCCGGACAAACAGTCTTTCATTTTCATTGTCATCTAATCCCGCGTTATTCTGGCGACATGGAAAATCCTAGAGGTGGTGTAAGGCATGTGATACCGAGTAAGGGGAGTTATTGATGGTAAAAATGAATTGGTCATTTACCTTTAAGATTAAAAACCTAAAAGCCTCTTTCCAGTTTGAGCTTTCTTTTGCCTGAAGTGAAGATAAAATCCATTTTCCCAGGCATTGAATAAATAAAGTCTTTGTAAATTCTCAAAGAATATGAGTAAGTTAAAGATACAAATTGAGTTGCTACACTGTTTCCTTCAGCTAGCAACTTTATAAAATTACTAATTACCAGCAAAAATTATTTTTAACTAACCGAACTACTTCGAAGTGGGCTATTGGTCTTTTTCTTATTCCGCTTACTGTTTGGATATTACGGTTTAATTTATGCCATTCATTTCGGTCGTATAGGTTCTTCCCCACAGCCTGGTGGGACCAAAATAAAGCCCTTGGACATGCTATTCAAGAGGTTATTTTTTTATAGAAGAGTAAACAAGCGAAATGTTAATGACGATTATATTATTTTTTATTAAACATATCTAGCATAATATGTACTATTTCTAATGTTTCTCCATTATTTTCATGTCTAGATATTCCAACTCTCATTGCTCCAATGCTATGTAAATCGCTTCGCAAAGTGAAACCTGAAAAAGGATAATTATTGCCATAATCCATTTCTTTAAGATATTTTGTATAATTGCCCCATAAATTATCTAATCGATTACTTTCTGCAAAAACTATAACAAATTTCCTTTTCAAATCATGCGTATCATATTTTGATAATAATTTCATAATATGCTCAGAAACCACGGTGTTTTTTGGACCACAACTATCTAATCTAAAGCATTCAATTATTGTAATTGGTATACCATTATTTCTTCTGAGCATGATATCTAATTCACCAGCTCCAATTCCAGAACTGGAAGATCCAGATCTTGTTTGATCTGCAATTTGATGCCCTTTAGTTCGTAAAAGATCCACTATATCATCGTTATATAGATCTTCAATTTTCTTCTGATATTTTCTCTCTAAAATTCTAGATGAAATTTCAATTAAATCTGTCAAAACTCTATCCAATGAATAAATAGGATTATTATCAGGTTCTTCGTTTTCAATATGATAGAGACCGAGAAGTTTATGTACATTGACCCCCGTCGCACTAACTTCACATGGGATTGTCTTAAATGTATTACTTATACCAATTTTTCTAATAAATGCATAATTAAATAAATGAGGTGTTTTAGAATTTAAGCACTCGGGACATATACATGGAATTTTCTCAGGTACATCAGGGTAATTCAAGGATTGATGAATATCATTTAATTCTTTACGAATTGTCTCTAGAAGAAAAGACGAATTAGTTCCATGAATCCAAATTAGTAATTTTCGTGAATATTGATCAGTAGTAATTAGAGCTCTAGTATTTTCTCTTTGTATTATTACACCATTTTTCCAAAATGTATTGTCATGTATTAATTTTCTAGTTCTAACAATAAATCTAGCCATAATTCCGGCAGGCATGAAATCATAATGGTATTCAAAACGTAAATTATCATTATAATCCCAATCAAAATCAACTATTTCTGGTTTTAATAATTCTGGGATAAGAAAAGTATTTTTTTCAACTTCAAAACACAATTCAAAGTTTTTCATCAATGTTACAATATAAGGTCTTTTGTCTGATTCAAATTCTGAGAGAACAACATCTAATAAATCGAGATCAAATTCACCATTCCTTAAAATCACTTCTTTTGAATCTAGTATTTTGTAAACTGCATTTGTTGCCCATTCAGGTTTTAAAAATATAATCTGTCTAAGTAAGCTATCATCTTTAAAATGTAAGAAGACACCTAAATCATGAAAATATTGACTTAAAAATAAAGCTCGTTTATTAGACAAACCACATTGATTGCAAATTCCTAAATATTCAGATAATGAAATATAATTAGATTGTAGAGATTCCAGATTTTGTCTAATTTCTAACCAAACTCTTGGAAGTTTGTCACCGATAAGAGGTAATGAATTTATTTCATTGCAAATATTTTCCGATAAAATTTCTATATTTTGACCAGATAAAGCGCTTACCTTATGAAAAGATACAATATTTTTAAATTTAGCTTTTAAAGACTTTTCATCGATATTTGCAATTCTTTCATCCATTTTATTTAGTACAATAATTACTGGAGAATTGTTACTTAATAATCGAATTACATTAAGCCAATAATCAAAACTAATTTGATGCTGGTCTGTTCTTGCTTCCCAAACTAATAAATAAAGTGATCTATTGGTTAGAAAAAATTGATGTGTGGAATGGTAGATTTCTTGTCCTCCAAAGTCCCAAATATTTACCCTGAAATTTGGTGAGGATGGTGTCTTTATACTCCAATTTTTAATATCAATTCCTTCTGTTGAAAATGTTTCTGGAGTATTATTGCTAACCAATCTATTCATTAAAAAGGTTTTTCCAACATTTCCTTGCCCTACAATCAATAGTTTAGCTTCAAACAACTGTTCATTATCACCAAGTGATAAATAATAATTTATTATACCAGATGCTCCTTGAGCTGAAATTTCCATAGGAACATTACCTATTGGATTATTATCAAAATCAAGATATTCAAGAGAAACTAAATTTTCAAACTCCTTTGGCAAATGATTTATTTTATTTCCACTTAGAATCAATCTTTTTAGTTTTTTAAGCTTTCCAATACTTGTTGGTAAATAGGTCAAATTATTGAAACTTAAATTTAGTTCTACTAAATTTTCTAAATTTTCGAAAACATCGTCATCAATTTCAGAAATGTTATTTTCGGACAAATCTAATTTTTCTAGATTATGACAATCACTGACTGGTATTGGAAAGTTCTCTAATTTATTGCCTTTTAAATTTAAATTACGGCATTTGGAATAACTTATTCTATCATTAGAAATAAATGAGATATGGTTATAACTTAAATCAACTTTTTCAATACCCATTAAGCTACTGAAATAATGATCTGTGATCTTATTTATTTGATTATCTGACAAGTTCAGAGAATTCAAATTTTCAATTGTAAATATTATTATAGGTAGTTGTTTAAAGCTATTACTTTTTAAACTTAAATTTTCAAGATTTTTAAATTCATAAAACCAATCTGGAATAATGCTAATAGAATTACCAAATAAATCAAGATATTTTAAATTTTTGCAAATTTTAAGCTTATGAGGTATTTCCTTAATTCGACCATTTTGTAGTTGGACATTAAAGGTATTTTGCTTTAAATCACTTATCTTCTCTTTTATGTGTGGTTTCATAATTTGATTTTAGTTTTTTAGTTAACCTAGTTTTTTAAATTCTATACTTTATTTATCTACTTCAACAAGCCTCCGTCAGCGCGCCAATCGTTTTATTGTAAAAAACAATGTCATCGTAAGGGAATTCCGTATTTTTGAGGTCTTTTTGCCATTTTTAGGCGGTTTGGTTGCCTTCTTTGCTGAAATCCAAGCGATATCAGGAACATTGAAAAAATATAATATGAAATTGATTTAAAGGTAGACTTACCATTTTGGTAGACTTACCTTTATACATTATTTTCAAAGATATGAGTTCACGTTACAGTCTCATTGTTAACCAATTTTATAGATTATTTTGAAAATATGAGTGATTTATTCTTTAGCATCTTTTTCTTTAGATATCCTTATACCAATGATTTTTGCTAAATCTTCAATTCTAGGTTTTGTAGCTCTTAATTCATTTATGATATTTTTAAATCCTTCTTTTTTTGCCTGTGATGAATTCTGATAAAATTTCTTCAAATATTCTCCTTCCAGAATTAAAATATCAACAAATTCATCATCATTCAAAAAGTTGTTCTTAATAATTGTCCTAAATACATCTGTGTCGGCATCTAATAATTCGTATTTGATAAATAAAGGTAAAATTTGCTTCGCCGTTTCTAAGTCAATTTCCGTACTATTATTTAGGAATTTATCTCTTAAATCTTTAAGTGTATCAATAATCGATAAATTTAAGTTATTAGATTCAAATTTAGATAAGATTTTATACCATTTTTGATTTACCTTTTTCTGTCCGATTTTTACGAGAAAACAATCTTTAAAAACATCTAATGATCTTTGAGTTAATGATGAAGAATCTAAGTTTTCAAAATATTTAAAAAGGATGTTATTTTCATCATCAAATAGTGTTTTCAATTCTTCATTATTTAGATTTTGAAATTGATTATTAAATTCTTTATCAAAGTCCTTCGAAATCTGAAGTTTTTTATAAATTAAACAATCTTGGATAAAAACATCATTTAATTTATTTAGCTCAACAGCTGAAAAATCTATGTTGTTATTACTTACCTCGTTCAATAATTTATCGTCATTTATATTAAGAGCTTCTTTTATAACAGAATATTTTCCTATTATTTTGTTTACGTCATCTATATTTCTTTCAATTGGACTTGAAAAAATATAAAAGAGCAAATTTTTAAATAATCCGGATCCTCTAAAATGATCAGAATTTAATAGTAGTTTATCATATGTAGTATAATTAAGTACGACCTCTCCTACTTTTTTAGCGTTTTCAGAATCTTCACTACTAAGGATCGCATCAAACTGAGACTGATATGACCTATTGAAATCATTACCCCTGGCGACCCTCATAGCTATTAAATCGTCAACTAATTGCAAAGATGATGAAGCATTATTGACATATAATGTGTAAATAAGGTTATCTTCAATGATATCTTCTAACCTTGCATTTTTTCCTTTATCTAATTCTTTCAGCTTAATTAGGATATCATTTGCTTTTTCGGTACTATTTTGAGAAACATATTCTTTAAATTTTGTGACTAATAATTCTTTGTATTTAGGAAGCTTAAAATTATCAGTTATTACTTCGGAATTTTGAATTTCCAATAAAACTTCTATTGTTTGTTCCGACAAATACTGGTCAATTGCATTACCAAATGAAGACAATTTAAATTTCTTATAATCACTTCCTTTTTGATGAATTAATTCTACAAGATTTGGAGCATTTATATCTTTAGATTTTAAAAGGGAATAAATACGATCTTGCCCTACTCTTTTAAATATTTTATCTAATAGATCTACATAATCCATTACGTTATTATCGGTTAATAACTGGCTATATTGTTGCAAAAGGTTATTTAAATATTCGTCATCATCAAAATTTTCAATTAATAACAATTGCCATTCTTCAATTGATAGTCTTTCGGCTTTTAAATCGTCTTCCAAAGCTTGATAATAGAATTTTTTCCAAGCCTGTTTTAAAAGTAATTTAGAAATCTTTGAGCTATCATCAATTTTTGATAAAACCTTAACCGGATTATCTAGGATTACAATGTCTGACAAAGTTGATATGAAAATAGAATCTGCAAATTCAGAATTGCAAATCGAGTTAAACTTTTCAATATCATTTTTATTTAAAGCCTCTTTAAGCTCTTGTGTATAAATTAATTCCAAAGCCTCATTTATATCTATGTGATATGTTATAGCTGTTATTTGTTTAGCAAAATCACTATCATTGTGGTAGATGGATTTCAAGCCATCCAGATAGTCTAAGATTGTTATAGCTTTTAACGGGTCTTTTAATATTTCTTCCTTTTTAAGCACAAATATTGCAATATATCTTTCTTTAAAAGCTTCATCCAAAAGTTTTATCGTTAATACTTCATTTATAAAAGCAATAATCTCTCTTGGTGTATTTCTTTTACTTAAAAACTCATATGCTTGAATTACAAGCTGTAGTTCTTCATCATCAAAGATTATAAAAGCCTTTTTCCATTGATTTTCAAAAAATTGCTTCCAATCAGACATGATAGGTAGTGTAACCCTGAAAACAATATCAAATGTTTTATTTACATAATCATCACCATATGTTTTATTAATATCTTTACCATTCATTTCGCTAAAAGCATTCTGAACATGCTCTCTGTCAAAAGGTAAAATGATTTTAATATTTTTATAGTCCCTTTCGGCAAAAAATATATGGATGGAAGACCATATATTTAAAATATGTTTTTTCGGCAACCTATCAAAATTATCAAAAACTATTACGATTTTTTTATTTAGATCATTATCAATTTCTTCCATCCATTTCCGAAAATCTCGAACAGAGGGTTGATTTTCTGAAATAGTTTCAATCTTAGTCTCCTCTTTTTGTTTATTTGTATAAACTTGGAAAGTTTCTTCTGCTGCAATTCTAAAAGATTTCCAAAGCCCTTTTTTATTACAAAACCAGTTTTTAAAATAATTATATATATAGATTACCGTAACTATAATAATCGGAGCAAAAACCAGAAGAAACTTTCCCCAATTATTATTGATCGTGGAATAATCTTTAAAAATATTTACCGACGGTATGTATACGATGGATAACAAACTAAAAATAAACCCCACACTCAGATAAGGTTGATTTATAGTTGTAGTCTCTTTGGAATTAGCTAAAAGCTCTTGAAGTTTTTTTTCCCAATTCTTTCCATTCTTTTTCAAAAGTCCATCCTGATTTTTAATAAATTCTATTAATTCAACAAGTATAGCTTTCCTCTGTTCGTCTTCTTGATGTCCCCAAACATCATAAATAAAAAATGAATGAGTACTGTGAATTTTATTTTGAATTAAATGAACCAAGTTACTTTTTCCAGACCCCCATGTTCCATCTATTCCTATAATTTTAAATTTTGGTTCATTTATTATTTTTTCACTAATTACTGATGCAATTTTATCCTGCGATTTGTTTTTGAACAAATCTTGACCTAAAGGTTGGTTTGTTAAAAATGTATAGTTACTATTACTATCAACTTTTGAATTATCTTCCATACTCTGTGTTTAATTGATTAGTTATTTAAAATCATGGCTAGTTAATCGAAAATACAAAAAGTAAAAGGATTTACAATAAGGGTTGCCGTAAATTAGATTGAATATATTTTATATAGCGATTTAGTTTATAATGTCTTATTTGCTAATAGCTTTAGTTATCTTTGTAAATAAGATTAAATTGCTCTTTGTCATATTGTTATTAGGTTACAATATTTTGGTGGCCATGATATTTTTAAGGGTAAAAATGAAGTGGCAGAATCATGGCAGCTGTTGTAAATAGTATTTAAATATAGGTTTATTTTGAATTGAGAGGGTTATTTCGAATCCTTCCCTTTCGACAAATAATACAATGCCACAAATAAGCCCTATTTGTGGTATTTTTCCAATTCTTCCTGATTTTTTACAGCCCTAACTACTTATTTGCCTTCGCCTGGATTGATTGTAAACGTCGATCAATGGATTATCCAGATGCCCTGGTGAAATATACAGGATGCTATCGACTCCTATAATAATCCAACACAGCCAAGCATTTAATAAAAAAAGATGCATATTCCTTATCTGCCTGCTCTGGCTATACTCCTCTTACCACAGGTACCTTGCACTAGCACTAAGCTCAACCCTACGTATTCCTGACTATCGTAAATGAAATAGATGTTTGGTAAATGAAAAATGCAGGTACTTTGAGGCAAATGAGCTTTTGTGTAATCCAGTCTCCTTCCAAAATGCATATTCCGCATCATACTACACCAGTAATTCCGCTGCAAAATAGACCACTTTGGTGTAGAGTTTCAGCAGTCTAATTATAATGTGACGGTATTTGGATATTTCGGAGTAATGATGCCAGTGGTTTCGATCAAACCGTGCCACTTAAAAGATTGAAAGGGCTTAAGGAGTTTCATTATTCCTTTATCAGAAAATTAGCGGATCTGAAATAAAGAATACGGGGCAAGTTTTGTAAGTATCTATAACTGGGTGTCGATTGAAATAAGCCTACATTCTTTGAAATCAAGATTTCGCTTACTTTGATAATGCACACAAAATTTGTAATTTGTGATAAGATATTTCTATGGCAAAATTTTTGACAACAACTGGCACAGCATCTTGTATTGAAGATATTGTAAGAAAGGCTTTAAATCAATTGACGTTAATTACACCTTATCTCAAATTGAGTAAGCAGTTCGAGCAGCGGTTAAAAGACGCGAATAAAAGGAAAGTAAAAATGACCATTATATATGGTAAAGTGGAACTGTCAAAGCCTGAATTGGAAAAGTTGATGTGCCTGGAACACCTTGAGCTTTTATTCTGCGAAAACCTGCATGCTAAATGCTACATAAACGACGAAACTATGGTTATGTCGTCGATGAACCTACATGAGTATTCTGAAAGATATAATCGAGAGATGGGTATCTTATTTACCAAGAGCGATGATCCGGAAATATTCGAAGATGTTTTGATTGAAGTTGAATCAATCAAAAGTGCATCCCGATCCATAAAAAACAGACTCTTTAGTCCCAAAATTGAAGAACCTTATATTAACTCTACAGATTTCCATCTGCCGTTGATCCAAAAGTTGCTTGAAGCTGAATTTCCTGATAGAGGATTTTACATAGAGGATTCTATTCTAAAATGCGACTATACAGAGGGACTCCGGCTTCATGTCGATCAAAGGGCAATTTTTAGATTTGATGCTTTCGATGGCAAAGCAAAACTTAAGAAGATGCTTGATTCTACCGAATACAATGCACGCTGTTTTTGGAATGAAAAGACACTTCATTTCTATCTTCCAAAAGGTTATCAACCGGAGGTATCTGAGGAAGAGCAAGAGTATATTTCAGAATACTTACTAGATTTTATAAAGACGGTTGCAAAATTCATCAATTAATTTGATTTTCCAAAGATCGAGTCAGATGTTTGTATTTTACCTATGATTATATAAAATTAAAAAGGGGACTGTCCCACTAAGTGTGTAAATAAAAACTACGGAGTTCGGTTATGTTCCTTATAACTGGACTCTGTTTTCAAATAAAGTTAAGAACTGATTTAGGATAATAGCCCAGTTACGAATGAGCATTGTCCATTTTCTAGAGATTTCTCTCAAAGCTAAATATACAGATTTCAATACGGCATCATCGCCGGGAAATGACAGTTTATTCTTTGTGTATTTACGGATCTTCCCATTCATGTTTTCGATGATATTGGTTGTATAGATTATTCTTCGGATCTCAATTGGAAAGTTGTAAAAGACGGTCAGTTCGTCCCAGTTCTCCTTCCATGATCTTACGGCATAAGGATACTTGGATTCCCATCTATTGGCAAAATCTGCCAGTGCGGCTTGTGCAGCCTGTTTATTAGGAGCATCATAGATAGGCTTCATATCCGCTGTAAAGGCCTTTTTATCCTTCCATACAACATATCTGCAGGCATTTCGGATCTGGTGGACAACACAGACCTGGGTGCTGCACTCAGGAAATACACTCCGTATGGTAGCGGAGAAGCCGTTGAGATTATCGGTCGCTGTAATCAGCATATCCTCTACGCCCCGGGATTTCAGGTCTGTCAGGATACCCATCCAAAAACTGGCACTTTCATTCTTGCCCAGCCACATGCCCAGGACTTCTTTATAGCCATCCCTGTTTAGGCCCACAGCGAGATAAATGGTTTTATTGATCACTTTGGAGTTCTCCCTGACCTTAAAAACAATGCCATCCATCCAGACAATCAGATATACGTTGTCCAGCGGGCGGTTTTGCCAGGCGATCACATCACCCGCCACACGGTCGGTAATCCGGGAAATCGTCGATTCAGAAACGTCAAATCCATACACATCGCGCATCATATTTTCTATATCCGAAACACTCATGCCTTTGGCGTATAGCGAAACGATCACGTTCTCAACTCCGTCAATCATGTTCTTGCGTTTGGGAACGATGATCGGATTGAAGGTACCATCGCGATCTCGGGGAACCTGAATCTCCAGATCTCCCTGATCACCACGAACCTTTTTACTCGTATGTCCGTTCCGAGAATTGCCCTGGCCACTGCGATCATGCTTTTCATAACCAAGATGGCCGTCCATTTCTCCTTCGAGCATTTGCGATACTGCTCGTGCCTGTAATTCGCGGAAAAAAGATTGCAGCTCTAAACCGTCCTTAAAACTCTTTAAGAACTCCTTGTCGTTTAATAGTGACTCCTTGTCAATCATACTCTTATAAAGTTAGTAAATAAAAAATGCGAAGTCCTTTCTAACTCCGCATTTCTATAACTTACACACTTTATGAGACAGTGTCGGATCACATGGAAAAAAACTTGATTTTCAATTCCTTTCCCTACATAAAAGATTTTGTTATCCCGGGGATCAATCAAAACATATACGTATGATTTTAATTCTTCTTGCGTTTTTACTGAAAAATTGTCAATTCATTTGCTTGGATAAAATTAGGTTATTGTTGACTTTCTATTTGCAACTTAGTTACCGTACTTAATATTCTAGTTAATGGTTCCAGCAATAATCTTTGATACTCCTGGAAATGCTTTTGTCCGTGGACCGTATTCGAACGAACATTATAAATTGTCATCAATACAGCCTTACAGAAAATATTCCTGTCAGTACTCCTTAAATTTTCAAGCAGCAAATCGTCAAACTCTTGTTGGGGCACTCCATTAGCTATGTTGATATGAAATACCTTATTTTCTATTAGCTTGGCTACAGACTCTATATCTTCAAGGTTATTATTTTCTTTCAAACCATTAAAAAGGACATCTGCCGACAAATACTCAATAACAACGATAGAAGCCATTTCATAGTCTGCATATCTAGCCTTGGTTAACTTTCCCGAATCGTTCAAAATCTTAAAGGACTCATTGTAAAGGCGATTATGCAATACGTAAAGTGCTTCAAACCTTTGAAAGATATCTTCTAAATTATCTCCCTTAATTCTTTCCAATCTAGCATTCCACGTTTCTATAAATTCTTTTGTCTCTTTTTCCATAAACTTTTATATGTAAACCTTAAATAGTACATCAATTCTACTAAATCCCGTTGTAAAAATCACCTTATCTCACAATGTAACTCTAGGCTGCTTTCCTCAGGTTATTACTTCTCCATTAGAGTTTGCATTATAGATTTCCCCAACAATGGTATCATTGAGAAAGGGAGCAAAATTGTTGATCCAAATGTAATCTTCGATAATAATATCAAAGCCTCTATTAAAAATACCTCGCAATTCCTCAAGCGTATACATAGCATTGAACTTTCTGGTATAGAAATCTGTAAGTGCAGCTTCTACCTCTTCAAAACTTGCAGCAAGTTCGTCAAAGTCAATTTCTGAATTATTAAAATTTGCTATTTCCAGACTGGTTTGATAATTAAAATTATTTATTTCATGGACCTTAAAATTCTTAATAAGATCTTTGGATATCGGCAAATCAAATTCCTGTAATAGATCCCAGTTAAAAAAGGGCGAGAGTACTGCTGATTTATTTTGGCCAATAGTCTCGTTCAGCTTGCGATGTAACTTATACTTGGGATTAAATATTAAGCCTGCTTCATAACTAATTTCATTAAACAGCCCATTTTCATGCGTAAAACAATAGCCAAGATTGATCTTATCCTTTACTTGTGAAAATAATTTTGGTGAAAAAGGATAATAAGATGATATAAGCTGGTTCGCAACAGTAAAATTTTCCAACAATATTTTAATATTGCGGTCGCGGTAATTTTTATCTGAGAAAAACTTAAACATGCGAAAGTAATAATCTGCTATTCGTTCATCATGTTCAACAACTATGTTTTCATAGTTTTGATTTGCTTTATTGGTATAATTATATGAGCCGGTAATCACTATTTCATTATCAATGACAGCAAATTTATTATGATTAAATTTTGAGGTGTGCTGCTGTTTTATATCAATACCCACTTCCTCAAGGTCAGATTGATATAATTGAAAAAAATATTTTTTATTGATTTCATTATCGTCCACTAAGATCTGTATCGTTAATTTCCGATATCTTTTTAGCTCAATAAGCTTGGCGACTATCCTCGGATTAGTGAACCAGGCAACAACAATAACAATTGTTTTCTTCGCCCTTTCAAAGCGTTCAAGTATAATCTGTTCTATATTGTGTGTAAATGCTTCCAAATGTTCAATGTTAAATTATGCACTATTACCCTCGGTGTGATTTATAAAATTCATATAGCCACTCTCATGTAAGGATCTCTCTATTTGCGACTGTGATAAGCTTTTAGATGTTGACGACAATATGGCTTTTGCTAATTTATCAATGGAATTCCAAACCATCTCCTGTTGAAAAAAACCTGCGATTTTTTTGAATTCCCATGCAATGTAATCTAAATTGTGGTTTTGTGGGTCTAAGGAATTAAGTAACTCATGTACACTTGAAACTCTTGCTAAATCTGGCCCCGAAATCTCCATTTTAAGTTCGCCAACATAATCACTGCCACTTTTGTAGAGGTGCTCGGCGACCGAACCTGCCAGCAATGTACCGGTTATTTTTGCTGCTGCTAATTCTGTTTGAAGTTTTAAATCATAAGGTAGCATGTAATACATTTCTGGATCTTCTTTGAAATGTGTAATAGCTACTATCAAACTACTTATAGCTTTATCTCCATAATGGAATTTCGCAAATGCGTTCTGCGAGCCATCTTGTAAAAGAGTAACGTTTTCACACTGAAAACCGGATAAATAAGCCAAATGTATGTGTCCCGACTCGTGATATGCATTTAGTTCTTCCTGGCTAAATTCTGCCTTTTGATCGTAATTTGAGCTTAATATTGAAAAAAGCTTTTTTAGTATTGTCATGGTTTTGATATGGTTAAATGGATAAGCTGGTTTATTACTTTTGATTTTTATTGCTTTGCTAAGCTAAAAATCCGTTGTAAATTTTTTTAGATACTCGTGATTTTCACAAGCAATGAACTGCCTCGCATAATCGTAATTTGCTTTGTTCAGCAAAGCCACTTCTCCGCTTGTCCGAAAATGTATTCCCGGCTGCACTGGAAAGACCTTCAGCTTGCCCGAAAAAAAATGAATATACATCTTACTGCTTAATGGCAGCCCAATGTATGCAATGTCCTTGGCATCAGGGTTAAAATGATCATTAATCCGGTAACGTTGCATTACAGCACCAAAGTCAGGCAAAATAAAATAATCCTCCCGGCCTTTTGGTATCTCAATGGAAAAAAACAAATCTCCCATGGCTTCGAAAACTTCATTTGCAAATTCCACATAACTGCCGGTGTTTGTATATTTTACTTCCTCATTGAACTCAAAATATTTTGCAAGTTCCTCCGGTAAATTCTCCATTCCACTGCCAAAAATTTCCGTTAAGCCATTATAGATGGCATTATCGATAATCTTTTTATCACGAGGCGTACGTGATTCAGCAATTAAGCCATATCCGGCAAGCGAATGCAACGCGTCATGTGCAGTATCATTATCAGATTCTTCAGAAGCTACAAAATCTTGAACAGTCTTACACCAATATGGAAAATCTTTTTCGAAATACTGATTTAATTCTGCTTCAATACTAGAATAATCATAAGTGCCATCATCATTTCGCTTAGTATTCAGATTTCTTTCACTGAAGATACTTTTAGTAGTGTTTTTAGAAAATAGCCGCTTTGATTTTTTATCATAAAGGTAAATCGCTTTTTCATCATGGTTAAAGAAATTCTTAATATGGCCTTGTGATATATAATGATGATTCTTCGGGATACTCATAAAATAATTTGGTTTGTTTCAATAAAAATACTCTTTTCTTTTAACCAATCATATAGCTGATATTATTTCTGCATCATACCGTCTTGGACGATCTGAATACGATTTCCTGCAATGTGACTTGTTTCCTAAAAAAAGTAAGATATGATCCGCTTTCATTGGGGCAGTTGCGCCAGTCTGGTCAGGATGTAGCATTGAGTATGCAGCAAAGCAAAAAAGGTCTGGTTAAGCTTGTATCCACACATTGCTATAATACAGGCACGACACTATATTATATACCTGTTCTGCCTTTGTATCGCTTATTGCAGGACAAAAAGCAAAAGCACAGTGCAGAGCTTCTGCTTTCTGTCTTTGCATACCTCTATCATATTGTAGGCATTCCCTATTATAGGGACGATTCCACCGAATTGGCATACCAGTATGAATGTATCGAAGATTGGATTATGCAGGATTTGGAAGAAGAAAGCCCTGAGAGTGCCAATATCATTCTCTCGCAGGTCAATGCAGCTGCCTATTATGGGGATGTGATGGAGCGCAAAATATATAATTTTTACAACCTGAATTGTTTTGAGAAGCGTGTAGCGAAGTTCAAAGCCAGTACAGCCTTTGAGCAGGACTGTCTTTCACTGGCAAAAAGGGCGTGGCAATTGTTTCAGCAGTTTCCCAATGGAAAGGTTTTCCGCAACATGCAGAATCAGGAGTTTGAAGATGATTACGATGAAATCATTCGGGCAGAGCAGTATATATCCTTTATAGCCGAAACCGATGGAAGGCTATACGATACTGTAGCCGAAATGGTGAACAGCGTATTCAACGAATGCAGGGAAATGGAAATACCCACCCTGACACAGGTTTTTGACGGGCAGCACGAAATAACAGGCGAACGGCTTGATTTTGAATACAGCCTGTTTCCGTTTCTCGAAGATTTATGTACCCTATTAGATGAAATGCCATGAAAAATATAACCCACACGTTAGGGACATTGTACCCTCCTGTAAAAGCCTTTGTAGTCTACAAAAGAGATAGCTATGATAATGGCATGCCCAGCAATAATAGCATTTATATAGAAAGCTATGATATGGATAGCAAAGGCTATACGGAGATAGAAAAAGCCCTGCATTCTGCGGGGCTTTTGTGTTGGATTTCTGTACACAACTCAATTTTAACAATATTATTTGTAGGAAATTAAAGCTTAATTAATACATTTAGCCCGCTTCATGGAATAGATTTGAGTTATCCAGGAAGAAAACATTTATGTTATGAGCACGGTTTAGTACCCGTGCTCTTTTTGTAGACACTCTCTAATAAATTAATAAGAGAGAGATGATGTTAGAAATAGAAGAGTTATTATTTGTAGTTTTAGATAACCATTATCAAATTAACTACTTGTCTAGTTCCTTTTTGAGTAATTCCAGTAGAGCTAATTTTGAAGCAATATTGAAATTCAGTTGTTCTTTTGGAGAGTCATTTATTAGCTCTAAAATTATAACATTCTGCTTTTCAACCATTTTAGTTATTCTACCTATTATGAAATTAGAAATAGTATTCAGTCCCGCGCTACTTTTAAATCCATCCATAAATTGCGACCAATCTCCTCGATCGTTCAACGTTGCTGTTTGCGAGAGGAAGTCCTCACTAGCAATATTGGCACATTGACTTACAATATCATCAAATAATGAAATAAAAGGCAATGCAATAGGTGTATTTCTAAATGGAAGTCCAGTCATTTTTATTTCACCATAATCTTTGAAAATACTAGCCGGAAGATTGTAATTATTTATTGCAAGTATATTCATAAGCAGATAACCTATCATATTAAAGTTATTAGCATCTTCACTAAATTTATTATATAATAACGTGGTGTTTAATTTTAGGTCTTGAATCGCTTCATGCTTAATCTCATCTGCCTTATTTAAAACCTCATTAAGTAAAAATTCAGGGAAGGTGTATGGGAAAGCAGAAAGCGAACTATCATTTGGAACGTTCTTATATGAAGGTTCTAACTTAAAGTAACTGACAGCAATATCCTCTCTGATTCTGAGCTCCTGAGCCTTTTCACGCCATGAATAATTGGCTATTTTTTTTGGAACAGGTTTACTTTCGTACCGACCTTTGTAACGAAGTTTAATGAGCGAAAAAGTTATGCCCGGAAAAGAATAAAATGGCCCAAGATGGGGTCTTCCTGCAACGTTTATTGTTGCATCTGCAAATTTTATTTCCAGTCCTTTAAATGGTCCTGAAATAAATGTGAGCGTATGAAAATAGAAAGAGGGATCATATCCTCTATCGGCTGCGGTTTTAGCATAGCTTACAATGTTTAGCTGTGCTGCAAGGTTAATCAATCCGTAAATATCGTAATCCAATGTGTAAAGCGGTTCATTCTGATGAAAGGTGTCAAACTCGTTTACATAATATTTATATTTACTTGTATTAAATCGTCCGAGCAGAATATCTCGTTCTAAATCCCAATTGGAACGTTGTGTTCCATATAAATTGACTTGTGAAAAAACATTACGATCCAACTGGTTAATACCCGATCTTCTAAAATCATTTAAGGTGTCGATGATGGTGGGAAAAGATTTACTTTTTAGAAAAATCTGAAAGTTTGCTGTTATGCCTTCACTCAAGCGGTTGGTTAATAACGTAAAGCTGGATTTGAGTGGAATAAAAAGCTCTTGAGAGGAATAGTCTTTCAAAAAATCAGACAATAAGCGGCCTTTTTTTTCTAATTCCTTAACATGATTTTTTACATATTGCGAAGCTGGCTTAGCAAAAAAATATGCTTGCAGGTACAGATCAACGCCTCGAATCCATTCTATTGGGTTGGGAACAACTCCCATATAGTTTCCTGGACGGACTGTTGAATAAATATGGGAAAGACGATTATGCACAACTGGTATTAGTCCAATTTGATATTCGAAAGGGATATTCTGATTAATTATACTTTTGACAATTGTACCGTCAGCTGAAGTTACGTAGCCTGAAAATGTCCTTACGTTAGCAGCCGATAGCGTGGCATGGGTTACAAATTCTGTAACATTTTTCCGATACTCATTTTGATGTGATTCCTTATTAATATTGAAATTATCATTGAATAATGCGTTAAGTTGGCTATTTGCATTTTCTATTTTATTCATATAAATTCCGTACTCTAGCATATCTATAGATTGCTGAATTTCCCTCATGCCTGTATTAATTTGCGTAAGTATCGATTGTTCGATAACGCCATTTCGAATCACTGCCTCATATAAATTATTCAACTGTTCGAGAATTCGTTTTTGATTTTCTTGGACTGCTTTAAATCCTTCAATAACGATCTCCGTTAGCTCTCGCAATTGCTTGAAAAGCTCTTTCCATGTGTCACCTTCATTACTGCCCTCAAGTACTGACATTATCATTAGTGAAGCTCCAATCCAATTAGCAGTGAATGCCATAGTACCTATAGAAGGTATAGGCATAGTAAATTGGGCAAAGTTGTAATGCATATCATTGAGGGCCATCGCTATCTTATAAAAATCGGAAGCAAAACTTTTGTCTCCTAGAACAAGATCAATGAAGGTACGCACCAAATAAATAGAAGCTTTATTCTCCTCATTTTGAAAATTAATTTGCGCAATGAGCATTTGCCGTTCTTTTTCTGAACTTACCTGAGCGATCTGATCTTTCCATTCCGCTAAGTATGCATCCAAATCATTAATTGTATTCTGAAGTATTTTCTTTTTAGATTCCCCTTGTATCTCTACGGAATGAACGGTTTCTCCTGCAGGATTTCGCGAAACATCTTTAGCCTTGATTAATCGATTGTTTGGCGGAAGTGATTTCTCAATATCGTCTGTATCTTTTTTAAAAGGTACTTGGATCTGGTTGCTCACGGAGTCACTTTCCAATAGCTCTTTATCTTGATTTTTGAGATTTTTATCATACTTATTTACTGTTTCGACACAGAGCCTCACATTGTCTTTCTCCACTTTTTCGAATATCCCTTTGATAAGTTCTTTATTCAGGATAAGCGTCCCTGAAATAGCGGCTGAGGCAACCAATGCATGAAAAGGTGAACGTGTTACTTTCGCAATCCCGGCTACAGCACTAAACCCTCCTGTTGTAAGGATAACATCCCAAAAAATATCATTAAGTCTTGGCATCACATCACTTATTACAGGATTTGATTCCCAATTGCAAGCCTTACGAACATCATCGAAATTTACAGGTTTTGCAGAAGATATACTTACTCGTGTCGCTTCTTTGAACGAACCATCCTTTCCTGATTCTCCAAAATTTATCCAGAAATGTGTATTGAAAGTCTTAAGAATATTTTCAGTGTCCGATGTTTTATAGCTCTCAGCGGCATTTTCTACAAGAAGAAGCCTACGATATTCCTCGTCGCTACCTTCGAAAGTATCAAAAAGATATTTTTGCAAAGTTGGAAAAGCCGTAGTACGAGAAACTATTAACAATCCTAAAGTGGCTTTTGTGGAGATTTCGATGAAATATCTTCTTTTCATTATTGCTATTAATTAGGTAAGTGGTTAGCTATGTTAAGAAAATTATGGTACTAAATTTATAATCGAAATAATCCTGAATGCAACTATTTCTATTACCAACTTAACCCATAGTTTTATTTTTCTGACCCTTGGCACAGAGGGTAGTAAACGAATTTACAAAAAAGTTTATTTAGTCTATAGTCTGCGAGAGCTACCCTAAAAATTTATAGAATAAAACCTTTTTATGGACAAACTCTTTAGATTCAAGTTTATCAGATGAATTATATGCCACAAAGTATAAGTACTCGTAAAAAAGATAATCGTAAGCATAACCTCGAAAACTAAATATTAGATCATATTAATCTTTAAAACTACTTATTTCCATTCGATCAACTAATTCAGTCTTTATAATTACTGCTTTTTTTTCAGACTTATTATATAGATAATAATAAAGTTCAGATTTACCTAAGTATATAATATTGGAATTAGTTTGCGTAATCCCACCTTTCGAACAATACAAGGTGACTATCTTGTTTTTGTTACCACTGTGAACCATATAGGCTTCTGTCATTGAAACACTTGCTAATATTACTAGGGATATACCGGCACTTTGTATGTATTGGAAGATCTTGTAATCAATTTCCCTATACTTTAAAACAATTCGTAATCTCTTTAATATGTAATATAAAACATAAGATCTTACGGCGAGTGCTACCGGAAGAGACCACAATACAAGCGGGGAAAATCCATTAATAGAGAGAAGAAATAGCGGTAAAATAACAAAGAAAACATGTAATTTTTGTCTGATAGTTATTTCTTGATATGGTGCATCAAAGCTATCTTCAATATCGCTTTCTTTTTGAGCGGGTTCAAGAAACAGCTTTGAAAGTAAAAATCCAAAAATAGCAGAAACACATAAGGATGAAAATTTAGATATAAATAATACTAATGATTCTCCTAAAGTTATATATTCGAGAATATTGATATTAAAAGATCTATAATAAACTACAGAAGCAATAACGCCCAGAAATACTAAAAGGGAACTCAGTATAGCAATAGCTTTAGGAAATATATCAATTGCTTTGTTTTCCATGTTTATTATTTGATTTATAAATTTTCTGCAACTATATTATTAGCGTCTAAAATAATTAAATTACTCTATCTTATTATACAAAACGTAAAATTAAAGCTTCATTAATAACATAAGAAAACAAAGTCTTGTAATCACTGTATGCCCTTGTTGCAGATTTATTGAAGTTTAGTGTAAGTGTCCCAAAAAATCCAACAGCTTAAAACTGGACATAAATGTTTAGATTTAAGAAATAAGATGAAAAAGACACGTTTTACAGAAACCCAGATTGTTCGAGCACTCAAAGAGGGCGAAGAAGGCAGAAAGACCGAAGACATCTGCCGTGAGCTGGAAATTAGCAAGGCCACATTTTATAATTGGAAGAGTCGTTACGGAGGCATGGAAGCCTCAGATGTCAAACGCCTAAAGGAACTTGAAGAAGAAAATGCACGCTTGAAAAAGATGTTTGCCGAACTGAGTATGAACCATGATATCCTAAAAGAAGTCATCACAAAAAAAGGTTGGGGCTCCGGCAGCAAAAACAGTTAACCCAGGAGATTGTCCTAGATCACGGTTTGAGTGTCACCAGAGCCTGCAAATTGACAGGTATGTGCCGTTCACAATATTACTATGTTAGTAAGAAAGATGACAGTGCTGTCATCTCTGCATTAGATGATCTTTCCGCCAAACATCCTGTATATGGATTCCGAAAACTTTACGCTTATCTGCGCAGAGCGGGGAAGCCCTGGAATCATAAAAAAGTTTATCGGGTGTATAAGCTACTAAATATGAACAAGAAGAGGCGTGGCAAACGTCGTCTACCTGTTCGGGAGAAACAGCCTTTGGAACAACAGGCCAGCATTAATCAAAAATGGAGCATGGACTTTATGAGCGATAGCTTGCCAGCGGGAACAGGTTTCGAACCTTTAATGTGATGGATGACTGTTCCCGTGAGATATTATGCATCGAAATAGCTACTTTTATTTCTTCCTTGAGGGTAACTCGAACACTGGAACAAATCATAGACTGGCGGGGC
>Ga0065704_10000590_pt1 | contig 21913 bp, 29 predicted proteins | sample SwiRhicommuniRL2_FD_59091 | JGI IMG/M metagenome (GOLD analysis project Ga0065704, IMG submission 59091) | Switchgrass rhizosphere bacterial communities from Rose Lake, Michigan, USA - RL2 v2 (version 2) | ecosystem: Host-associated > Plants > Roots > Rhizosphere > Soil | place: East Lansing, MI | reverse complement strand
CCCACAATGGGCCAAACGATTAACCACAACAGCGTCGGCATGGCCGTTACTCCCCATCCTTAATTCTGAACGATTACGGCATGTTGACGGCGGGGTCAATACCTTTGGCATAGCCCATTTGCGCAGTATTGACGCGGCGGTCAATAGGGCAGAAAATGGCGGTATTCCGGGCTTAATGGCTTGCCCGGTAGTTGAAGAGGATGCCACCATGACCGACCATCAGATTGAAAAACTCATTGACCAGGCCGCCAAGGCGACCAAGCCCATCGCCCGCGTCGTTCGTCTGGACAGCGCCATGGCCACCGAATTGCTGGCCCGGGCCGCCACCAACCGCGACGTCAGGCGAACCCGCGTCGCCCGCTACCGCGCCGACATGGAAGGCGGCCACTGGGTCTTGAATGGCGAACCCATGATTATTTCGAGCGAAGGCAAGCTGATAGACGGCCAGCATCGTTGTTTGGCCATCCAAGGCACCGAAGCGGCGGTGGACGTGCTGTTGGTGCTGGGGGTCCACCCGCTGGCCATGGCGACGATGGGGCAGGGCGTGCCGCGCACGGCGGGGGACTATCTGGGGATTGAAGGCGAGCCCAACGCCCGGACGTGCGCCAATATCGCCCGGCTCATGCTGGCCTACCGGCGCAACGAAGGGGAAGCGCTACGGGACACGGCCAAGCCGACCAACGCCGAAGTGCTGGAATTTTACCACGAACACCGCGACGTCATCCAAAAGTCGGCGGCGCTGGCGCTCCAGTTCAAGGAAACGGTGCAAACGCTGGTGGCGCCCGGCGTCTTGGGGTTTTGTCACGCGGTTCTGGAGGAAATCGACGAACCGGCGGCCGAAGAATTTATTACGAAGGTGGCCAAGGGCGAACTGTTGGAAGAGACAGACCCCGCCTATGTGGTTCGGGCCAGGTTGCTCAACATGGGAAAGTCCGGGGCGGCCAAGAAAGCGTCGGTCATCTTTTCCGGCTGGAACGCCTTTCGGTCTGGCCGCTCGCTCAAATCCATCCGGGTCAGCACGCGCTTGCCGTTGCTGGCCGGTGCGCCGCCGAACGGGAACGCCTAGCTGTCGTATCCCTTCATCAGTTCTTCATAAGCGCGCTGGGCCGCTATCGGGTCGTCCGTCACGGGAATGGCAACGGTAGCGGTCTTTTGTTCGACCTGTATTTTTTCGCCGTATTTCTTCGGATGCCACTTGGCCAACAGCTTTAGCCGCGTCTCAACACGAAGTTTCGACCGCGCCAACCATTCCTTGTCAGGCTTGGGGCCAAACCGGGTTTCTATCGTGTCCAACGTCGCGTCGTCGGCAATTTCCAGGCATTCGTTGGCTATCGCGTCGTATCCGCTATCGCGGGCTTTCTCCATCATTTCCCGTAGCCGCTCGCTACGGCCCAGGCGGTCGTAAAAGGTCGACAGGGGGACGCCCAGCGCCTTGCACGCACTGACCAGCGTTTGGCCCTCCGACACATAGTCGGCAATCAACTGGGCTTCCAAGCTGTCGGCGTAATCGGGTGCAGGCTGGTCGGTCATGTGGCCAATATATCGCGCCGCCCGGCTTGCCGCAACGCTTGAACCTACGCGTGCGCGCGATGCCCCCGGGCGAGGGGGAGCGACCCCAAATCCCGGCCCACACTTCCCGCACCGCCAATTCGTCCCGCTCCGACCGCCACGGGCCATTTTGAGCCGTTCCCGATAGAACCCGATAACCTTTCGTATCGGGTAAACCATAAGTCATTGTTTTTTCGTTCTCTTTCCCGATAACCCTATAACCCTATAAATTATATATCAATATGTGTGTGCATGTGTGTATGTGCGCACACGCACCCGCACTAGGCAGCACTACTCAATTCTATCGGGTTTCGGGGAAACGGCGGAAAACCGCCACTTTTACCGGGTGAAAAACCCGATAAATAATTGCACAAATTAAAAGCCCCGCCGTTAATTTAACGACAGGGCCATTTTGTAAATTATAGCAATTTGTATAAATTAACGGGGCCGCAAGTGAACGACGTTCCCTTGTGCAACGGCGACCGTGCCAGTCTGGGCCGCTTCGAACGCCGCGGGCACGTCGGCCGCTGGCAATGCCGCTTCGGGGGTTCCCTTGGCCACGTAAAGTCTGGGGCGTGTTCCATCGTTCAGCGGGTTCGTCACGCGGCCGTCGGCAAGCGAGGGGTGCGGCACGTAGCCTACCGCCGCCATGAGCGAGCGATAGCGCTTCGGTCCTATGGTCATGCGCAACGACTGGAACAGGTTGCGCAGGGCGTGCGACGATACCCAGCCGCCTTTGAACCCCACGCGCTGTTCCTCGACCGCCTCCAACACTTCCTGTTCAAGCGTCCCGAGCGATTCCCTGACCGCTTCGGCGCGGCTGGACGTGGCGGGGGCGCGCTGGCACAATGCGGCCGGGTCGAACTCCGCAACCCGGGCGAGCCCGTGCAGCCAGTCGTTGACCACGGCAAGCCCATAGTCTTCGCCCAGATGGGCATAGGCCCCGCGGCCGTGCAGCCAGTCGTAAAGGTCGGGAAAATATCCCCCATCCATGCCGTCGCGCGCCAAGTCTTCGGCGTCCTGTTGGGGCGTGAAAAAAATGGCATAGCGCCGTTCCCGGTCAGTGACGGGCACGCCGTTCTTATGGTTGGTCAGCATGACGCCGTTGCAATAGTTATCGCCGGTCGTCGCATCCTTGCCCTTTTTCTCGACCCGCGTTCGCGCGTTGGTCACGATGGGCTTGAACGTTTCCAATATGTGCCGCTGGTCGCTGACAAATATTTCCTCAACGCCGACCAGCAAATTTCCTTGGACCCAGCTATTGAACTGGTTGGCCGTTTTGCCCAGCACTTCGGGGTCAATCAAATAGGTGTAGCGCTTGCCGACCGCGTGTTGCAACACGGTCAGAATAAGCGTCTTGCCGTTGCCCTGCACCCCTTGGATGACTGGCCACCATTGGAACTTGCGGCCGACGTTCTGGACCAGCGACGCCATGTAGGTGGTGATTATGTCGTAATCGCGCTGGATGGGGAACAGCTTGCGCAACAGGTCGACGAACTTGGACGGGTCGCCGGCGATACGCTTGGTCGTTATCGGCTGATAGCTGTTGATGTAGGGCAAGCCCTCAATATCAATGACCGCGCCGGGCGTCCGGTCGGGCCGGAAACAGACGTCAAAGACCCATGGGCATTTCCATGACGGCGACAGCCTGAACGCGTCCCATGCCGAACGGGTCTTTTTGCTTCCCTCTATGGTCGTGGGAAACTCGAAACCCCCTTTGAGCGTGTCGAACGACGTGGGGGACAGAACGCCCATGCCTTTGACAAACACGGCATCCCGCATCTGGACGAACCAGCAATTGGCAAACAGCGCATCCATGTCGTCGTGCCATATCGTCTGGCCGCGCACCAGGGCGGTGGACGGCTCGACTGGCGGGGGAGGGGCCGCGGCAACTATCTGGCCGTCGGGACCGGGCGGCGGTGGTGCGACAGGTGCGCGCGTGCCCAGCGCTTGTTCGGGCGTGACGCTGACCCGTTCGTGGTGTTCGACTGCCCGCGGGGCTTCCATGCCCGCCGTCCAGCCGCGTTCCAGCGTGCCTTGGGCTTTCTCTTCGTCTTGGATGCCCAGAACCGCCAACGCTTCCTGTAGCGCGCCCCAGCCCTCTTCCACGGTGATTTCGCCACCACCGACAAGCTGGCCGATGGCAAAGGCGCTATCGTTGACCCGCTGGTTCACTTCGCCTTCACGTGCCGACGTCAGCACGGCAAATTCACTGTTGAGCGCAGCCCGGCCATAGTCCGACGTCACGTCGGCAATCTTGGCTTGGGCGTTTTCCTTGCGCGCCTTGGGAAACACCAGCGCCAACAGCCAGTCGGGCGCCGGGGCAACGGGCACGTCCCGTTCGATCCGATACCAGCCGGCGACCTTCCCCTTGGCGGCTTCGGCCGGGGTTGGGTGGTAATAGGAGCCCGGCCCGACGACATAGCCCCCGTCCCCGCGCAAGTCCCAGCCGTCAAAGCCTTCGCCGCCGTTCAGGTCTTTGGTCCAGCCGCGCCCGGCCCGGTTTTTCACTTCCCAACCGGGGTGTTGGAAATAGAAGTGCCAGCCGCGTGGGGTGGCGACGGTCAGCGTGTCCGGTAGCCCTTGGGCTTCCATCATCGTGCGCGCCATCAGTCCGTCGGCGTCCAGCACAATGCAGTCGGATACGGTGCCGGTCGCTACGCCGGTGTTGAAACCCGTCTGGGCCGCCCACGATGCAACCAATTCAGGCGTCGCCCGTTGCGTCTGATAGGGTTCCCAGCTTTCGAGCGCCGGGCTTTTGGTGCGCGGCGTTAATGGGAAGAGGCTAAAGCCCCTGTCGTAAAAAGACCAATCTGACACAGACGTCAGCCCTTCGCGTTCGTGTAGCCGGGCAGGAACTGGACCCCGTGCGTGTTCACCTTAGCCGGGCGCCAGACGTTCCCGCAACCTTGGCAAGCGTGCGTGTGGTGGGGAACTTCGGCAAAGGCCGCTTCGTCAATGTGACGGGTGCCGCACATGGGGCAAAACAGGATCATCGGAATCGTATAGCTGGCGTCCAGCTTGCCCGTTTCCAAGATGAACCCGACGGTCTGTTGGTCGGTCATGGTCGGTTCTCCCTACCGGTCGTCATGCGCCGCATTGTCGGCGCCGTCAATAGCCAGTCGTGCCAAGGGCTTGCGCTGCAATGGTCGTTGCAAGCGGCATCCTGGGCCAGCACTGGTTTACGATGGAATGAGCAAAACTCAAAGGTCAGAGATACGCGGTCATAGCGAGCGCACCCCTTGCAACGGGCGTCTTGGTCAGCGCGGCCCATATTTGGCTATCACGTCGACGGCAAAGGCAAGTAATTCGTCTTGCTTGAAAACCATAAGGCATTCGCCAAAGTCTGTCTGGGCGCGAACCCTCACGCGCTTAGGAACCAAAGGGTCAGACGTGACGCGCAAGAGCGACGACCCGCCCCGGCTCCAGACTTCCACGACGTTGCAATCCTCTCGACGTTCGGTTAAGTGTTCACCAGCCATAGCCGCATTCTCTCCCCTTGGTTTCGGCAAATGGTCAGGGCGGGGCAACGGATGGTCGGCCAGTCCCCGCCCGCCCTTATTTCCACCATTTACGCGTGCCGCACCGGACGCAAACTAGCTTGCTGATGCGCTGGCCATCTGTAGCCCGCGCCGTTGGGTGCCAAGCGTGCAGCCCGAACAGGCAAAACAGCCGGCTCATAGGTTTGCCGCTATCCGCTCGACAACCTGGGCGGCAATCTCACCAATCGGCCGCGCTTCGCCACCACGTCCCGTTTCATCGCCATAGCCCTTGTGCGTCTCGCAATGGGCGCAGACCAGCCGCGGCAACGGTTCGTCGCTTCCACATTCAAGACAGGTAGCGATGCGGACGTGCTGGGTCATTTCCCGCCGTCCACCAGTTCGACGATTTTGCGCAGCGCGCCATAGGTCAGACCCGTGCCGTCAATCCGCCGGGTATGCCAAGCGCTATCGCTTTTGTTGCGGGTCCGGTGTTCCTGCAAAACGCTTCGTGCGTAGGGCGCCAGCTTTTCCAGCAAGGCTTGGGCGTCCGTCACGCCGCAACGGCCTTGCGCAGATGGTCGGGCAAATCATCGGCTTTCAAGCAACCGTCGACCAGCCCCACGCGAACCATGCGAAGGTCGGAGCGCTCGACCGCCTGGGCCATGAGCCCGCGCAAAATGCGCGCCCGGTAGCCCTCCGACGGGGGCGGGCTGTTGGTAATGCTGGTCAGGCCATAGTTGGACACGCTGGCCGCCGACAACCCGGCTTCGGTCGCAATCTTGTCACGGGTCAGGCTGGTCAGCCCTTCGCGCTCGATAATGCGCTTGGTGGCCGCCAAAATCTTATCGTCGCGTTCAAGGTGAAATTCGGTCAGGGTCATCAGGTCGGTTCCTTGGCGGTATCGACATTTCGGGAACGGGCGGTCTTGTCGAGAAAGGCGCGGGCCACGTCTTGGACGGCCGCAATGCCTTCCGGGGTCTTCGCGTCGGCAAGCATGGCCAGAATGGAACGGGCGTCCCCCGCCATCATTTCCCACTGGTGCCGGGCTTCGCAGACCGCATAATAGGCCCAAGCGGTCGGGCGGCTCCAAACGACGCCATCCGTGTCGGTAAAGACGCGTTCTATCAGCAGTTCGCGCGCCTTGCGGTGTTCGTGGCCCATGACGTTGTTGTGCTGGTCGACCAGCGGCACGCGAAGCGGCGCAATGGCGTCGCGGTAATAAACCGGCGTCACCGCGTCGTTTGATGCGACCCGCTGGGCGGCCATTTCTTCCTTGCTGAATAGGCGCCCATTCAAGGCGTAGCCAGCCGGCTCTATTACCACGGTCGGCGGCAATGGGTCAGGCATAGTCAATAATTCCCCTTCGTGTTAGGGTCGATCTAACCACTATTGACGGGACGGTCAACCATGGATCATTTCGATTTGCAGCGCAGCCTAGCCCGCATGGGCTATTACCGGGGCAAGATTGACGGAATTTACGGGCCGATGGAGCGAACGGCGGTGCTGTCGGCGCTGACTGACGGGCCAGATTATCAACTGACTGATGCGGACGTTGTGCGGGCCGGGCGCGCCATGCAAGTCGAGCCGGCGAAGGTCTGGGCCGTATGGGACGTCGAAAGCACGGCCGCGCCGTTCATCAATGGGCGCCCGACCATCCTGTTCGAACCGCACCGTTTCAGCCGGGCCACCGGGGGCAAGTTCGACAAATCGCACCCCAAGATTTCGTCAAAATCATGGAACAAGAAACTATATCCAGCCAGCCAGGACGGCCGCTATGCGCAACTGCTCGACGCCGTGGGGCTCGACGTTGACGCGGGCTTTGCGTCGGCCAGCTATGGCGGCTTTCAAATCCTGGGCGAGAATTTTGCCATCTGCGACGCGGCCAGTCCGTGGGCGTTCGCTTGGCGCCAGGCGCAGACCGAAGGCGACCAGCTTGACGCGTTCGTGCATTTCGTCACCCGTAACGGGCTCTTGCCGGCGCTGCGTGCGGGCGACTGGGCGACCTTTGCGCGCGGCTATAACGGGACTGCCTACGCGGCGAACGCTTACGACACACGGTTGGAAGCGGCGTATAAGGCGCGGGCCTGACGGTCAGCCGCGCGCCCGGCTCCAGTCGATCAGCTTTTGACCAGCCCAGCGGTAATCCTTGTGGATGGGAAAGCCGGTCACTTCGTTCATGGCGGCCATAGCTTCGGGTTCGGCCTGCTCCATCCGGGTCAGCAAATCCAACAGCGACTTGCGCGTGATGCGGTGGCCCTTAGGAATAAGCGAGTTGACCGACAGGCCGGTTTTGCGGTGGCCCAGCGCCCAGCCCTTTTCATCCTTGAACACGGCGAACGGGCTGGTCAGCATTGGGCAATATCCGGTCCAGGATTTCTTGCCGTAAATGCCACGGTCCTGTTCAAATTCGACTTGCTGGGTCATGCACGAGCCGCCCTGAACATAGCGTTGCACGCGGCATTGATGGCGTTGCGCTGGCGACGGGCGCGGACGCGCAAAGACGGCGCCACCCGTTCCAACCGGTCGTCGGCGTCGCGCAACAGCTTTTCGAGCGCCGCCAGTTGTTCCTTAATGCGGTCGTCCACCGGTCTTTCTCCCTTAAAACATGAACTGGGGCTGGGCTTCGACGCGACCGCGGCGCGATGCCAGATAGGTTTCAAGCCGGGCCTTGCGTTCATCCGACACGGCCGCCCATTCCGCCTTTGCTTCGGCGCGGCTGGCCAAGATGCCATCCACGAAACCCGCCGGGTTGTGAAAGCCGTTATCGCTCTTGCGCAGATTGCAGAATAATTCGCCGTTCTCATTGATGATAAGAACCTGGCGCACCTTGTAAACGTCGAACGGCCCGTTGGAATAGATCAGCTTGGCGGTGGTCATGTCGGCAACTCCCTTTGTTGAGACGACATTTGCCAGCTATTGACGGCACCGTCAATACCCTATTTTATTATTTCGAACCCCCGCAACGGGTCGATCATAAACCCGGCGATTCCGCCCTCTTGCACAACCATGTCGGCCCAGCGTTTTTGTGCCATGCACCGGCCATATTCGGTCAGACGGCCCTTGCCGTCTTTGATCGGCCCGGGCGATGGAAAGCGCCAGCCGTCCCGTTTGATTTCGGGCGAGAAAAAGACGGCCACCACGTCGCCAACCATGTCGGGCGTGACCAGCTTGGGAACCCAGCCCACAAGGTCGGGTGACTTTATCTGTTCGTTCAGGGCGCGGCTATCGTTCGCCAGGCCAAAGCGCACCGGCCGGCCGTTGGCATCGTTCAGGACGCCCGAGTTGTTGCGCCATAGCCGCGCGCCCAAGGCCGCGTAATGTTCGCGCACCCGGTTTTGGTTGCCCGCTTCGCTCATCGTTCAGTGCCCTATAAATGCGACATTTTTGGACGTCCCCCAGCACGCGCCGCACGTCGCGCAAGCGAGCGTCCGTCCGGTCTGTTCGGGACAGACGAAAGCGCCAGGCGGGCAGGCCGCTTCGTCGACGATGCTGACGGTTGCGCCCCAGTTCCGCTTGCCATCGCTCCAGCGCACGGCGAACCGGCGGGGCATGGCGTGGCCCAGATAGAACACGGCGTCACCTATGGGCGTGCCCGGCGCGCGGGCCGTATAGCCAAAGATGGACAGCCGCGGGAACTTGCGCAGCATCCGGCCCCAGAAATGCACATAGTCGACCGAATAGAAGTCGCCCAGCGCGTGCAGCCGAACCAGAATGCCCCGGCGGTTACGATTGGTCATCAGCCGTTCAAGCTGGTCTTCCACCGCGCGTTCAAGTTCTGGGCCGTGCTGGTAACGCTTCGCCCACGGCATGTTGTTGCCGTAGCAATCGTGCCAATGAGCGCACGACCTGGGGCACGTCGCCCGTTCCTCCAGCGACAGCGTGTAAATCCAATAGCCGCGCAACCGTCCCTTGCGAACGTCACGGCCGATTTTAACGTTGTTGTGGCCGGAAACCAGCGGATTGAAGCCGACCGGGTGGACGCCCTTTCGGTAAAAGATGGACCGGCCCGCTTCGACAGTCGGATGGCCCAGCCCGTTCAGCACGCCTTGCTTGGGCTTGCCGGGCGCGCGGTGTTCGCCTGGCACCTTGACCCAGCGGGACAATGTGGCGTCATCCCCTTTTGAGGCATAGGCTTTTCGGACGCTGGCGCTGCGCATGGGGCGCGCGGTCATAGAGCCCGGCACCTTGTCTGGAGCGTGCGACACTTGCGGCAATGCCGGTGCTGGACATAGCCCAAGATGGCGCTGGGGTTGTTCGGGTCGACAATCCACGACACGTTCGACCAGACGGACCATTTATGAAGATGGAACATCGACGACGCCCCCGTTCGCTTTAATCCGGCGATAGACCGTCAAGGCTGCGACGAACCCGTTAAATTCGTCGTATTCGCCTTCGTAAAGCGCTTCCGCCACGCGGGCGGCATCCTCGCCAGCAAAATAAGACGATATGATATCCCGCACGGCCAACACGTCCGGGTCGACCGGCGCCGCTTCGTGCTTTTCGATATAGCGGGCCAGCGCCAGGATTGCCGACCGCGGCGTGACGAGCCCGCCAACTTCGTTCCACGCGCGCACGACGGCCCAGCCGGGCGGGTCGTTGGGGCCAAGGGGCAGGTTTGGGCCGCTATGGTCGATCATTACGGGCGGGGCTTTCGGCGGGTCGCCTGATTTGGCCTTTTTCCGATAGCCAATCACGTCGTCCCACGCGCCGTCATGTGTCCAAACAATGTTGTCCCCGGTGAAACCGTGAACGGCGCTGGTGCTTCCGTCTCGCAACAGGACGGTATGCCCGTTCCAATCCACGGGTTCGCTATCGCCGCCTGGCCAATAGCTGTATCCCGCCGCGTTTGCCACATAGTAAGGATGGTCGGCACGCAAGCGAAAAGCTTTACCGACACAAGCAAAGCCCCACCCCCATTTCATATCGAACCAATCTTGGCTCCGTCCTGACGTCTGGTATTGCATCGGCAATTCGCCAACCGCCAGCCATTCCGGTTTCGTCCCGTCGGCAGGGATAGGCTCGCCCCATTCAAATTCCAGTTGCGTCACGGTCAATTCTCCCATTGGTCGGTCCAGCCCTAAGCCCTATTGACCGCGCCGTCAATGCGCTCTTTCAACGCGATGGCCTCTTTTTCGCTCAACGCCTGGGCCGTCACGACGTCCACTTTCCAGCGCAAGAAAAATTCCCGCTGAATTTCGTGGTCGGGCCGCCCGGACGCGTGAAGCTGACCGGCCCAGCGGTCCATGCTTTCGCGTAACGCAAGCTGGGCGCCGCCGGTCTTCACATAGCTGGCCCAATGGCTGTTCAGCCAAGTCGACGCGGCACCCTTCGCCAGTTGTTGCGCGTCGAACGCGGCGCGCGTCATGTGCGGGTCAATGATTCGCCCCTGCAATTTGGCCAGTTCAAACGGGTCCATAAGTTGCAAGTCGCCGTCGACATGGGCGGGCGTGCCGCGGCCCAGCGGTTCAGGCTGATAGCCGCAATGCGGGCACGCGCGCAAAACCCGGGGGTATGGCTTGAAACAATTTTGCCACGGGTTCGCGCAAACCTTCATCGGAATGTCGTCGTCATCCTCGCCCTTGGCTTTCTTCTCGCGTCGGTCCAGCGACCATTCGCGCGGCTTGTCGGGCGGCCCCAAGTTCGGATTGATGAACCCGCCAATATGGTCGATCAACAGCGCGCGGGGCTTGATCGAAGCGGCGATGGCGGCCAGTCGACCTTCGCGCGTGGTCAGGTCGTAACCGGGCGCATAGATGGGACGCAGCAAGCGACCCAACTGTTGCAGCCATGTGATAATGCTGGCCGTCAGGCGGGCGAACGAACCGACCTGTAGCGCCGGAATGTCGACGCCTTCGCTGATGACGTCGACCGCCACGATTTGCTGGAGCGTCCCGGCTTCGGCCCGGTCAAATATCTGGTCCCGAACGGTCGGGTCGGTTTCGCCGGTGATAAGTTCGGCCGACACGCCCGCCGCGCGATAGGCTGCGACCGTTTCCACCGCTGTTTCGACGTCGCCGCAAAAGGTGATACCCGACAGACCCGCGGCGAATTGCTGGTAATGCTTGGGCACGTCGCCCACGATATGGCTGTTGCGGGCCGCCGTGCGACGCTGGGCTAGGCTATATTCACCGTCGGAGCCCTTGGGCGCTTCCTCCACCCGCATGTCGCTGGGCGGGCAAACCACGTCATAATCGCAAAGATAACCTTCGTCGATCAACCAGCGCATGGCCGGGCCTTGCACCATGACGTCCACGAAGCCGTCGGCGTGCCGCCCCAGCCCTTTGCCGTCCGGTCGACCTGGCGTCGCGGTCAGCACCAGCCCTTTGCATTGCGGGTGCGTGAACTGGGCCACGGCCCGGCCCCATTTGTTTTCCCGCAAAACGTGGTGGCCTTCGTCGACGACCCATAGCGTGACTTGCTTGGCCCAGTTCTCCAAATCCTTCGCGCGCACCAGCGTATCGACCGACGCGACCCGGCACCGGGCGCCCGGCACATAGAAGCACTGGCCCAGTTTCTTGACGTGCTTTTTGGCAATGATTCGCTTGGTCTTTTCCGACGCGATAATGTCATGTCGGACGCCCGCCCGCGCTAGGGTCAGGCTGATTTGCTCCACCAGCTTGTCACGGTGCGCAATGGCGCAGACGAAGCCGTTGTGGTCATTGATGAGCCGGGACAATATGGGCGTCTTGCCGCCGCCGGTGCATAGCTGCACCAGCACGACCAATTGGCCCAAGGCCCATTGCAATTGCGTCTGTCCTATCAGTTCGCTTTGGTATGCGCGTTCCTGCATCATAGACGGCACACCCGGCACGACCCGACCAACTGGCGTTCGCGCATCATGCGGTTAAGGGATTTGTCGGGAACGTCGCCGGCCTCAAACCGCAAACGAAGTTCGCGCAAAGACGACGGCCAACTGTCACGCCCCGGCGTTCGGAAGGTGTGGCCCATTTTTATTTCCAGTCGTTCCGCATCCATATAAAGTTCGCGGTGGTGCCACCACAGTTCCCACCACTCACCAAGCCGCTGGTGGTAGCACCATGCGCAATCCGTCCGGTCTGGGCATTTGACGCCGCGTGCCGCTAGATCGGCTTGCACTTCGTCTTCCCCTTGGCCCCACTCTCGCAACGGAAAACGCATAGTGACGCCGGGTATGTCATCATAGACGCCCCCGGCCCGCCCAGGCTCATCGGCGCGCAAACCGACATAGGATACGATAGGACCGTTAGCCGCTTCCCGAATGAGAAAATCCCGGTAGGGCACGATTTTCAAAATCCGCGTGCAGAACCGGGCGCGAATGTTCGGCAACATGCCTTCGGCGGCGATGACCGACGACAACGTGCCGTTCATGATGGGAATAAGCCGCCGCCCCAACAGGTCGCCCAGTAATTGCCAGAACTGGAACATTTCGGGCAGTTCGTTGCCCGTCGGCGTGCAAAGGTAATTGTAGGGCCGGGGCTCGCGTTCGTTTAGCTGCAAACACATGCTGGTCGAATCGTGCCCGCCAGACAGCCCCGCGATATGTGCAATTCCATTTTCGTCGCGGATTATCACCGTCAATTTCTCCCTATTGACGCGACCGTCATTAGGCCCTAGACCGGCCCCCGTCAACCAACGGGAGTAATCCAAAATGCAAATTACCGTCCATTTGGACACGCAGGACGAGACCGACCTAGCGGCCCTTGCCGCGCTTGTCGCTGCACTTGGCGGCCGCATCGCGCCGACCGTAGCCAACACGGTCGTCGAGCCCGCTGCACCCCCGCCGCCCGCGGTAGCCCCGGCCCCCGAGACGCCCAAGGATGCGGCCGAAATGATGTTGCAGCGTGAAGCCGCCCGCGTGGCCGCGGCACCGCCGCCGCCCGCCACCGAAGGCGACGACAATAGCGGCCCGGCTGTCGACCCCAAGACAATCGACAAAGACGGCATCCCGTGGGACGTGCGCATTCATTCGACCCCGCCCAAAATTAACGCAGACGGCACATGGCGTAAAAAGCGCGGCCTGTCCGAAGTTACATACGGCGAAATTCACGCAGAATTGCAGGCGGCCCAAGTCGCGGGAAACCATGGCACTGGCACCACGAACGGGGCGGCGGCTCCGAATGGTTCCGGCACTGTGGAAACCCCGCCTGCCCCGCCGCCTCCCGCGTCCAGCGCCCCTACCGCATCGGCCGCGCCGCCCCCGCCACCGGCTGACGTCCCAAACGCCCCCGCCCCACCCTCTGCAAGCACGGCTCCCCCCGTTGCCGAAAGTGCGCCGGGCGGTGGTAGCCCTGCGGCGTCGGGCCGCTTCGCCGGGTTCCCCGAGTTCGTGCAGGCGGTCAATTCCATCCGCACGCCGACAATCCCGTATCTGGAACTGAACACCTACGCCGAAACGGTCTGTGGTGCCGGCGTCCAGTTCAAGGATTTGAAGGACCGCCCGGACGCGTGGGAAACCTTCTATGCGATGGCCGGCGGCCAGTAATTGACCACCCGGGGGTTGGGCCGTCGCGCGCGGTTGCCCTAGCCTTAAACGACCCGCAAGGTGCCCGGGATTTCAAGGGGAACATGAATGGCTGACGTGCAATCGACCCTCGACGAACGGGGGGCGCGCTACGGGGATTTTACCGACCACGCGTTCATCGCCCAGGCGCTACAGGACGTCATGCGCGACGCGCCCGGCTGGAACCGCTGCGATGCCGTAAAGCGGCAAGCCCTGACCGTCATTGCCGACAAGGTGGCGCGCGTGTTGAGCGGCGACCCAGCCTATGCGGACAACTGGCACGACATTCAGGGTTATGCCCGTCTGGTCGAAGAGCGATTAACGGTCGCGCCCGCGCCGTCCGGTTTTCCACCTATGCCGTCGGCACCGCCTTCGCACATACCGGTGGGGTAGGCCAATGATCGAACCAGAACACGCGATATTAGCGCCATCGTCGGCCGAAATGTGGGGGCCGCACGGTTGCCCCGCGTCGGTCGCCATGCAACAACGCCAGCCGCCGCAAGAGGAAACCGAAGAGAACCGCGAAGGGACGGCCGCCCACTGGCTGTTGGAACAGGTCTTGCTAAAGCTGACCGTGCCCGCCGATGCGATTGCGCCCAACGGCGTGCCCATCAACGACGAAATGCGCGAAGCCATCCAAGAGTTGGTGACGGACGTAAACGACACGCTGAAATCGTGCCAGTCGGGCGACTATTTCCAGGTCGAACAGCGGGTGGCCGCGCCAAACATGATTCATCCCGAGAACTGGGGAACGCCAGACGTCTTTTTCGTCCAGCATAGCCGCAAGACGCTTCATATTTGGGACTTCAAATATGGGCATCGGTTCGTCGACGTCTTGGATAACTGGCAATTGGTCGATTACGCCGCTTGCATTATTGAAAGCGAAGGCATCACCGACTGGCGCGACTGGACCTTCACATTCACCATCGCCCAGCCGCGCTGTTACGCACGGGACGAACTGGGCGGCACGTTGCGCGAATGGTTCACCGACGGCGCCCGCCTCGCGCTCATGTTCGACCAGTTACGAGCGGCGGCGGCCAGCGCCATGGCGCCAGATGCGCTTTGCAAGGTCGGCTCTTATTGTCTCGACTGCCTGGCGTCATGGGATTGTGAAGCGCTCCAGCGCGCCGGCGGCAACGTCATGGCCGTAACCGGACGCCAAACCAGCTTGGGGATGGAGCCCGCGCAAATCGGGCTGGAACTGGCTATGCGGCAAGACGGGCTGAAACTATTGGAAGCCCAGATTAAGGCGCTCGAAACCCGCGCGCAAATGCTCATCAACCAAGGGTCCAACGTGCCGCGGTTCAAGGTCGGCTACGGTGAAAGCCGAACTGTGTGGGCAAAAGACAAGCAAGCCGAAGCGGCCCAACTGGTCCAAATGTTCGGCATTGACGTGCAACTGGGCGTGGCGATTCCGACCCCCGCCCAGTGTATTAAACAGGGTGTTGACGCCACCGTCATTACCCCCTACACGACCAAGAATCCCGCCGCCCAAAAGCTGATGCGCGTGTCTGACAAGACCGCCGTTAAAGTCTTCGGCCGACGCGATTAACCGAAGGGAGAACCGACCACATGACCCGTTTTACTTTCACCGGCCGACTGGTGCAGGGTGACGTTTACGAAGCCAAGGTGCGCACCGACCGCCGCACCAAACAGCCGAAACTTGGCCAAGACGGCCAGCCCATGAAACAGGTCTTTGCCGCGCTGGCCATTCCGAAAGACCCGGCCGCGCGCTTCGTCATCCCCGGCAATCCGACCTATGACGAACAGAAAGCGCTTATCGACGGCGCGGCGCGCGCGGCATGGCCCCAGTTCTTCGGCCAGCGCCAACAGGGCTTGCAATATCCGCCTTCGCTGCCGCACGACTGCACCAACCCCAAATTCGCCAATAAGGTGATCGACGGCGACGGTTTTGACGACAACGGCCAGCCCTATAGCAAAAACGAAGGCTGGGCCGGTTGCTGGGTTATCAAGTTCGCCAACGGCTTCGTGCCCAAGGTTTACGAATGGACGGCCAGCGGGTGGCAAGAAACCATCCACACCGGGCGCAAGGTCAAGTGCGGCGATTACGTGTCGATTTCCGGCACTTGCGTTTCCAACCAGTCGACCGACAGCCCCGGTATGTATATGAATTTCGACACGGTTTCGTTCGAACAGGAAGGCGCGTTTATCGCGGCGGCCAGTTCCGTCGACCCGAACGCCGCTCTTGGTTCACGTGGGGCACCCGCCAACCCCCCGGCCCACGCGGGCGCTGGCACGCCGCCCCCGCCGGGCAATGCCGGTGCGGCCTCAACTGGCGCGCCTGCTCATGGCGGCCAGGGCTCAACGATTGCACCGGCATATAGCGGCTATCGTGACGCTGGCGCCGCCGGTGCCCCGCCGCCCCCGGGTGCTGGTGCGCCTCCCCCGCCTGCTGGTCCCCAGATGACGGCGGCGGCCACCACGACCTATGAAGCCTATAAGGCGTCGGGCTGGACCGACGACCAGTTGCGCGCCAACGGCCTCATGGTCTAATTCTGACGGGCGCCCGGCCGACCACTGGGCGCCCCGTTACCCAAGGGGCCGAAATGATTGAACGTGACAATAACGACCAGTTCGTGCGCATCCGCTGCGATGGTTGTGGCGAGCCATCCCCGCCGACGTCTGACCTGATAATCAATCGGGGCCTGAACGGAATGGGCTGGGACTGCAAAGGCGGGAAGCACAAGTGCCCGACATGCAAGGATGACGCCGCGCCGGTGGCGATGGCCGCCGAATGAGGAACTTGGCGACGCTGGACGTCGAAAGCGTAAGCTGGGCGGGCTATTGTTGGAACGAAGCCAAGGGGAACTATGAAGGGCCACCCGGCGCGCCCAAGGGAAAAAAGGGCCTGCCCGTCATTGGCGCATTCGCCTATTGGGAACACCCGACCGCTGACGTCCTGATGCTTTCCTATACGCTGCCCGGCGATGGCCGGCCCAGCCGTTGGCGCCCGGGCTGGCCGCTGCCCCAGCGTCTGTTCGATTTCTTGGCCGCGGGCGGGGAGATTGAATTTCACAACGCCATGTTTGAAAAGCTGGGCTGGTGGCACGTCCTGCAAAAGCGCTACGGGTTCCCGCCGCTCGACCATAGCCGCGTGCATTGCAGCATGGCGACGGCGCACGTCAACGGCTACCCGGGCGCACTAGGCGAACTGGGGCCAGCGCTGGGCACGAACACGCAGAAAGACCCCCGGGGCAAAGCCCTGATGGACGTGTTTTCCAAGCCGCGCAAACCGACCAAGGCCGACCCGCGCCATATCGTGCGGCACGACGACACGCAGCCGTTCAAATTCCAAGGAACCGCCGTCGCCCCCAGCCAGCTTTTCGACTGGTATCATGATTATTGCGACGACGACGTGTTGACCGAGCGCGACGCCAGCGCCCGCATGGAACCCATGACGCCGATGGAGCGGGAAGCGTGGTTGCTAGACCAGCGGATGAACTGGAACGGCATTGCCATTGACCGCAAGGGCGTGCGCGACTGTCTGGTGGTGCTGCGCCAAGCGCTCGACCGCTACGGCCGGGAATGCGAAGAGATAACCGGGGGCATCGGCCCCAGCCAGGTTCAAGCGCTGGTCGGCTGGATACGCGGCCGGGGCGTGTTCGGCATTGACAGCTTCGACAGCAAGAAAAGCCCCGTTGAAGAACATTTGGCCCGCACCGACTTGCCGTCGGACGTGCGCCGGGTGCTGGAAATTCGCGCGCTGGTCGGGTCGGCTGGCGTCAAGAAACTCTATGCCATGGAAAACCGGACGTCCTGCGACAACCGGTTGCGTGGCCTGTTCGTCCACCACGGCACCCGGACGGGCCGCCCGACGGGCGAAGGGGTGCAGTCGACCAACCTAGTCAAGATTGGCCCTGATTTGACCGCGGCGGCCTGTTGTGGGCGCGCGGTGCTGCCCAACGTGCCGAACTGCCCGTGGTGCGGGTCGGCGGCTCCAGCGGCCGGGAAAAAGGGCCACTGGGGGGTCGAGTATGCCGACGACGTGTTGGAAATCATGGCGTGCCACTCGCTCGACATGGTGGAACACTTTTTTGGCGACGCCGTGTTGGCCATGCAGGGCTGCATTCGGTGCCTGTTGTGCGCCGACGACGGCATGGACCTGATTTCGTCCGACTATAGCGCGATTGAAGCCGTGGTGGCGGCGTGCATCACCGGCGAGCAATGGCGTATCGATACGTTCAAGGCGCGCCGCGATATCTATTTGGAAAGTGCCGCCAAGATAACCGGCATGACTTATGACGCCTATTTGACCTATAAGGCCGAACACGGCACGCACCATCCCGACCGGCAAAAGGTCGGCAAGGTCGCAGAACTGGCGCTGGGCTTCGGCGGGTGGTCGGGCTCATGGCGCAATTTCGACCCGGACGCACACCTAAAAACCGACGACGAAATTGCACGCATCATCAGCGCATGGCGCGACGCTTCGCCCAAGATTGTCGAAATGTGGGGCGGCCAGCGCCGCAAGGTAAACGGCCGCTGGGTCGACCAGCGCTATGGGATCGAAGGGGCGTTTATCAATGCCGTCGAGAACCCGGGCTATGAGTTCTGGGCCGGGCCGTTGTCGTTTCGCATGACCGCGCCGTTCGGCACATACGACCGGTTGAAACTGCGCCTGCCCAGCGGGCGCGAACTAACCTACCACCAGCCGATGCTTACGCCGTCCGACCGGCGGCCCGGCACGCTGTCGATTTCTTACATGACCGACAACAGCAACCCCAAATATGGGGCGCTGGGTTGGGTCCGCATGGAAACGTGGGGGTCGCGCGTCTTTGAAAATGCCGTGCAGGCCATCGCTCATTGCATCATGAGATTTGCGCGCAAGAATCTGTTCGCCGCCGGCTATGCCGTCGTTCAGGAAGTTTACGACGAAGCGGTGGCCGAAGTGCCGAAAGGCTGGGGTTCAATCGAAGAGTTCGAAGCCATCATGGGCACGTTGCCGGAATGGGCGCGGCTGGCCACTGGCGAGTTCTGGCCCATTCGCGCGGCCGGCGGCTGGAGGGGCAGGCGATACCGCAAGGATTAATGCGAGGTCAAAGACAGTCGGCCAGGCGGAACGTGGGGACGCCACCAACAAGCGTTCGTGTAAGACCGCGGCCCGGCTAAGACCCGTGCATAGTTCGGCGGTCGTCTGGCCATGGGCGAGCCGGCGCGCAATTAGCGCCAGTTCCCATTGGAGCAAAGAGCGTTCCAGCCAGACGACCGCCGCTATCAACCTTCTTTGCAGACGAAACGGTGCCCTGTAGTGGCCGCAAAGACCGACACGGCACCTTGCGGAACAAAACCGTTGGTGAACGTCAGGGTTCCGCCCGCGGCCAGTTCAAACGACCCGTTGGTGGCCCCGGCGGCGGTCGGTGCGTTCACCAACAGCGGTTCGGTGGCGGCAATCGGGTTCTGGCAGAACAAATAGGTTCGGCCTGGGCGCGCGGCGAAAACTTGCTGGGCCGCGCCGCCCGTGGTGATGGTGCCCGACCCGTCTATTTGCGCTTCGGCCGGAACGATAACCAACAGACCCAAGAAAGCGGCAAAGGATAGCAAGCGAACGCGCATCAAACGACCTTTCTGACTGACATAGCGCCCATGCGGTAGGTTCCGCTGACGGCGACGGTATTGACTGCCCGGCCTTTCATGCCCGCCCGCAAGGTCGTATTCTGGAGAACAAGGCGGGGGGTGCGCATGACGCCGCTACAGGCCGGGATGGCGACGGCGCCCTGCGTGTTAATGTCGGTGCTATCGACCAGACAGCCGACGAGGTTGGTAAAGCCGGTCGTATCGACCAGAACCAGGCCGTGCGAGGTCAGGCCGGTAATTCCGTCGTATTCGATTTCGGCGTAAGCCTCCACCGTGTCGCCCACGGTCAGATTGCCGGCGGTGATGGTCTGGTAAAAATCATAGACGTCGGCGTTGCCGCTGGCCGTCCCGCCCAGAACGATTTGCTGGACGTCGGTTCGGCCGCTGCTCGACGTCACCTTAGACCCCGTGGCCGTGACGCCGGAGCCGCCCGCAACGGTGTAGCCAGTCGCCGCCGACGCGCCGCCCTGCATCATCGGGTTGGAGTTGACGCAGCCCCGCGGATAGGTGGCGTTCCAAACGTCGGTATTCTGGCCAACCAGCACGTCCCGAAAGGCGAACAGCCCCGGGCCGCGACCGGTGCCGAACAGTTCGGCCAGCGCCACGCCGCCCCAGTAGCCGCCTAGCAAGCCCGGGTGCAGGCCGTCATAGGTGTAGCCGGATTTCATGGCGCCGTTCGTGCTGGCTGGGTCAGCCAGGTAGCGCCACATATCGACGGAATAGATGCCGCGCGACGGGTCGTTGAGCCCCAACACATAGTCGCGCCGCGCAAGGTGGTCGCGGTATTGCGCCGCCGTCATCGTCAGGCCCGATGCGGTTATGTCGCGCGGCCGGGGCGTGATGCAAACGCAGACGCGCCCGGCGGCCAGAATCTTGGAAACCAGCGTGGCGTAATTCGCATAGGACTGGGCGAGCGACACGCCGTTGGGGCCGTCGTTCGTCAGGCAATCCAGAACGATGGTGCCGGCCGTGGTCAGCGCAAGCGCTGCGTCTATCCGGGCCAGAACGTCGTTGGTGTTGTCGCCCGCTACGCCGAAATTGTCGGTGTTGTCGAACGTCCAGCGCTGGCGTCCCAGGAAGGCCGCCCAGTTCAGATAGCCTTTGGCGTATAGCTTGATGTTGGTGGCGTTGGTCGTGAAGCCGTTGCCGTAGGCGATGCTATCCCCGATGACCGCAACCCGCGTGTTCGCCGGTTGGGGAATAAGGGACCGTTGGCCCTTCCACGCGTCGTTCAGACCGTCCAGCGACCGAATGCCGCCGGAAAACATATCAAGGATAGCAGCGCCCATAGCTTATTCGCTCCGCAATGCCTGAAGCCGGTCGTTCAACACCTGAACTTCGGCGTGGGCGGTGACAATCTTTGCGTTCAGGTCATCGGCGTTATCGTCGTCCAGCCCGTCTTTGATCGCCGCAAGGTTCTGGGCCAGCGCAGGCACCAGCACGGCAAGCTGGGTCAGAAGGGTGGTTGCGCCGACCAACAGGTTCAGCGCTTCGGTTTCGGTCATTTTGGCCATGTCAGTTTGCCTCCAGAACGCCAAGGTCGGCCAGTTGCGACGGCAAGGCGGTTAGGGTGGTGACGGCCGTTTGAAGGTCGGCCGCGTTGCCCGCTTGCTGGGCGGTGAACCCCGCCGCTTCGGCCTTCGCGCCTTCGTTCAGCAAGTCGATTGCCTTATTGCAGGCCGCCACCGGCTTGGTCGGCGCGGAACAGAAAGCGAGCGTGGTTTGCTGGGCCGACTTCAACGCAATCTGGGCCGTGTAGAACGCTTTGTTGGCGTTCAGCCGCACGTCGTTGCCCAGCGTCGTGCAGGCCGATAGCAGCCCGGCGGCCGGGATGGCGATTAGCAGAAACAGCACGGGGATGGCGAGCGCGCCGGGGGGCGTCGTGTGACCTTTTTCCTTCACAACCGCCACCGACGTTGGAACGAACGTCTGGGGGCTGGTGATGATTTCCAATTTCTGGTCGTTGCTCCGCTTGGACCGGTAGGCGGCCCACGCCATTGCGCCCAGCGCCAGGACAATGCCCACGACCTGTTCGACCGCGCCAGGAAGCGCCGCGTTCACTTGGTCTTCTGTCATCAGCCCATGGGCAACAAGGAAAGCGCCAGCCATGGCCAGCAACTTCGTGACAATCTGAATAAGAACAGGCATGAACGCCGAAGCGTCAACCTTTATCGGGGTGTTTTCCGGCATCGGTCGGGTTCCTCTTTCGCGCGGTCAGCGCACCTAGATGGCGGGAAGATACCCTAAGAGCCCCGGCCCGTCTAGCGCAGCGGCCCTTGTCGTAACTGGGCGCGGTTGTTGGCTTCATGGCGCCAGTGCCGAGTCGTGCGGCCGACGAAATAGATAAGGATAGCGAGCGAGAAAAGCGACGTGGCCCAGCCGTCATATGGGCTGCGTTGGCCGTCCCATATGACGGTAATGGTCAAGAGCGACGTGCCGGCGGCCAGGCTCATTCCGTATCGCTCCATCGGATTGAACAGGTTGTAAAACCGCCATAGCTTCCAAATGCAAATGGCGGCGATACCCAGCCGGAAAAGCGAATTGAGAATATCCCAGACGATCATTCTGCACTCTCCGAACCGGTCAGCTTGCCCACCCGGCGAACAGCCCACGGTAGCAGCAAGTGCGCCCCGAACCCAAATAGATACGTCAGCGCAACAACGGCCCGGGCGTCGTTTTCTCTAACGCCAAGCCATTCATGTGCAACGTATGGCGTGACGAAAAGGGCGAAAGTCACGCCAGTAAAAATTACGAAGGCCATCTGGCCCTTGTGCATTTGCCGCCAACGGCGCGCGCCTAGCGACGATATAGC
>Ga0065704_10070519_pt1 | contig 21940 bp, 10 predicted proteins | sample SwiRhicommuniRL2_FD_59091 | JGI IMG/M metagenome (GOLD analysis project Ga0065704, IMG submission 59091) | Switchgrass rhizosphere bacterial communities from Rose Lake, Michigan, USA - RL2 v2 (version 2) | ecosystem: Host-associated > Plants > Roots > Rhizosphere > Soil | place: East Lansing, MI | reverse complement strand
TAGTCGTGGTTACAGATCCGGTACTCGTTACGCTTTCCAACGTGACTTCAAGAAGCATGGTGCTATTCCATTATCCACCTACTTAAAGATCTACAAGGTTGGTGACATTGTTGACATCAAGGCCAATGGTTCTATCCAAAAGGGTATGCCACACAAGTACTACCACGGTAAGACTGGTATCGTTTACAACGTTACCAAGACCTCCGTTGGTGTTATCATTAACAAAGTTGTCGGTCACAGATATCTCGAAAAGAAGGTTAACTTGAGAGTCGAACATGTTAAGCACTCTGCTTGTCGTCAAGAATTCTTGAACAGAGTCAAGTCCAACGCTGCCCTCAAGAAGGAAGCCAAGGCCAAGGGTGAAACCGTTCAATTAAAGAGACAACCAGCTAAGCCAAGAGGATCCAGAATCATCACCACCGAAGGTAACATTCCTCAAACCTTGGCTCCAGTTGCTTACGAAACTTTCATTTAAACAAATCATCAGTATCTTATATACATTGTATTTTACTACCCAATATCAACCTATTATTCTTACGCTAATCTTTGGTTCTTATAAATAGTCTGATTCACTCTTGAATCACGATCAAGCGACACATCTTTTTTTGTTACTATGTATACTTAGTATCTTCTGGGCAATAAAAACATCCTATAATTTGAAATGTCCAATATGTAATCAGGCGTATAGGTCATAGAATAAATTCAAGAACTCTCTATTCTGGCACTTCGTTTGAAGTTATACGTAGTTCGCATATCCGTTGTCGATCTCCGCTTAAATTAAGCGTAACATGTATATCTACTGATCTACATGGATCGTCATCTACACCAGATAGATAAACAACCTTACAGTAATGACCATACAAGCTATGGGGGTCAGAAGTTCTCTAAGGTATCTGAAAATTAAGTAACAAGAATTGTTGCGCCAGATACCATCACCACTAAAACCCAACGTCTTCGTACGAAAACGCATTCTCAGAGGAATCCGTTCCGAAGAACAGGCTCAACTCCAAAGGGAATTGTCATGACAGTACGCGAGATTTCATCATATGAGTATAAAACTTGGAAGGTCATATGAAGAATCAAAAACAAGCTAGATAATTTCGGTGGATTTCTCATTCTTTTATACAAACGGGTTGTCCGGGTAAATTCACAAATCTTCACTATTCATCTCATCTTAATTTTTTTTAGGTAGTGAGTGATGAGTTAACTAAGACACAGTTTGATGGCACCTAAAAGAAAGACCAGCGGAGTCACAAAGGCTAAGAAAGCTCACAAGAAATCCAATGATCTGATCTTGTCCGTTAAGGATATTCAACAATTATCACAAGAAGTTCTTGAAACTGAAAAATACAATAATTTAGTCAACTTAATTGCACAGTATGCAGAAATCAAGAAAGTATTATTAGTAGAAGAAAACAAACAAGTGGAGACTACAGCACGTACCTTATCCTTGACTTTATTCAAATGTTTTGAAAAACTCATCAAAAATGACCAGTTGTCAAAGAAGAAATCTCATGATGAAAAGAAGTCTTTGGTTGTCAAATGGTTGTTGAACAAATACGACAGCTTCAAACAAGTGATTTACGATTTCTTAACCATCAAATTTGCATTCAAGTCCTCGTTGCAAATCGATTTATTGGAAATATGCTTGAATATGATCAAGTTAGAGAGTCAGCACATGAAAGCAGCTGCAAAAGATCTCTTCTTTCCTACATTGACATACAGAAAATTGATAGAATCATTGCTCTGTAGTGCAAACGGAGACATTTTATCCGACGGTTCCAACGACGACTTCATACTATTGGAATTCACAGACAGATTCATAGCCAACTGGGATTTACAATTCTACTTTGTCCACAACCTTCAAGACACATTGGCCGAATGGAAAACAACCAAAACTAAGCAAGAATTGAGAATGGTGTTTTCGAAATTCCACACCGTCATGAAGAACCAAATCCTCTTCTCTGAAGATTCAGAAAAGCTTGAAGCACAACAAACCTGGGTTTCAAAGTTGCCATCCACAGTGTACAAAGCATCCCAATTCAAAACGAACTTTCAAAAATGTTTCAATATCATATTATCATACCCTTTGTTGGAATCCCAGTACAAGTCCATTCTTCTTATTTTGCATAAACGTATCATTCCATACATGGCACAACCACAAAGTCTTATGGATTTCTTAACTGATTGTTATGATGTGACTGGTGATGCGATTATCCCAATTCTCGCTTTAAACTCGTTATATGACTTGATGAAAAGATTTAATTTGGAATACCCTGATTTTTACACCAAATTGTATTCCCTTTTGACTCCAGACTTGTTATACACCCGTTACAGATCCAGATTCTTCAGATTGTGTGATCTTTTCCTTACATCCACCCATCTTTCATCCAACTTAGTAGCATCCTTCATAAAAAGACTCGCAAGATTAGCCTTGGCCGCTAGTGCTTCAGGTGTGGTGATTGTCATTCCATTCGTCTACAATTTGATGAAGAGACATCCTTCGTGTATGATTATGGTTCACAACACCTCATTTTCCAAGCCTGGCTCTTACGAAGATCCATTTGATATCAATGAATCCAACCCACTAAAGACAAATGCCATTGGATCCTCATTGTGGGAATTAGAGACCTTGATGTCTCATTACCATCCCAACATCGCCACATTGGCCAAGATCTTCGGTGAACCATTCAGAAAGCACAGTTACAACTTGGAAGATTTCTTGGATTGGAGTTATGGTACATTATTGGAAAGTGAAAAGAATAGAAGGTACAAGACTATGGCAGCCTTAGAATTCGAAGAGTTCGACTCATTATTTGATCAAAAGGAATCAAGTGAAACTCCTGTTTATGCATCTGGCTGGACTTTATAAATATGCGAGAATCTGTTATCTAGACCATATAGACAATTTGGTACGAATAAATTGATAATTCTGATTTAGGGTTAACTTTGTCGAGCATTTTTACTTTTATGATCTACAATTATAGGCATCGTGACACTGTAACGATCTAGACTTCATACTCTTACTTTGTATGTTTATTTATCTTACATAATTTATTTGAAATATTACATAATCACAATTTAACCAATTAGGAAAATTAATGAAACGCGTCTGATGAATCTTTGGATGAGAAAAAAGTCTAACAATTCTTCACCACTTCTGTTCTAGTCATCAATACAATATAATATGGATGAGTCTACACAATTAAATGATCAACCCATTGATGCCGTCTTTGGTGATAGGGTCAGACGGTTTCAAGAATTTTTAGATAAAATAGATCGGAATGGCGTTGACTACCGTAGTCAGATTAAAGATATGTTGAACAAGGGGAAGTTCAGATTATGTGTATCTATCGATGAGATCAGAGAATTCGATAAAGAATTCTGGAGAGGTTTATTGGCCACTCCTGCCGACTTTCTTCCAGCTTGTGAACGTGCCTTAAGAGACACCGTCTTGACGATTTATGATCCAAATAATCCAAATTTACAAGATGAATACGACGCTAACCAGCAGTTTTACTTATCGTTCAAAGGTTCATTTGGTGCCCATCATGTGACACCCAGATCCATCAATTCTAACCATCTCTCAAAAATGGTTTCTATTGAGGGTATTGTTACCAGGGCTTCCTTAGTTCGTCCAAAAGTTATCAGATCGGTCCATTATGCCGAGAAAACTAGTAGATTTTATGCCAGAGAATACAAGGATCAAACCACTTCGTTTGATCCCATCTCAACCCCTGCAATCTATCCTACTGAAGATCTCGATGGTAATAAATTGACCACAGAATACGGATACTCAACTTATAGAGATCACCAAAAGATTTCTGTGCAAGAAATGCCAGAATCTGCCCCTGCTGGGCAATTACCAAGATCTGTGGATGTTGTATTGGATGACGATTTGGTTGATTTAACAAAGCCTGGTGATCGTATTCAAATCGTGGGTGTTTTCCGGGCAATGGGTGGTGGTTCCAACAACAACTCGGCATTTAAAACCGTGATCTTGGGAAACTCGGTCTATCCATTGCACGCTAGATCTACAGGTGTAGCGTCGCAAGAAAAGTTGACTGATCAAGATATTAGAAATATCAATAAGTTGTCCAAAGAGAAGAAGATCTTTGATATCTTGTCAACCTCACTTGCACCATCGATTTATGGGTTTGAACAAATCAAAAAAGCCGTTTTGCTTATGATGTTGGGAGGTGTAGAGAAAAACTTGGATAATGGAACACATTTGAGAGGTGATATCAATATTTTAATGGTGGGTGATCCATCGACCGCTAAATCGCAAATGTTGAGATTTGTCTTGAATACTGCGTCTTTAGCAATTGCTACCACCGGTAGAGGTTCTTCTGGTGTTGGTTTAACAGCTGCTGTAACCACTGATAAGGAAACCGGAGAAAGAAGATTGGAAGCCGGTGCTATGGTTCTTGCAGACAGAGGAATTGTTTGTATTGATGAGTTTGATAAAATGAGTGACGTCGATCGTGTTGCTATCCATGAAGTTATGGAACAACAAACAGTCACAATTGCCAAGGCAGGTATCCATACATCATTGAATGCCCGTTGTTCGGTTATCGCCGCTGCCAATCCAGTGTTTGGTCAGTATGATATCCATAAGGAACCACACAAGAATATCGCCTTGCCAGATTCATTATTGTCACGTTTCGATTTACTTTTCATTGTGACAGATGATGTGAACCAAAAGAAGGATAGAACCATTGCTGACCATGTGTTGAGAATGCACAGATTCATCCCACCTGGGTTGTTGGAAGGAGAACCTATTAGAGAGAAGAGTACCCTTTCATTAGCCATTGGTGACGACAGTACAAATGAACAGGAACAACTCGAACAACCAATATTTGAAAAATTCAATTCCTTGTTACATGCTGGTGTAGATGTGAGTAAATCGTCAAAAGCACCAACGCTTTTGTCAATTCCATTCTTGAAGAAATATGTCCAGTACGCTAAGCAAAGAATAAAGCCGGTCTTGACCAAGCGTGCTTCTGCATACATTGTCAACACATACTCTGCCTTGAGAAATGACCTGGTGGAGAAGAACCATAAGACAACTGCTCCTATCACGGCGAGAACATTGGAAACCTTGATTCGTTTATCTACTGCTCATGCAAAGGTTAGATTATCCAAAACTATTGAAGTTAAAGATGCTAAAGTTGCCGAAGAATTATTGAGGTTTGCGTTGTTGAAGGAAGTGGCTGTTAGAAGGTCCAAGAAACAGAGAACTCAAGACGAACAAGAATTGAGCGACGACGACGAAGAAGATGAAGAAGTCATCACTCCACAAAGACAAAGCACGTCAAGAAGGGTAAGAAATACATTGGACGAAGTCGATCATGATATCGAAGATTTGGCCGAAGAAGAATTGAACAATTTACATTTATCTGCAGCACAGGTGGACAACCAAGTACTTGCAGAAACTTCTTCAAGAACCAACGAAGCAAGCGATTCAGGAATGAGTTCTGAGAGGTACACTACATTAGTCAGAAGCATGGCCAGAATCGTGCAAACGGATATTTTCAATACAGAAGGATCTGCGCCAGTTGAAGCAGTATCCGAAGAAATCAACCAGAACTTGGAACAAGAAGAATTGTTTAGTCCAGAAGAAATCGAGGCAGGTTTACAAAAAATGCATGATGAAGGAAAGGTATTTATTTCAGAAGGTAAGATTTGGAAATTGTGATTTCATAAAGTACGAATCATTGTGACGAACTCTAGTGAAGCTCTAGTGAGGTCTAGTGAGGTCTAATGAGGTCTAGTGAGGTCTAGTGAGGTCTAGTGAGTTCTAGTGAGATCTAGTGAGATCTAGTGAGTTCTAGTGAATTCTAATAACGTCCTAGTAAATTTCTAAACCCTGGTTGGTGGTATTTATTCTTTCTATATTGAAGTATGTATTAATTAGTGATTGTATATTAAAGTTATTAGGTTGCAAAACCGATGCGCGCACGACCGCCATCGATGAGAGTTAATTGTTGCAAGAGAAATTGTTGCAAGAAAATTGTCGCAAGACTCTCGAGATTAATGAGTGATGAAGAATACGAGATAGAGGCAGGAGGGGAGTTGTTAATGCACTCCTACGAGACGCTCCCTGACAATTGCAAGAAGTACTGGAAAAAGCGGTACCAATTATTCCACAAATTCGATGAAGGGATCTACATGACATCAGAGCTCTGGTACTCTGTGACCCCCGAGCTGATGGCGATATTTACCGCGACATTAATAGCGGAGTTGATGCCAGATGCAAGGAACGTCTTGGACATTTGTTGTGGCGGTGGAGGGAATACGATTCAGTTTGCAAACTTCTTTGAAACTGTTGGAGCCATAGATATCAACGCACTTAATGAACAATGTACGAGACACAACGCCGCCGTTTATGGCGTAGAAGAAAAGATTTGGTCACATATTGGAGATTGGAACGAGATGTGTAAACTTGTCAATGGTAAGGTATGTCAAGACTGGATTCCTGAAAACCTTCGGAAGTCGGCAGACACAAATCATATATTTGACTTCATATTTGCATCCCCACCATGGGGTGGACCAGCTTATACTAAAACAGGAGAAGATTTTGACGTGATAAATATGGAGCCGTTTGGACTTGACAGGTTTATCAAGCAATTGCTTCAATACACCGAGAACATCGGACTCTTTTTACCGAAGAGTTCGAACTTGGATCAGTTGAGACAAGTGACGTCAGACAATTTTGGCGACGGACTTTGTCGTATAATATACCTCTACCATGATGATTATTGTAGTGGGATGTTGGCGTTGTTTGGGACTGCTCTTACTGATCCAAATTTTACATGTGACTGAACAGAGTAAGTATGAGGAGTTGAGATCATTATCGCGAGGGAATTGACATATTTATCTGGAAAGTTAAGACACAAGTTGGTCATTTTTAAATGAGGACATTCTTAAAAGTAACCAGACCTCAATGTATGAGCTTTAATGAGACTATGACATTTATTGAGATTAAGAGACCTGTTAGATCTTAATTCGAACTAATAGATGATTTTCTGATTAGAGAATAGTTTGACTTCCTAATTATTAAATGATATTCTACAAATCCACAAGTTGAACATGGAACTCTGATTGTTTAAGATTTTCTGATTGTCTAAGATACTATTTCTCTTCTAGACGATTGACATAGTCAATGTGGTTCATGGAGTCTCTCTTCTAACTTCGTTGCGGCGTCGATCTTTGTCGCATCATACCCACCTGCATATAAACTGGTTTTTCTCGAGTCGTTCAGCAAAAAAAGTCTCCCTTTTTAAAGCAAACAAATGAATGTCACAACAAATCCCCGACATTTTGCAGTAGGAGAATTTGCAGCACAACATGGAGAACTTAACTAACAGCCCCGAACACCTAAAACTGGGCAACAAAGACACTTCCAAAGTAACAAGCCTTGCGGAAAGAGTCAACAGTTCCCAAGAATATTTACACAGGAGTATCGAAAGGATCCACGAGACCATCCATAAGCTTGAGAATGAGAAGGTTGCAAGCTTAACACAAGAAGTTGGATACCTTCGACAAGTTGTTGAATTTCAAAACAATAAAATTGAAAAGTTGACGAGCTTGATTGCTGAGTACTTTGAAAACAAGAACCAAGACGCCATCATCTCGTCGTTACAGGCCATCCAAGATAATGTTATTGATCATGATGAAGGGGTGCTTCAAGACGAGGTGAATCAAGTAAGTCATTCCGACTTGGGATCCCAGGGCGTCCATTTGGATGGCAATATGGATCCTGCTTTACATCAAGTTGCGGTTGCCGCAGCTGCTGTTCAGGCACAGGTCCAAGCACAAGTTCAAGCATCAAAACATGACCAGGGCCAACAACATTCACATCAACACAATCATCAACAACTCACACAGGGACAACACCATGATCAGCTTCAAGCCAGACACCTCCAAGCAGGACAATCAGATGTTGATAAGTCCAAAAAGAAGGGCACTAAGCGTAAACACGACCATGACGGCCAATCATTTATGGAAGAGGAAGAAACCAAGAAACCCAAAATCAACGTCGATTTTCTTCACAATCCGATGTCAGTAAAGGAAATCTACGACGAATTTACAAAAGGGTTCCGTGGTCAGATACCATTGAAAGAGATGGATGCTAAATATGGTAAGAATGACTGGAGAGGAGATTCTCGCTCAAAAGAGTCCAAGAGGTTTCAAAGACGTAAGAAGCTTTATGATGCTATCGAGAGAGGATGTGCAAAGTATGGAAAACCCGCTGAAGAGATTATTCTGTACATTGAAGAGTTCAGAGGTGAAAAATCTTTGACCTGGATTATGAACGGTAATCTTCCTAGCGACCTTATGTCTTAGTAGGGTTCTGTCGGAATTGCTAGTGCAATTATTCGATGGATTTATGTGATGTTGAATATTCATGTAAACCTAGAGATTAATCTTGTAAGATGTTAATTAGTTAGTTGTGAATATTAATTCACATGTATTTGTATGCATCCGTCCATGTATTTTTATGTATTATCTAATTGTTTGTATAACTAATTGTTTGAATTGTTTGAATATTCTGTATTTGTCTAAAATTGTCTTTGATGTCAAATATTCTGAATCAATCATGTTCCTGATCTGATCACGTGAGTTTCTCGAATCTAGAGTATTTCATATAAATACTTTATAGTGATATAGACTGATTCAGCAGGGTGATAATGCAACTACATTCACACAGCATATTACTTAAACCAGTTAATGCCTCTGGAACGACATTTTAAAGAGTTGCTGTGACATTTTTTTGGGTGCAAATTTTCTGGAGAATGTGTCATGAATTACTGGGACAACTGTTTATTGAAGACAGCAGAAGTAGTGAATGATAGTCGACAAATATCTGATAGTTTGGCAGAGCTCTCACTTTTATATAGTAGTAAACTAATTCGAACACTTGATATTCTTCTAGGCAAACTCAGTAATTATCAGAAACCAATCGTTGAATATATAAACGTACTCTATCTCTCTATCTCTCTCTCTCTAAATATCTATCTATCTCTGTATCTCCATCTCTGTATTTCCATATCTGTATCTCTATCAATATATATATATAAATTATACCTATACTAAACTAATAGCTACCGGTATAGATTTACTATTTTATATCACGATACCCCGTCATGTTCCGGGCCGATCTAAGGACGACTTCTCCAGTTATCTACTTTTGTAACTATTTTCTATATGGGGTATTCTGAGCCAGTATCACAATTTTACTCTAACAAATATGTGCTCATACTCCTAAGCAGTGGTATTTTCAATGACATTCTGCTCTAATTACTTATGGATGACAGAAGTTGATATTTAGTAGTGCAACGCCAGAATGTTCTGGAAAAATTTCTTTTCAACCGGTCTCCGGGTAACTACCTAAAATTTTGCTCAGCAAAAAATGATATATAACCCGGCGCTCAACTTGAAAACTTTTTAAACTAGTCAGACGAATTTTGCTAGATTTGCCCTATTAAAAATGTTGTTAGCTAGAAAGTCATTACAAAACACTGCTAAGCGTGCATTTGTACGTGCTAACTCAAGTGCTGCTCCAAGCGGTCCAGTTATCGGAATTGATTTGGGTACCACCAACTCCGCCGTTGCCATCATGGAAGGTAAGATCCCAAAGATCATTGAAAACTCCGAAGGTGGAAGAACTACTCCATCTATTGTTGCATTTACCAAAGAAGGTGAAAGATTAGTGGGTATTCCAGCCAAGCGTCAAGCTGTGGTCAACCCAGAAAACACCTTGTTCGCCACCAAGCGTTTGATTGGTAGACGTTTCGAAGACCAAGAAGTCCAAAGAGATTTAAACGAAGTTCCTTACAAGATCGTCAAGCACGAAAATGGTGATGCTTGGATCGAATCCAGAGGTGAAAAGTACTCTCCTCAACAAATCGGTGGTTTCGTCTTAAACAAGATGAAGGAAACCGCTGAAGCTAACTTGGGTAAGACCGTCAACAACGCCGTTGTCACTTGTCCTGCTTATTTCAACGATGCCCAAAGACAAGCCACTAAGGATGCCGGTAAGATTGTTGGATTAAACGTTTTAAGAGTTGTTAACGAACCAACCGCTGCTGCCTTAGCTTACGGTTTGGAAAAGAACGATGGTGAAATTGTCGCTGTCTTCGATTTGGGTGGTGGTACTTTCGATATCTCCATCTTAGATATTGGTGCTGGTGTCTTTGAAGTCAAGTCCACCAACGGTGACACCCACTTGGGTGGTGAAGATTTCGACATTGCTGTTGTTAGAAACATCGTCGAAACCTTCAAGAAGGAATCTGGTCTCGACTTAGGTAAGGACAGAATGGCCATTCAACGTATTAGAGAAGCTGCTGAAAAGGCTAAGATTGAATTATCTTCTACCGTTTCTACCGAAATTAACTTGCCATTTATCACTGCCGATGCCTCTGGTCCAAAACACATCAACCAAAAGATCTCTAGATCTCAATTCGAAAGTTTGGTTGAACCATTGGTTAAGAGAACCGTCGACCCATGTAAGAAGGCTTTGAAGGATGCTGGTTTATCTACTTCTGACATCTCTGAAGTTATTCTTGTTGGTGGTATGTCAAGAATGCCAAAGGTTATTGAAACCGTCAAGTCCATCTTTGGTAAGGAACCATCCAAGGCCGTCAACCCTGATGAAGCCGTCGCCATGGGTGCCGCTATTCAAGGTGGTATCTTAGCCGGTGAAGTCACTGACGTTGTCTTGTTGGATGTTACTCCATTGTCATTAGGTATTGAAACCATGGGTGGTGTCTTTGCCAGATTAATCTCTAGAAACACTACTATCCCAGCCAAGAAGTCTCAAATCTTCTCCACTGCATCTGCCGGTCAAACCTCTGTCGAAATCAGAGTTTTCCAAGGTGAAAGAGAATTAACCAGAGACAACAAGTTGATTGGTAACTTCACCTTGTCTGGTATTCCACCTGCTCCAAAGGGTGTTCCTCAAATCGAGGTAACCTTTGACATCGACACCGATGGTATCATTAAGGTCTCTGCTCGTGACAAGGCCTCCAACAAGGATGCCTCGATCACTGTGGCTGGTTCCTCTGGTTTGTCTGATGCCGAAATTGAAAAGATGGTCAACGATGCCGAAAAGTTTGCCGATTCCGATAAGGCCAGAAGAGAAGCCATCGAAGTCGCTAACAGAGCCGATCAATTATGTAACGACACCGAAAACTCCTTGAACGAATTCAAGGACAAATTGGAAGCCGCTGACATCGAAAAGGTCAAGGAACAACTTGCCTCTTTAAGAGAAATTGTCGTCAAGGCCCAAGCTGGTGAAGAAGTCGACTCTGCTGAATTAAAGACCAAGACTGAAGAATTACAAAACGAATCTTTGAAGGTTTTCGAAAAATTGTACAAGAACAATGAAAACAACGATTCTTCTTCTAGTGAAGAACCAAAGAACTAAACAGTATCACTCAACGAACTTGATTCTTGTAATTTTTTGTATCTATGAATTATGAATGAGAAGTTGTCTGTTGTACAAGCTTCCTGTGTTTAGTCATTGCTTATCTTCTACTTGTATATATTTTAACATTAATGAATGTCAGCTAAAGATTATTAGAGCTATGGGCAAAGAGATATGAGCGAAGGATTAGCTCCCTCGTATTTAAAGGACCAGTAGACCCGAGGATCCGAGAACTAGAGGCAATGGTAGCCGACAAAGATTCCGTCAATTTTCTAGTTAGTGAGGTTCTCGTCAAATATGTACTAGTTGGATCTCATAAGGTTTCGTTAATGTATTTAATGACCTTTTTTGCACCCAGTGATAAGCAGCTACTAGAAAGAAGCTCGTCACTAGATATTGTTTGTATTAAATCTAGGTTTCTTCGTGGCCCGGGCCCTTAGAATACATCAAGACTTGGTGTAGAGGTAATTAAAGTAGATACATGAAAACTATGAGCGAAGCGAATTGTTCTCTCTGATAAGCCTATACTAACCAAAGTTTATCTTTTAGAATTACTGAGCACCAGCGAGAGCTAATCGCTTCGCTCATAGTTCTCTCGCTGATAGTTCAATCAGTACTGAAAAGTTGCAACTATTGAACTTTTTAGGTTCTCTATATAAATTATATGCAGTACATTAACATCGGTAGATATAGTAACAGGAATATTGACTAAATTTGCCTCTACTAACGAAGTTAAGACCTCAACAGACTGATATAGCCCCGAATATCTCATATACAATCCCACAGCCATTTTGAGCTGTTATTACCCACAATATTCAACATGTATGTTGCTTACATAATCTTCAAATATTGATTGCTCACTTCTCAGTCAGCGTTGTATGATATTTAAGTAAATCGATTTAGAGTTAGAAAATTAACCACTTACTGAGCAGAATAACCAAGAATAGCAATACGGACATTCAATAATTTGTCTAGTACCAATATTAAACTCTCTCACTAATTAACATATACGCAAGTAGTTCTCTCGTATTTAAAAGCTGCAAACAATCTGACTGCATGTACTATATGCAGTACTCCAACAACAGTAGATTCAGCTAGTGGAATATTGATCAGATAGCCCCTACTATCTAAGCTAACATATAGACCGACTTGAAATAGCCCCCACTATGTAAATTCAATTTTCCAGTAATATTAATTAGTATTATTCAACATGGAGTGTAGCTTTCATAATCTTCTACAAAAACTCGTTATTGCTCAAGCGTGTACTAGATTACTTATAGGTCTACTCCAGTTATAGTCTCAGGGAAAAACTATTAGGAATGGAAATCCTGACGGTTCAGGAGGTGTAATGTTGAACTGACTTGTTCTGATTAATAATTCACTCCATCACGAGGAATTATCACGTGACCAAATTATCACGTGTTCTATTTATACTTGATAGATCTCTACTGATAAAAGAAGTCTCATCTTGTACCTCTTCATCATTTAATTCTTCATCAAAGATTGAACTGAGGTTTTGTACTCCCGTAGAGCGCCGTATGATCGACACATCTTCAGTTGCCTCTGATCTTTGTTTTCTCACTACTGTACCATATTTCTTGAGTACAGAGATATCTGAATGTGCAAAACTGCTGTGGCTCCTAAAGGATTGTGCTCGAGACACATAGTTGGTAGAATTCGAAGACGCATTCAGCTCAGTTTCAGAGTCATACTCCAACATCTCTCCCAACATTGATCTTCTATTAATGAATTTGTTATCGAATTCCTTCGATGGTGGATCAACAAATATATCGTTCGCCATTGGAGAATCCGACTCGATATCTAAATCACTGGATGCGATACTTGCTGGTGAGTCTGAGTCGCTTTGAACATCAGTCTCAGAGTACGAAATTGTATCTGATTTAATGACTGAGGATTTTATTGTCGTTTCGTCGTCTTGTAGAATTGGAATTCCTCCAGTTTCATTCCGTTCCATGAATTCTCTGAACAAGTTGATTTCTTGTCGTAATTGGATTCTTTTACATAACACATGGCTTAGGTAAGATCTCCACAATTCAACCACGTCCTTGTTTTCATCTATTATAGGAGCAATTAAACTATGGTGCTCCAAGTGTGGGGGAGGAGGTGGTGCTTCACTTTCTGCTCCAGTTACGCTGGAAGGGGCTCCCTCTTCATGAATCAAACTCGGACTTTCTCCATGATATCGAGGATCCAACATATTTCTTCCATATATGGCAGGACTTCCTTGGTCTTTAAACATACTGTTAGCATAGTTGTTTTGTTGTTCATCGATGTATGTTGAGATGTGGTTGTATTTTGCTTCAGGGATGGGAGCCATAGGAATATTGACATTTCCAGCAGGAGCTCCTGCACTATATTTCAAAGTATCGGTCAACGATCTTACTCTTTGCACGCCTACTGAGCCCAAGTAAGGGTTTGTGGAAGGTGCTGAAATAAATGGTCTTTGCTGAGGTTTCTTGGGATACTTTCTCTGCAAAGTACTGGACTTTACCCGTTTAACGGAGGCTGCACGGCCCGGTCTCTTGGAGGAGACAGTAAAGTTGTTGAATTTAAAGTTCTTCAATTTGTTGTATGCTTTTTGTAACCGTATTTTCAACCTGTAGAGAAAACTCCCCTTCTTAAACTTGATTGCGTTATTTCTTACTAGACTGGACTGACTACTGCTGACAGTATATAATCTAGCCTTGACTTTAGACGATCTTGCTCTTTTAAACTTGAAACGACCCGATCTGCTTCTTGGATTTTCTAATAAGGGTTGGCTGTCAGGACGAGTGGAGAAAATCGTCGCTTGTGATCCCATTGAGTTGGATATTTCGCGAGATAAGGTATGAGAATGGGCATGAGACTGATTTTCAGACTTTGAAGGTTTGGAGACCGAGGTCTTTTTGGAATTGGAGGAAAACGTCCGTTTCGTATTTTTCACCAATCCATCACAGTCAGTATATGGAGACTCCACGGATAAGTTATCAAGTCTTTGTGCAACATACGGATTCTGTTGGTCCAAAATGAACTGCGAGAATCTCTTTGGAACTTGGTTGAAGATAGACTCATCTGCCGAAGTCTGCTTCTGGTGGCCCTTCTCTCTTCCAGGAGACTTTTGCTGTGGTTCTAAATCACTAGGATTAGTTATGTGGGTCGTATTGGTGTACTTTGGTCCGTCGTTACTAGAATTCTGGTTTAACATGTTATAAGTGTCAAAAGAATTAGTATGTTCTGTGATGTATAAGTAAGGGAACGAGTTGGGTAAAGATGGTGATGAGTCTGTTGAGGAGTTTATCCCTCCTTCAGTTGATGTAAGTGGAGCCAATCCGTTATCGCCATGCTTCAAATCACTCTCTTGTAATAAGTGAAATTGTAAGTCTGTGGGTAAACGACTCTTATTCATTCTGAGGGATGTAGGTTTTATATATTGAGAATCAGATGTAAAGAAGCGCCTAGAACTGACGGGAATATATGACGAGAATATATGACGAGGATCATTCTCTCTTGCAATGATTGAGATAAACACGCATCACTTTACCCGGACGTTCTGAAGCAGCAGCATCGCTGGTTGTTTTGTTGTGCTGGTTGTTATCATTGCAAATCGAGCCAGCCTTTTTTCTCCACAAAATAATCTACAAAAGGAGCGTGGGGGTCCAAAATTCTACATAACTCACGTGATTTAATATACTTGTACCCTGACAAATTTATTGATTAATTGATAACATTTATATGAAATGTTGGTAATGATAAAGTCTAACATTCAGTAAGAAAACGTAGAAAAGGTAAACGGAGAAAGAAATATTTTTTTTGCTCAAACGGAGGTGGCTAAACCAACTGCGTTCTTCTTCAAGTCGTAGATGGAGTAGTATCTTCTCAAGAATGCGTCACCAACGATAGCCAAGTCACCAATTGGTTCAGGGAAGTCCATTGGAGTAAATACCGAGATACATGATCCACCAACGTCTAAGGTGTAGTCATATGGAGACAAGGTGAAGTTGTAACCACCGAAAGTCAAGGTTAACTCTGGTAAGGTTTCTCTAGAGTCACATTCGACTTGGTATTGTCCAGACCATGACTTCTTGGCACCAATCTTTGCATTGATAATTTCAGCCAAAGATGATGGCAAGGTGATCAAAGAAGTACCTGTGTCGATAGCGGCACCAGTAGAATGCAATTCAGCATATTCGTCACCTAATCCGAGACCATCGAATGAGACTTCCCAGTAGGCCTTTCTTCTAACTGGTAACCAGGTGATATCACCCTTGAATTTAGTGGCGTCGTATCCACCGAAAGTGGCAACACCACCATCGTTCTCGTCCTTGTTGGTGTCACCCAAAGCAAAGGCAAATTGAGGCTTGTCTAATAATCCTTGTTCAATAGCTTTGTAGACTGGAGGAACAATCTTATTGACTGAAATGGTGTCGTAAGCCAACCCCAAAATACCATCGAATTTACCAAAGGCAAATGCTAAGCCAGGTTCGCTGGTTGCTTCGGCGAACTGTTGGCCAGGGATGACCAAATCTCCAATGGACAAAGTATCTTGCGAGACGTAACCTTCCATAGCACCCGAGCCGTACTGAATAGAGAATTCAGTCCCAATTTCTTTGTAAGTGGAAGACTCATCGTGGTCATACTTAGCATGTAAAAAGCAAGCCAACGAAGAGCAATCTTTTGATGGAACCCACAAGTTGGATGAACCAGTATCTAAGATAACCTTAAATGCTTGGCCTGGAGTACCCAATTGAATCTCGGTAAAGTACTGAGCATTCAAGTAGTTGGTCAATGGTGCTTCATGTTCCTTGCTTGGGGCCACAAATGGAATTTGCGCCTCGGAGCCGGGGAACCTGCCTCCAAATCCTACAGGACCTCCACTAGCAGCATTGTACATGTTCATGTACTTAGTAGCTAATGCACCGGTGTATTCCTTGAACGAACTTGCATCCAAGGTCTCTTCGACTGGAATTTTGCTTAATTTAGCAGAATGCACTTTAGCATCTACCCCTTGGGTTAACGCCAAAAGGGCAGTGGCAACGCTGGTTAACACCGTTAATGATAATTGCATACTCTGTATTTCTTTGAATTGAATTAGAATTAATGAACGAACTCTATAACTATTTTGAAGAAGAAGAAGTGGTGTGGAGCAGATAAAGGAGGGTGGCAATCCTGGCCCAAAACGGTGACTCTCGCAATATTTACAGGTTGGAAGCGGAACTGGGAAGAAAATATGCTGTTTACGGTCGGAAGTTTTAATTGTAACCTGTAAATGCGCTGTTCCTTCTAAGTGCAGGATTTTGCATTTTGCAGGTTCCATCGGCTGTAAACTTAGACACTGAAAAAGCTAAGATCTGCAGATGATATTAGCATACTACTAATCCTTCCAACTGCGATTATGCTAGGCTGGTTAAAATCAAGAGTTGAAAACAGCGTTCCTAGGTTTCCTGTCAAGTTTTCGAGGAAAGATGGAGGAGAATCAGCCACGATGAAAGAAATCGTTGAGAGGGCTGTTCCCGAGCTCCATCAAGGATGGTTCTTCTACGTCAACCCCGTGTTGCTGTCAGGACACTCACAAACGGCATACACTGCAATCAACAAGTTTGAAAAAGTAGACCTTGTTCATTACAAGAGACGTATCGTCACTGTTGAATCGGACAAACGGTTTTATGAAGTTGATGGCCACAAGTTGAAGTACGACCAGTGGGAAGGCGAGAGCACTTTTGCAGTCGATTACGTGGTTCCTGAGTCTGCAAGTGATCCAGATCATACCCGTTTCCAACCTTCCACGCAGACAAGGCCGCTTCCTCCTCGAACCGAGTATCTTGATCCAGATGCCGAGCAAGCTTTGCTCGATGATGATTCCAAACCGTTGATTATCGCTCTCCACGGATTGTCCGGCGGTTCGTATGAATCATACATCCGTGCCGTATTGTCCCAGATTACAACCGAACCTTATGGTTTTGATGCTATGGTAATCAATGCCCGTGGATGTGCCAACCATACCCTTTCGTCTCCTCAATTATTCAACGGTTTATGGACCAACGACATACGTTACTTAATCAACGAACATATCAAGTCCAAGTGGCCCAACAAACGTATTTACCTCATTGGATTTTCTTTAGGTGGAGCCATTTTATCCAACTACTTGGGTCAAGAAGGTGACGATGTCTACCACATGATAAAAGGTGCTGCAGTATTGGGAACCCCTTGGGATTTCCCAGATAGTTCGATCCAGTTACGTGAAAGTATCATCGGAAACAATGTCTACTCACCGGCAATGTGTCAGAACTTGGTACGCTTGTTGAACGACCATGCCGAAGACCCTATTCTCAAAAATCATCCTCAAGTGATTGAATACCGCAACCAACCTGCCGACTTCAAGTTACTGATTCTTAAAGATTTCGATGATTTCTTTACTTCCAGACAATTTGGGTTTAACAACGCTGACGAGTACTATAGATGTGCCTCTCCAGTCCAACGTCTTCATAAAATCAGGGTCCCCACGGTGATTATAAGTTCAAAGGATGATCCGATCACCGGGTACAGAACATTGCCATACTCTGCAGTCAAAATCAACCCATACACCTTCCTTGTAACCACTACAATTGGTGGACACCTTGGATGGTTCAAGGCTACGGGTGGTAGATATTATCCTGAAGCCGTGGCCAAACTCTTTTGCGAATTAGACACAAACTGGACAGTAGACCCAAAAAGTGTCCCTGATAAGGAATTACCCATCGATTTGAACAAAGTCACTTGGAAATACGATAGAATTGTCTATGGCATGTAGTCTAGATGACTAGCGCCTATATAAACTATATAAACTATGTGATATTCATCATATCCTGCATATATATACACATCATAAAACACGCTCTGAAATCGATTTGCAGCACCAACAATAGTCAACTTCATCTAGTCCTCTCATAACAACTCAATTCAATCTATATGAGCGATCCAATTAGAGCTTCATCTGGTTCTGTTCCAGCAACTTCCACTACCCCGTCATCCCTCAAATGGTTGAGCAAATTACGAACACTTCCATCAAATCCCAACTCAAACGACTTTCTCAAGTTGGAGTACATCGATGTCAACCTCAACAACTCTCGTAAATTGATCAGTAACTTGGGAGAATTGACCACTACTAGTCTGTCGTTGATCGACGAAGTAGATACGTTGAATGGAAGCTTGATCCAATTGAACCAGGTCAAGAAAGAGTTGGAATGGTTAGAATAAGGATAAATTTCAAGATCAACAACTATAAAAGGTTACAACATCGACAAGTTCAAACATAGCCAATGATATAAGATCAATAAGTACCATTTAATTGTCTAGTCATCTAACTTTACCACTCACATGATATAACCTGTCATATTAAATCTCGTACTCATTAAAAAATGAAACTAGTACACCCTACAGAGGATATCTAGAAATATGGTGGCTCTTTCTACGTCCAGTATTCGCTCAAGTTGACCAGTAACTGAATATCATCTAAACTGTGTATGTAAAAGGAACTAAAGATTATAAATCACACGAACCACAAACGAAACATAGCTAACTATCCATTAAGGAATCTGTGAGTATATAACTTTATAATAGGTGGTAAAATAGAGGGTGAAGTGAAATAGTGAAATAGTGAAAAAGCAAAGCTTATGAATCTAAAATGGTAACTTGTTGCTACTGACTAAAAGCTGTCAATGTACTTCTGTGGATCTTGTCTAAGAAGACATTTCTAAATGACACTTCTTCTAGTCTAGGTTAACGTCTAGGTCAAGTGAAAACTTCTATTCTGGACCTTATTTGTGTGATAATAACTTATCACATAATTGAAGAATCAGTTTTTCGAGGGCTGGTTTTTGGTGGTGTATCTTCACCTTCATCATCAGTGATGATAAATTCATCTAAGGAAATTTGAACACTCAAAGGATCGTACTTTGGATTGGCGACTTCTAAGTCATTTGGAGAACTCTCTGTTGGTTTGTATTTCAAAATTACAAACGCATTACCAATAATGAGAGCAATTCCAAGGAAACTTAAGAATCCTGGGAAATGGCCCCAAATCATAAGATCCCAAATTAAGGCGAAAATCATATTTGAATAGGCCATCAATGAAGCTTGCGTAGCCTTAACTCTTTGGACCCCGGCAGTTAAGGAAAATTGCATGATAAAGCCGGAGAATCCAATCAACATAAATAATGTCCATTGATAAGTGTTCTGAGGCAACACAAAAGAAAGGGATGGTATGATCAAAATGGAGAAGAATGAAACCACACAACATGTCAATGCAAAGTAACTAACTGACAATAGCGGATGTGCCAGCTTCCCGATCTTACGCAAGATGATATACACGGAACTTCCACCAAATGCACCCACCAAGCCAATTGCTGTTGCAAGTAATCTCTTTTCGGTGGATGAAGATTCAATCGAATCGTCGCCAGCAGTCTCAGATTGCGATTCAGATCCAAAGATAAAGTTAGGCTTTGCAATTAGAAGGACTCCCCCTAAGGAGATTATCGAACACACTCCTTCCAATAAAGAATATCTTTCATGGAGAATGGTCCATGCTAAGAATGCAGTCACCATCGGGATCAAGAAAGTTATGGCCACTGCATCAGACAAACTCAAGTATTGTAACGAGAAGTAGAGACCAAACACTCCGAAAAATCCAACAATCCCACGAATACAAAGCATGAAACGCATTTCACGTGGTCCAAAGGGTGCATCTGGAACCGACCTGGTTAGCCCCATGTACAACAAACAACATGCATAGGTGATGATCATACGCACAAATAAAATCTGAAGCGGATGGATAGGTGTATTGAAATCCTTATCAGTAACAAGAAGTTTACACGTAGTTACCATGACAGAGTTGAAGAACTGGGAGAATAATAAAAGGGCGATCCCTGTACTTCTTTCATCACTGATAACGTTTTTTATGAAGCTAGTAACTCTGGACTGTGATGGCTGAGCATTGAAATCTATCGTTTCGGAAGCGTTGAAATCGCTAGAATCTCGATATGAGTCTGTTCGGAAATAGGCTAGCGCCTTCTTCCAGCTAGAATCATCTCCTTGCAGTATTGACGGCACTGAATTCATATAATTAACAGATCAAGAAAAGAAAAAGTGAAGAAAAATTTAAATGTGGAGGAGGAACCCCCTCTGATGAGTAATATCTAGTGAGGGAAGAGGAGCGGAACTATGGCCCCGGGAGAAACAGAGTATTATGAACGGAGTAAGAGTACAAGGAGTAGTACTACGTGTAGTAGGTGGCTAGCTGGTCAACTGTGCTGACGCCTACAATATCCCTTATCGTCACAGCCCACTGATTAGAACCAACGCCAAGTTTCGGACATTTGTGCGACCATCTCAGACCGGATACCGTTGCGAGCAGATTTAGCAACGATAAAACCATGAACGAGAAAATGTCATTTGTAACACTACCCCACCGAGAGCAGATGTTAGATTAATTATCCGTGACTATAAGTATCCCGTAAAGGATTGTCGTTTAGATCGTATGTGCTACTAAACCGAGAGATGCCCGGGATTCAAGTTTTTAACAATATGTCATTTTAGAAGGGCTCATAATCGTGTAATTGGCAAGACCTAGAATTCCGCTTAAACAACGGAAACAACGATGGTATATATTCGATAAGCTGGCGACGGGGAGAGAGTTTAGTAATATTGAATAGGTAAAGTAGCTCGCTAGCCACTAAGATGAACATGCTAAGTTGTTTTTTGTTTTCGTAGAACAAGTAATCAACAGAAGTTTGTTGCGGCATCGATTTTTTTGAATATATAGCACGTGATGTCATATATCTGAAAGAAATAGAGTGGTCATCAGAAGAGCTCAGAGTTTGTTAAATAAAGGGAAAGTATGGCGATTATCGAGAAAATAGAATTCCTAGATGTATCGAAAGAAAAAATCAATCTTTTGATGACCATACTTAACTCTAGGTAAGGGACACGTGATCGACAACTCCTATGAAATACTCACTAACTAAATAATCACCAAATTCATTAGCTCATTGGCTCATTAGATTCTCTTGCGATACATTAAAGATATTCTTTAGTTCATTGTCAACGTATGGTGGAATAGATATTCTTTGTCGTTTGCTGTTTAGACCTATATCAGAAAAGTTGAACATCAAAAAGACTTCGTGGCCAAGCTGGTTAAGGCGTAAGACTGTTAATCTTGAGATCGTGAGTTCGACCCTCACCGAGGTCGATAATTTTTTTCAAATTTGATATCATTCTGGCTATTGTTGACCCCTGAACAAAGATATCCAACCAAATGATTCGAAGTTACATTTCAATATAGTAATTGCAACTATAACCGGAATGGATGGGAGTCCCTGCGGAGTTAACACTTATTTGTGGTGGCACTCGTATAATTACAGGAGGTTTACGATGACATGGATATTTATATCGTGTTGCTTGTGGATCTAGATTAATGTATAGTCTGATAAAGTGAAACAAGCCAATATATATATATATATATATATATATCTGACA